>Ga0209181_10003360_pt1 | contig 24780 bp, 21 predicted proteins | sample MAT05_FD_187208 | JGI IMG/M metagenome (GOLD analysis project Ga0209181, IMG submission 187208) | Freshwater microbial communities from Lake Fryxell liftoff mats and glacier meltwater in Antarctica - MAT-05 (SPAdes) (version 2) | ecosystem: Environmental > Aquatic > Freshwater > Ice > Liftoff...
GAAGCAAAGTAGCATCGGCCGCAAGCCGCGTCAATCCTTGGTATCGCGGCAGCCCGCCGGCCGCCAGGAGACCCGCCGATGCCCGGACGCATGGAATTCAACATCGCACTGCCGCGCGCCGGCGACGCGAAAGCGACGCAGCGCGACAGCGGCAGCCCGATGCGGCTGCTGGTGCTGGGCGACTTCAGCGGCAAGCCGGCTGCGACCCGCACGCCGCTGGCACAACGCGCCACCCACAGGGTCGACGTCGACAACATCGACGACGTGCTGCGCCGCCTGGCGACGCGCCTGGAGTTCCTGGCCGTTGGCGCTGCGAACCCGGCGGCCGAGATCGATTTTTCTTCGCTGGATGACTTTCACCCGGATCGGCTGTACGCACAGGTCAACCTCTTTCGCGCGCTGCGCGACATGCGTGCCCGCCTGCAGGACCCGGCTCGTTTTGCCGCCGCCGCGGCGGAACTGCAGCAGACGGCGGTGTTGCCCGCCATCGCCGAGGCAGCACCGGCGCAGCCTGCCCAGGCCGCGACGGCTGCCGACCTCGACCTGCTCGGCAGCCTGCTCGGCAAGCCGGCCGGCGGGTTGCAAACCCCGCCTGCAGCAGCAGCCGTGGCGCCGCATGCAGCCGCCGGCATCGACGCGCTGATCCGCGGCATCGTCGCGCCGCACATCGTTCGTGACGCCCCTCCCTTTCAGGCCCAGTACCTGGCGTCCGTCGACATGGCCACCGGCGAAACCATGCGCGCCCTGCTGCACGATCCGGCGTTCCAGTCGCTGGAATCGGCCTGGCGCGGCGTGATGTGGCTGATCTCCAGCCTGGAGCTCGACGAGAACCTGGAGCTGCATCTGTTCGACGTGTCGCGCGACGAACTGCGGGCCGACGTGGTGGCGGCAAAGGGCCAGGTCACGATGACGGGGCTGCACCGGGCGCTGGCCGACCGCTGGCGCAACACGCCTGACGGCCAGGGCTGGACGGTGCTGGCCGGGCTCTACAGCTTCGGGCCGAGTGACGCCGACATCGGCCTGCTGGCGGCTCTGGGCTTGATCGCGTCGCAGGCCGGCGGGCCGTTACTCGCCGCTGGCGACACGGCTCTGGCTGGCGATGACGCCAAGGCCCTGGCTGGCTGGAACGCGCTGCGCCGCAGCGAGGCCGCGCCCTGGATCGGACTGGCCGCGCCGCGTGTGCTGCTGCGGCTGCCGTACGGCAAGGGCAGTGATCCGATCGCGGCGTTTGCGTTCGAGGAGATGCCGGGCACGCCGGAGCATGAAGGCTTCCTGTGGGGCAACGGTTCGCTGGCGGTGGCGTTGCTGATCGGGCGGGCCTTCACGGCGGCCGGCGGCTGGGACTTCGAGCCGGGCGACGAGCGCGAGATCGGCGATCTGCCGGCCTTCACGTTCCTTCAGGGCGGCGAGCGCGAACTGCAGGCCTGCGCCGAGCAGTACCTGGGCGAACAAGGCGGCAACGCGCTGCTGGCCGCCGGCCTGATGCCGGTGATGAGCCACCGGCATGCGAATGCGGTGACGGTGATGCGGTTTCAGTCGGTGGCGGAGCCGGCGGCGGCGCTGGCCGGACCGACGCGCGTGGCCTGAACTCAGAATGTTGACCATACGACGGGCCCAACTCGATGCGCTGGCCGTGGCGCGGCGCAGCCTGCTGATCGCCGACCTGCTGCTGCGCGTGCAGACCGCCTACCCGGCGTCCTGTGAACTGCTCGGCAGCGAGCGTTCGCGGCAACTAGTTTCTGACTGCATCGACCTCTGTGTGGCACGCGGCTGGGGCGGAAAGTCGAGGGTCAGCGGCGCGGTGCTGAGCGCCTTCCGCCAGACGGCGCGCCTGGCCGCCGGGCCCGATGAGACACTGCGGCAGGTGATGCTCGAGGTGGAGGTGCAGGAACTGCGCTCGATGCTCGAGACCATCGCGACCTGAGACCAAGCCAGCCCCTCTTCACCGCGAAAGGAATTCCATCGATGGCCAAGTGTCTCAATTGCAGCGGCGCCTTTTCCTGCCCGGTATGCACGTCACAGCCTTACGAGGCCGCCGCCAGCAACGTAGGCCAGATGTCACAGCGTTGCCCGGACAAATGCGGCGCCACGATCCGGGTCATCGATCGCCTGACGCGCAGGGGCATCGAGAACGTCAAGGTTGCACTGGCCGGCGCCAGCGGCGCGCCGCAGACCGACACCAATGGCTTCGCGAACTACGCCGGGCTGGACCCGGGGCCGCATGTGGCCACGGTCGATGTCGAAAGCGTCGAAGACCGCTACGTCCTTCCCGATCGCGCCACCGACTCGATGACCAAGTCCATCGAGGCCGCCGGCTACGAGTTCTACATCTTCGAACTGGACCCGCTGACTTCGCTGGAGGTCACCGTCGAACGTTCGGATCGCGACGGGCTGGGCGTCAAGGGCGCCAAGGTCTCGCTGAGCGGCGCCAACGGCCTGGAGGTCGCCAAGAACACGCTCGGCGACGACGGCAAGGTGCTGTTCGAGAAAATTCCGCTCGACAGCGTGAAGCTCACGCTCGCTCTCGAAGGCGCGGCCAAGGAACGCTTCCACGTCAACGAAGCTTTCGCCGAGCAGACGCGCAGCGATGCGATCGCGGCCAAGCGTACGGTAGCGCTAGACCGCAAGAAGGCGAAGAACGAGACCAAGTTCGTTGCCAGCCCGCTGATCTACCTGAAGTTGCAGTACCTGGACCCCGAGGACCAAGTGCACGACTTTCCGAAGGGCTTCGAGGTCAAGGTGGTGTTCACGCCTAGCGACGCGAGCAAGGACTTCAAGGTGCTCGACGACGAAGGCCACCTGCGCTTCGAGCCCGACAAGGACCAGACCCATTTCACATTAAAGTTCGACTCGGACAAGGTACGTCTGCTGAACCATGTGCAGGGCAAGTTGACGACTGAACTGCTGCTCGACCACACAGAGCAGCAGATGCAGGAGTTGACCCGCTACGGCAAGAGATTCTTCGCGTTGCCGAAGAAGTGGTCGCTCATGCATGCCGCATGGAAGGCCGAGGACATCACGGTGCCCAAGGACGGCAAGATCGCGATCCCGGTCGACGGCGTCGGTACCGAGTCCATACCGGGGCGCCTGACGCTGTTGCCGAAACTGCAGTACGTTCGTTTCCAGTTCCACGACCGCAAGTTCGGCAAGTCGGTCGAACATGCGAAGAAGCAGGTGCATATCCCGCCGGTGATCCTGAAGGCCGCCCGGCTGTGCGACGACACCACCGGAGCGCCGCAGAATCCGATCGCAGGCACGCACGACGCCGTGGGCAACTGGATGCTCGACAAGGCCGACAACGCCAAGGGCTGCCAGGTGGTGGCCTGGGTCGTCACGAAAGACGATGCCGGCGACGACCTGCCCAAGCTGAACAACAAGATGCTGCTCGAATTCGGCTGGGAAAATGGCTATGTCATCTCTGCCGGGGCCACCGACCGCAAGATCGAGACCGTGGCCGCCACCGAGGCGCGGCGCAAGCCCGGCAAGGCGCGGCATGCGCTTTACGACCTGCCGAAGACCTGGCGTTCGAAGTGCTACTACACCCGGCTGCCGGGCGGCGACACCGATGCGTTGAAGAACAAGTTCTTCAACGAGCTCACCGAAGACGAGGTGGACGGCTCTTTGGCACGCAGCGGCCAGTTGAGCTTTTCGCTCGACGACATCGTGCTGACGGACAACGGTGGCAGCCAAGCCGTCAAGGACAAGGACATTGCCGGAACGGCCAAGGACCTGAGCAAGCATTCCCGGGTGGCGATCATTCATCTCGATGTCGACGACAAGTACAAGGTGAAAGTCTTCGACCCGAGGCCCGAGTCCGAGGCGGCGTACCACAGCAAAACGCTGTTCGGCAAGACGGCCAGCGACACCTACCGCAACGTTTTGGTTCAATACCCTGAAAACCCCCGTGCCGTGCTGTTCTGCAGCGGGGTCCACGACATCTTCGACAAACGCACTGCCACCGCCGACTTCAGCAAATTCGAGATCCTCGGCGCGCGGGCAGCCAAGCTCAAGGATGCCGACGTCTCGCTTTCGCGCGTTTTCAATCAGCCCAGCGACATCACCAAGGGTTACGTCCACCGGACCCGCGTCTTCGATCTCCACTACCTGCACTACGCTGCCACCGACGGCACGACGGTTTATGCCGCCATGCTGAGCCACTGGTCTTGCTTCGTCTTTGCGGAGGCCACGAAGAAGCCCGCCTGGGCTGTTTCCGCGGTGACGAATCCTTTGAACCTGACCGAAGACATCGCCGACGTGCGCCCGTTCCGGGGCCATGGCTTGGCCCGGGCGATGGTGCGCTGGAACGAGAAGGACTACGAGTTCGAGCAGGCCGACAACGGCACGGACTTGCGCATCAAGACCTTCTGCCTGTTCGAAGCCAAGCAGGTCGAGGATCCCATGGGAACGTTCGAGGATGTGGGAGGGCCGCCCCATACCAACATGGCGGTCGGCAGTGCGGTGGGCATCAGCTGGGCGACCGACAAGGAAATGCTGATGGACAAGGCCCAGCACGACGTCGAAGCCGACTGGTCCAGCGACGTGCGAACCGCCGACTTCGACGGCGCGACACGCGCACGGCGGGTCTTGGCGCATGAACTCGGGCACGCCGCCATCGGCTTGTTCGACGATTACATCACCCAGGAATGGGACCGGCGCGTGCCGACCTACAAAGACGCGCAACGCTACCCGGGCGTCGCTTATTTCCGCGACGAGGCCGGCATCATGGGGGTCAACCGCTCGCCGCGGCTGCGCATGTACTGGGGTCGCGCCAACTGGCTGAACGACGAATCGGCCACGACCTTGAACAACTTTCTGGCCGGCAAGAAGTTCCGGGCCACCTGCGACCTCGGCGGCACCAAGTTCAAGTTCGAACTCGACGCCCCGTCGCGCAACATCTACACGCCGACCTACGATACGCCGGTCAATGTCAGCCTGGGGGAACAGGGCAAGGCCGACCTGTGGCTGTACAAGATCGGCGACGATGAATTTGCCCGCCAGGCCAAGGGCGGCCCTTACGACGGGATCCTTGTCGTCGAGATCCGTGTGTGCGTCGTTTTCAAGGACGGGGTCAAGGCGAACCTTGCTCAATGGGACGCCGGGCAGAACTACGTCGTCGGCAATTGCATCGAGCACAAGGCAGCCTTCTACGTCTGCACCACAGCTCACCTGAGCGCTGACGGCAATGCACCCGCCGGTGCGAACTGGTTCGCGCTGAACCTTGGCGCATCGAACGCGACCTGGGCAAAAGGCGCCGACGTCGCGCCCGGTCGCTGGCGCAGTGAGGGCGCCAACTGGTATGTATCACTGACCACACACAAGACGGGGTCGCGGATCGCGGCGAACTTCGAACCGGCGGCCGGGATCGACCAGACCACCTTGGGCACGGATCACGGCGCCTATGCCGAGGACGTTGCCTTCGCCGTCAACGACTGGGGCACGTTCGGCGGACATTCGTGGCGATGCACCGTGTCGCACACCAGCGCCTCGCTGGCGGCCGACGTCGCTGCTAAACGCATGGTTTCGGTGAGCTGCCAGAAGTCCCGCTGGACCGAAGCCGAGAAGCAGGATTGGATGGTCGCCGCCGACAAGGGCGTCTGCGACATGCTCGAGGCCACCGAAGGCAAGTTTCAGTTGACGGCCGCTGCGGGCGGGATGAAGAAGGTCTACGTACGCGCTTTCCCGCAGTGGACGGTGAAGGCCTCGACGACCGATCCCGATGCGGCCAACACGCAATTCAGCGTCAGCGTCATCAAGGGCGGCGGCGCCAAGTGCCTCTGGCCCACCGGGACTGCCATCAATGCAGGTTTGGGGACCAACAGCAAGACATTGGCACGCTACCTGCTCGGCAGACTGAGCGACGTCGACGCGACGCGGAAGACCCAGGACCTGACCGCTGCCCTGACGACCGCCGATCTGCTCAAGCTCAAGGAATGGGTCGATGCCAGAACCACCGGCACGTTCACGGTGGCCGCAATCCCATGACGAGCCTGCCGAGGCGCCGAACCAAGCCATGATTCCACGCCGCGCGGTCGGGACGGCGCTGCTGGCCGCTGGCCTTTGCCTGGCCATGCCCGTCCCCGCCGAAGCACCGGCCACGAAGGAGAAGAAAGTGACAACCTCACCGTTGTATGCGGCCCGATTTGCCGGGCCTCGACGCGACAGCGCCATCGTGGGCGAGACACGGGCCGAAGGGGTCGTGGAGTGGTCGCGCGACATCGGCTTGCCCGCCGGTTCCGCGCCGCGCGATGTGCTGAGTTGGCAGGGCGGCATCGCGGTGGTGGGCGGCGGCCGCGTTGTCCAGTATTCGACCAACGGCGAGCGCCTGTGGGATCGGCCTGCATCCCAAGGCGCGCCCGTGGTCGCGGCCAACGGCCTGCTCTACCTCGTGAGTCGCAACACGGAACTCGAGGCCGTGGACGCGACGAACATCGCGCGCTTGAAAGAGGCGCCGATCCCCGGTCAGGCCAGCCGCAAGTTCCAGCTCGAGCTGCTGTGGCCGCGGCAAGACGACTTCGTCACGACCAGCTACATGGCCGATCCGACCTACGATTCCGAAGATCTCTCGAGGCCGCAGCCCAAGCCGTTGACCGTCGGCCGCCGAACCGTCTACGGAGAAGCCATCGGAGCCTGGGGCGTGAGCCATGACGGACACCAGCGATTGCCCCCCTTGCTGCTGCCGGGACCGGGCCTGTGGGTCATTGCGCTCGACCAGGTCGTAGTGGTCAATCTCTCCACCGAGGAGGAACGGCCGCACTTCAAGCTCTCGCTGAGTGAACTGACCGAATGGAGCGCCGATTCATCTGGCACGCTGTACGTCACCGGCTATGCCGGTGGCAATAAGGCCCTTCTCGCCGTCACGACGGCCGGAAGGGAGATGTGGCGTTGGATCGACAAGGATGAGCCAGATCGCTGGGCGGCCAGCCAGCCGCCGATGCTCGGCCTGCAAGGGCGCGCCTTCTTGCTGACCGAAGGCCGCGTGCTGGCCATCGATGCGGGCAAGCTCACCTGGTCGTACGACGCACGCAGCGAATCGCTGCGACACGGCGCGCTCGCCGCCGAAGGCTCGTTCGAGGTCAAGGACGGTCGATTGCTGTCGACGGCGAAGCTGCGCTACGGCACGTCGCTTTCCGACGGATCGATCCTGGTGGTGGGCAGCAAGACGCTGCGTCGAATCGACGCCTCGGGGCGCAAGGTCTTTGCGCTCACGTTGGCGACAGACATCGTCACGCCGCCGGTCGTCGACGCCGATGGCAACGTCTACGTGGCCACTGCGTCGCAGCTCATCAAGATACGGTGACGGCCGGGAGTTGACTGCGTATCAGCCTGGATCCGGCAAGGCTGAATTCGGCGCAACTGCTTCCGGCTTCGCTCTCGATGACGAAGCTGCTGACGGGGCCGAAGACCTGCTTGAGTTCATCGCCGGTGCAGGTGGGCAGATACGCGCCCAGCACTCTGGGGTCGTAGTACCTGAACAGCAGCGAACGGCCTTCCTCGTCGCGCACCTTGAGGAACTTTCGGAGGTGGTGTCTGAGGTTCGCCGGATCGTCGATTCTGAGCAGCACACCCCAGGCAAGCCCCCAGCCATCGTCCAGCCAACGGTGAGTCAGGCGATTGGTGGGCGACAACTCCACCAGATGCGGTGCATTCATCTCCAGCGCCCGCGGCAGCCTGCCGCTGTACAGGCAGCGAAATTCCAGCCGGGACTCGATCAACGCAAGGTAGATGGCGGGGTCGCGAGCGCAATCGAGGATCGCCCAGACGCTGAGCTTGGACTTCGCGCCCTCGGGCCAGAGCGCCTTGATGATCTGGCTGCGCTGCTCGTCTGTCATGCCGCCACCGGTTGCCCTGCAGCATGCGCCGCCGCCCTCGCGCATTCCTCGCAGAACGGCACGCCATCCTGCGCCGCCTGCACCAGCACGGCCACCATCGCGGCGACGTCCAGACCTGCGTCGAACGTGGACTCCACAGGCGCCGGAGCCGGCGGCGCGGCCTGTGGTCGCGGGCTGGGTGCGGCTGCAGGCGGGGGTGGGGGCGGCGCCGGCGCAGCGGCGGGAATCAGCCTCAGCAGCTTCAACGAATCGGCGCCGCGGTTGTCTCGCAGCCGGCCATCGGCCAGCGCCGCGGCGAGCTGGTCGACCAGCGTATGGCTGTCAACACGCGAGAGGTCGCTGCCATCAGTCAGGGCCAGCGCGGCGGCACGCAGCAGGCTGGTGCTGGCGTCGTCATCCAGCGAAGGCGACAGGCCCTGCCTCGCCGCAACAAGGTCGCCGGCCGGCACCAGCAAACCGCCGCCGGGGCTGTCTGACCAGAGGCTCAAGGTTCGGGGGTCTATCCGGAAGGACATCGGCGGCGGGCAGACGGTCGGTCCAGCAGTGTGCGATGGTCGAGGTTAATCAATTTTCTGGGGCGACGCCATCGCCGCACAGGGCTCGTTGTCCCTGACAGGCCGGGGAAAGAACAACGAGGCCGCCGAAGATTGATGGCCCTCGCACCGCCCGATGATGAACAATCGATCTCGCCATCCACCACCCGACAGGAACTCTTCATGGCAATCTGGGCTTATGAATGCCGGCCTTGCGGCGGCGGTGGGGAAACGGCTGACGGCGTCTGGTTGGTGTCGCGTCTTCAGGTCGACGCCTGGCCGGCCGAAGTGACGGTGCTGCGCGTGAGGACGGGCGCCGGCTGGCAATGCGCGGCGGTGGACCGCGGCCGCCCCGTGCAGGCCGAGGCGATGCTGCTGCGCGAGGCGGTGGCGTCCGACGCGGGCGATTGCCCGGACTGCGCTTCGCCAAAGCCGGCACCTGCCGCGGAATCCACCAGTGCCGATGCGCTGACCGGCACCGCCGCGCCAAGGGCCAGCACCTCGAAAGCGCCAGCCCTCACAGCCGCCGCCATCTCGCTGCAAGGCTGGCGTTTCCTGGTCGTGCTTGTTCCGCTGGCTGTCGTGCAAAGCGCGGGCGAGGCCGACATGCTGCTCGCCGACCTGCAGCCGCGTTTCGCCGGGGTCCCGCTGGTGCTGATGGGGCAGCACGACGACGGCACGCCTCAGTATCACGGTGACGATTCGCTGGTCGATCTGCTGGCCGATCTGCCAGTCGACCGCATGCCCTGGAAAGAGTGGCAATGACGGCACGAGCGGCCGCGCGCCGCCGTCCCGGCATATGCCAGCAATTGTTTTGCCGCAGCGGCCGGCAGCTCATTTTGTGGAGACGAGCATGATCCTTCGCGGACAAAGCGCCTGTGACAAGACAGGCATTCCGGCGCTGCACGCCGACGCCTTTCAGGAGGTGGCCGATGGCACCGACACGGTGATCGCCAGCCGCGCGGTGGGCATCTACGCCACCGGGCTGATCCTCGAGGGCTATGCCTCCAAGGGCTTCCACAACAAGGCCAAATCCTGCAACTAGCGGCCGATGGCGGGCTTCGTGCTCGACGACCCGCGCTTCACCAAGGTCGGCGGCACCGAGAAGGGCCAGAAGGAGCAGCAGGAAGCGCTGCTGCACGCCATCGACGAGCGGGCCATCGAGGTGCCGCTGTACATCTCCGACGATCGCCGGCAGTGGCTGCAGAAGCAGCGGCTGGTGACCATCGTCGACCGCGACTCCGACAGCTTCCTCATGCGCGCAGTCTCGCCCTGGAGTCTGGCGCTGGAGTTCAAGCTGGTTCGTGAAAAACCCGAAGGCGCCTCCGAGAAGATGTGGGCGGTGCGCTACCGCAAGGCTGAGCGCGTGAGCGCGCGCGAATGGAAGGGCGGCGGCGAGTGGGTGCCCGTGATGGCCATGCGCGACCCGATGTGCACCATCTCCGCCAGGGACTACCGTGCCGCCACCACCGGCGACTACGACCTCTTCGCGGCGTGGGCGCGCAAGGCGAACTACAGCCCCGACGTCAACGATCGGCGCATGGTCAGCCACGGTGATCTGGAGAGCGCGATCCGCGCCAAGTCAGCCAAAACCGGCGAGGACGCGCACCTGGGCAACATGACGCCTCGCCTGCGCACGCTGCGCGACAGCCTCAACGGCGCGATCAAGCGACGCGGCTACACCGGCGGCAACATGGTCCACCACAGCGACGAAGGCGGCCGCCCGTTCGTCGGCGACATCGACCTGCCCATCTTCGCCGTGGTGCCCGGGCGCGGCGCGTGCTACTGCCTGGAATCGGTGCCCGACCTGCGGCAGTTCATCACCGCCGAACTGAACCAGGAATTCGCGCCGGTCTTCAGCCCCGGCTGGATGAAGCAACTGGTCTTCGGTGCCGACATCGCCAAGGCGACGGCGCTGAAGAAGGATCTGCTCGGTTTCGACAGGTCGAAGCTGAAGGCTCCGCCGGGCCGCTGAAGGCTGCCAGCCCTGACCACCGGCGCGGGCGCTATCGACTCACAAACCCGCCGGCATCGGCAGTTCCAGCACGCTCAGGGTCGGATGGACAGTCACCCACTGGGCGGCCGGCACCGTGCTGCGTGCGGTGCCCTGCAGACGCACCACTTCGGCGCCTGGCCTGGGTCGCAGTGGACGAAATAGCCCGGGCTGACCAGGTTTTCATAACCGTCGCGGTGGCTTACGGTGTTCGAGGTCAGGATATGGAAGTTGGTGGGTCCGCGCGCACTGTTGGCCTGGAGCGTGCCTCGTCCGGCCTGGCCCGGCCCGTTGTGCTCCTGGCAGATCTCGACACCGCCGGTGAAGTTGCCGCCCGGGATGGCGAAGCTGGCGTCGCTGGCGCCCGGCGTGAACCGCACCCGGTCGGCGTAGCGGTCGAAGGCGGCACGGACACCGGGCGCAGCCGGCGTTTCGATGCGGTCGGCGCCCATGCGCACCGAGTTGAGACGGTTGCCAACGATGCTGCCGAGGGTGCCGGTCAACTGGACGCGGTTGTAGACACGTTCGCCATCCGGGCCGTCGGCATCGCGCACATAGGTGTCGAGATCGAGTTGACCGCGTCGGCGCCGGTACAGGCGCAGGGTGTCTTCATCGAGCACCTCGCCACCGTTGAAGCGCTTGCCATACATCGCCAAACGCTGGCCGTTGTAGTGCACGGGCGCATCGTTGCGAATGTTCCATTCGGTCTTGCCGAAAAGATGCGGCTGCTTGCGCGCCCAGCAGATCGTGCCCCCGGCCAGCAGCAGGCGCCTGAAGCGCCGCGACGAGGCCGCAAGGGCCTTCATGGTGGCCGTCTTTTCGGCGGGCGTGTACCAACGCAGGCAATCGTCTGCCGCATTGGCGTGCATGAAGATGAACTCGGTAGCCACGAAGACGATGAAGCTCGGCGTGGTCTGTGCGACCACGAGCGCGATCTGGGTGTTCAGGGCGATGATGCGCTGAGCCACCGTTTCGTTCGGCCGGTGTCCCGCGTTTTCGCGCCAAACGGCAAATACGAGATTTGTCATGGGGGTCTCCGTGTCTTGACGCCAGGGCTCGGCAGCACCCGCCTGTGTGTCAACCCTTCATCTTGAACAAGGTGTTTTCGATCGCCCCGGTGGGCGCCTTGAAGGCATGCGAACCCTTGATCAGCACGATGGCGTAGGCCATATGCCCGGCGCGCTTGTTGCCGTCGGAAAACGCCTGGATCGTGACCAGCGATGAAAGGTAGAACATGGCGATGCCGTCCCAATGTGCATCGCCGAAAGCCGGCCAGACGCTGGTGCCCGCCGTCAGGTTGAAGAGTTCATCGAGAAGCACGCCGGCACCGGCCGTGGTGGGGTACTTGACGCGACCGCCCGCGTAACCAAATCGGTAGGCCGGTGCGCCGGGCACGACCTTCTTGTGCACCTTGGCGATGCCTGCGGGCGTGGGGCCCAGGGCGGCGCCGAGCTTGCCGTGGTCGCCGCCACGCACCGGGACGTGCGATGCGAGGATGTCCTTCACCGACGCGATACCGGCCACGTAGTCACCGCACACCCAGTTGGCCGCCTTGTCGATGGCCACTTCACGCGGGGTCGCTCCGCGCGCCACTCCCGGCGTCTTGTAGTACTCGACTTCGGGCCGCAGATTGCTGGCCAGTGTCGTGCCCAGTTCACCGCTGCTGGATTTGGTGACCAGTTCACCCAGGTACTGGCGCTTGGCGGCGACGTTCTCGCGCTCGAACAAGGTGTAGATGCTCACCAGATCGGCCTTCATCGAGGCGAGGTTCTTGTTCTTTTCGTAATGGTCGTGAACGATGCCAAGGAAGGCCATAGCACCCTTCGGCCCGATGGACGCCGACAACTGGTTGTATTCATTGCGCGCGTCGACGTGAGTCGACATGGATTTGCACCACTTGGTGCGCTTGCTGTCGAAAATGCTCATCGCGAAACCTCATGTGTTGTCGTGACAGGTCCGGGGGTTTGTCGCGTGGGCTGCGCGCGGCCCGCTGCGGCAGCGCGTCGGGCCTTGGCATCGTGAGGGTCTTGCGCCACCATGACAATGGGCGGAACCCCAAGGCTTGCGCGTACGCGCCCCTGAAAAGACACCACAGCCGGTGCGGATCAGGTGTTGCAGATCACACCCCACTTCTTGACCTTGTTGATGGTGCCGTCAGAGACCAGCACGGTGCGCGAGGTGACGATATTTGCCTGGTTGATGATGGGCACCACCAGGGTCTGCGCGCCGCCGGGCCGCTGCGCGTCGTTCAGTTCATGCGTACCGAAGCAGTTGGCACCCACGCAGACGTCGCCGTCGTAGCCCATCGCAACGATGGTGTCGTGGCCTGCGATGAAGTCCATGAACTCGGTGTCCTTGCCACCGGCATGCCCGGTTGTCCACACCGTGGTCAGGTTGCCGACCTTGGCCACCGCCGTGCGCAGGCTCTCGCAGACGTTTTCCGTGATGTGCCTGCCGTCTGCGTATTTCTGGTGAAGGATGCACAGGGGCGCATTCACGAACGCCAGCGCATCGAGTGTGGAGATGAGGTGCTGCAGATGCGTGCGCCCCGCCACGGCAACACCGAGCGCGTCGACCTGGGCACCCATATGGATCAACACGGCACCCAGACGGGCCGGGTTCTCCACGATGAAGTGTTCGAGCGACTTGTCGAGGAAGTTGTTCGACGTCGAGGCGATCTCGGCATCGACAGCGGATGTGCGGTTGAAGGGATCGGCACCCACCTTCTTGTTCAGCGCGTCAGCCCCCGCCTGCCCCTTGAAGTCGGTGGCCCACTGGGCCGGAAGGTTGGCGTTACGGCCGAACAAGGCGGCATTGCGCTTGCCCAGGGTGGCTCCGCCGCCCGCCAGTGTGATCGCCGGGATGGCGGGGTTGTAGGTCATCCGCAGGTAAAGCAAGGCCTCCCAGTACTTGGCTTGCTTGGCTGCCGACAGGTTGACCAGGGCAGCCCTGACCTTCTGCGCGTCGCCGGCGTTGTCCTTCAGGATCGCGATGAGCGGCCTCAGCGAGCTTGCCCGCACGCGGTCGAAGTGCGAATTGGCTGCATTGACACGCAGCATGAACGCGTCGAGGTTGGGTTTCGGATAGGCTGACATGAATACTCCCTTCAGAGGGTCAGGGTCTGCCAAGCCGCCCTGCCAACATTGGTATCGGCGCCCTTGATGGTGGCCTCGGCATGGCCGAAGGTTGACGCGAACAGGCTGTTGGTTCCGACCTTGCTCACCATGTTTTCATCAGCCTGCCCGGTCAGAAGTAGGATGGCAGACCGGGCTCTCGCCCCGTCACAGATCCGAAAGGCGGCCTATCGACAATCAGCTGAACGCGTAGTCGAAGTTGCCTTCGTCGATCAACACCGTCACGCCCTTGATCTCCGTGCCTTCCATCATCCGCGTCAGGAACTCCCGGCTGATATCCGGCAGCATGGTGTTCGTCAGGATCGCGTCGATCATCCGCCCGCCTGATTCGCTTTCGGTACAGCGCGACACCACCAGTTTCACCACATCCTCGCCATACTCGAACGGAATCTTGTAGCGCGCTTCCACCCGCTTCTTGATGCGGTTGAGTTGCAGCTTGACGATCTTGCCCAGCATCTCGTCGTTCAGCGGGTAATACGGAATGGCGACGAGCCGCCCCAGCAGCGCGGGCGGGAAGATCTTCAGAAGTGGCTCGCGCAGCGCCTTGGCCATGCCTTCGGGGTCAGGCATCAGTTCGGGGTCTTTGCAGAGGCCGGCGATGAGGTCGGTGCCAGCGTTCGTCGTCAGCAGGATCAGCGTGTTCTTGAAGTCGATGAAGCGCCCTTCGCCGTCCTCCATGAAGCCCTTGTCGAAGACCTGGAAGAACATCTCGTGCACGTCGGGGTGGGCCTTCTCCACCTCGTCGAGCAGCACCACGCTGTAGGGCTTGCGGCGCACGGCTTCGGTCAGCACGCCGCCTTCGCCGTAGCCCACGTAGCCGGGAGGCGCGCCCTTCAGCGTGCTGACGGTGTGCGCCTCCTGGTACTCGCTCATGTTCACGGTGATCATGTTCTGCTCACCGCCATACAGCGCTTCGGCCAGGGCCAGCGCGGTCTCGGTCTTGCCGACGCCCGAAGTGCCGGCCAGCATGAAGACGCCGATCGGCTTGTTCGGGTTGTCGAGTCCGGCGCGGCTGGTTTGAATGCGCTTGGCGATCATCTCCATCGCGTGGTCCTGGCCGATGACGCGCTGCGCCAGCGCGTCGGCCACCTTCAGGATGGTCTCGATCTCGTTGCGCGCCATGCGGCCGACCGGGATGCCGGTCCAGTCGCCCACCACCGCGGCCACGGCCTGGTAGTCCACGGTGGGAAGGATCAGCGGGTTCTCGCCCTGCAGCGCGGCCAGCTTCTCCTGCACCGCCTTCAGCTGGGCGAGCTGTGCCACGCGCTCGGCCTCCTTGTCGGCCAGCGTCATGCCTTCAGCGGCGGCGGCCTCGGCCGCGGCGGCCTCCAGGTTGCTGCCGGTGCCTTCCACCGGCCGGATGCCGGCGCGCAGCTTGGCGCGCAAATCCAGCAGTTCATCGACCAGCGCCCGCTCGGCGCTCCAGCGTGCATCGAGTGCGGCCAGCCGGGTGCGTTCATTGGCGAGCAACTCGCCGGCTTCGGTCTCGCGCTTGCCGATGTCGATGCCGATGGCCTTTTCACGGGCGATGATGCCGAGTTCGGTTTCAAGCGCCTCGATGCGCTTCCTGCTGTCGTCCACCTCGGCCGGCGTGGCGTGCAGGCTGACGGCGACTCGCGCGCAGGCGGTGTCGAGCAGGCTCACGCTCTTGTCGGGCAACTGGCGTGCAGGAATGTAGCGGTGGCTGAGCTTGACGGCGGCTTCCAGCGCTTCGTCGAGGATCTGCACCTTGTGATGCTTTTCCATCGTGCTGGCCACACCGCGCATCATCAGAATGGCCTTCGCTTCGTCGGGCTCGTCGACCTGGATGGTCTGAAAGCGGCGCGTCAGCGCGGGGTCTTTCTCGATGTGCTTCTTGTACTCGGCGAAGGTGGTGGCACCAATGGTGCGCAGCGTGCCACGCGCCAGGGCGGGCTTGAGCAGGTTGGCCGCGTCGCCGGTGCCGGCCGCGCCACCTGCGCCCACCAGCGTGTGGGTCTCGTCGATGAACAGGATGATGGGCTTGGCGCTGGCCTGCACTTCGTCGATCACCGAACGCAGGCGCTGCTCGAACTCGCCCTTCATGCTGGCGCCGGCCTGCAGCAGGCCGACGTCGAGCGAGCGCAGTTCGACATCCTTCAGGCTGGGCGGCACATCGCCACGCGCGATGCGCTGCGCAAAACCTTCCACCACGGCGGTCTTGCCGACGCCGGCCTCGCCGACCAGGATCGGGTTGTTCTGGCGTCGACGCATCAGGATGTCGACGACCTGGCGGATTTCGTCGTCGCGGCCGACGATCGGGTCCATCTTGCCGCTGCGCGCCTGTTCGGTCAGGTCGACGGTGAATTTCTTCAGCGCTTCCTGCTTGCCCATCGCGGCCGGTGCCATGGCACCGCTGGCTTCGCCGGGCGCGCCGCCCGCCGCCATGCCGGTGCCGTCGCTGGCGCCCTGTCCGTCTTCCGGCGAGCCGGCCACGATCCTGGCCAGGTTGTCGCTGATGTCGTCGACCTTGATCTTCTCGAACTGCCGGCTGATGGCGAGCAGCGCGGCGCGCAGGTTTTTCGTCTTCAGCATGCCCACCAGCACGTAGCCGGTGCGCACCGTGCTGTCGCCGTAGAGCAGCGTGCCGTAGACCCAGCCACGCTCGATGGCGTCGGGAATGTTGTCGGCGATGTCGCTGATGCTGGTGGCGCCGCGCGGCAGGCGGTCCAGCGCACTCGTCATGTCCTTGGCAAGCGCCGAGACGTCCAGGCCGTAATGCTTGATGACGCGGTGCCAGTCGCTGTCGGCGCTTTGCATGATCTGCGCCAGCCAGTGCTCCAGTTCCACGTAGGGGTTGCCACGAAGCTTGCAGAATACGGTGGCGCCTTCGACGGCCTTGTAGGCGGCGGGGTTGAGCTTGCCGAAGAGAGTGACGCGATTGATTTCCGCCATGGTGCTTCCTTTCAGGGGTGCGTGGATGTCGTGGGACGGGGCAACGAAGGCCCGGCCGAGCTGCACTGTTGCCGCGGGCCGGGAATCAGGTTCAGGGCCGCCGGCTGCTGGCCTTGTGGGCGGCCGAGCCAGGTGGTCCAGCCCAGGCGGCCATAGCGGCCGGGACGGCAGGCGGGCACCTGTGTCTTGTCGAGTTCGAGGCGCAGGTCCCAGCCGAATTCGAGGCCGACGTATTGCGCCACCAGCGCTTCCACGGCCGGCAGCGCGGTGCCGCTCGGCAGCAGCGCCTCATAGGCCGGCAGCTGCAGCGGCCCGATGTGAACGCGGAAATGATGCTGGCGGTCGAACACCGCGCGGCCGAGCACGGCGCTGGAGCCGAGTTGCGAGGTCGAGACCCGGCGCGACGCCGCACGCCGCCCGATGCGCGTGCGCTCTGCGGCCGGCAGCGGCATCCAGCGGCCGACGAACTGCTCGACGCCGACCTTCATGGCCAGATAGCCCGACAGCAGGTGGCCCAGGCCGTCGGCGTTGCGCACCTGGCGCGACAGGATGCCGGCAAAGCCCAGCCTGGAATGGGTGGGCGCGGCATCTCGCTCGCGCCACTCGCGGCCGCCGACGCCGATCAGCGAACCCACGTAGTCGGCGAACCGGTCTTCTTCGGGGCGGTCCAGGCTGACGGCGGGCTGGGCCTGCGCCCAGGCGCGGTAGAACAGCAGCAGCAGCCGGTGATGGAACATGTCGGCAAAACGGCCGAAGGTCTCGTCGCCCTTGTGCAGACGGCGCTCGCGCGCATAGGACGTCATGTGCAGCGGCAGCGGGCCATTCGGGCCGAAGAGGCCGAAGAAGCGCACCTCGATGCGCGGCTTGCCGTAGCGGTCATGCAGGTTGACGGCCGACAGCGAAGAGGCCGCGAAGGACAGGTCGGCCGCCTGCCCCAATCGCACAGGCTCGTCGGCGGGTCGGCGCGCCGTGCCGAGCTTGGGCTTGTCGCGGTGGTGGCTTTCGACCAGCCGCAGCGCCTGGAAGAAGTCGTAGCGGTGAGGCGCCGCTGCCATCGCCACCAGCGGGTCGGCCGGGCGCGCGGGTGGGGTTGCCGGTGCCAGCGCGGGCGCGGCCCCGGTCAGAGGATCGGTCTCGTGCCGCACCGCGGCCTCCCGATCAGGATGTCGCCACGCGACTGTGAAAACACGCGCATCTGCGTGAAGCCGTTCATCGACACATGGCGGGCGACGAAACGCTCGAGCACGCAGCCGAGCAGGAAGGCACTGGCGCCTTCGAACGACAGATCGTCGAGTTCGACCCGCAATTCGACGCCGCGGCCGAAGGTGATCGGGCCCGGCATCGGCAGCCGCCGCACCACCGGCTGGATCTTCACCGAACGCAGCCCGTCGATCTGGCGCTGCGCGCCGGAGTCCCCGATGGGAGCGTAGAGGCGCAGAATCTCACGCAGCGCCGCGGCGCCATGTTCGGCATCGACGTTGGTCAGCGACAGGTGGTTCAAGGACAGCTGGTTGATCAGCTTCCATGACACGTTGCCCTCGCGCAGCGCCGACTGTGGTCGTGACGGCCCCTTGATCACGGTGATGGTCTTCACCGGCACCGTCTGCGCCAGCGTAAGGTCGCCCTTTGCGCCGCCGGTGGGCATCAGCAGCGGCAGGTCACGGTTCGTGCAGAGCGCGCGCACGCCGATCTGGCGAAGCTCCTGCGGGAACTGCGCTTCGCGCTGGTCGACCACCGAGATGTAGATTTCGGTGCCCAGGTACGAAGTGCGCGGGCCGTCACGCTGTTGAATGGCCGACATCAGGCGCGGCTCGCGCTGCACCGAGTAATAAGCGTTGTGACTGCGGCTTTCAGTGTGGAATGCGTTGTAGAACGGCAGGAAGCGGTACTCGGCATTCACGCCGACGCCGTAGCCGAGCACTTCGGTCAGTGTATGGATCTCGTAGTCAGCCGGCCGCGTGCGGTCAGGCACGACGTGGAAGTCGCCGGACTCCGGTGTGACGTGGATGCGGTCACAGCGGCGCTCGAAGAGGTTGATCGCCGGCACGCAGTGCAGCGCCAGGCAACTGGCGTCCACCGCCTGCAGCAGCGCCGGGTCGGCCTTCGAGAAGAGGATGACGATGTCGACCTCAGCGCCCGGATGCCGGCGCAGGGCGTCACCGAGGCCGGCAATGTCGAAGAACATGAACCGCTGGGGGAACGCGAAGTACTCCTGCACCAGGCGATAGCCCTCGAAGCCGTTCAGCGTTTGAGGCAGCAGCGCCTGGTCGTCCTCGAAACCCACGGTCTCGATGCTCTCGCCGTCGATCACCTCGAACCATGCCGCCGGACGCCGCGTCGGCAGCACCAGCACGCCGAGCGCATGGCCGCAGATCAGCTCGTGCAGGCGGTGCGCCACGTCGTCGACGCCGGTGCAATGCAGGCGCAGACTGTCGAGCGCCAGTTGCGGGAATTCGACGCCCGCCGTGGTGCGCAGCCGGATGCGCAGGCCGGCGCGGTACTTGCGCCATTCGGGCAAGGCAGCCATCGGCAGGTCGGCGGCATGGGTGAAATATTCGAGCTGAGTCAGTTCCAGCGGCCACAGCGTGGTGGTCTGCGCGGTACGGAATTCGCAGGTGGTCGCACCCGCCTTGCCCGGGTTGCTCGTCATCACGCTGCCGCGCGGCACGTTGACGCCAGCCGCCAGCGCGGGGTCGCCCAGCTCGGGCTGCAGCATGGCAATGAGCATCGACGGCGTAGGCGCCAGGAACTGCGGGTAGACGATCTCCAACAGCCGCTGGGTGAAGCGCGGGAACTCGGCGTCCAGCTTCAGCTGCACGCGGCCGGCAAGAAATGCGAACCCTTCCAGCAGCCGCTCGACGTAGGGATCGGTGACCTCCAGGCCTTCCATGCCCAGGCGCGCGGCGATCTTCGGAAACTCTTTCGCAAACTCGGCGCCCATCTCGCGAAGATGGCGCAGTTCTTCGTTGTAGTAGCGAAGCAGTCGCGGATCCATGGGTCAGTTCTGATCCGCCGGGTTGATGCAGCGAGGTTGAAAGCCAGCAGTGCCGCAGGGAAACGCGATCCTGCGCGCGTTCACTTCGCTACCCCAAAAGCGCAAACGCCGCCCTCGGCGACCGACGCGAATTCACTCAGGCAAAGGCCGAGGAACCGGCTGCGCCGGGACACTGGCCTTGCCCCTTCGAGGGGCGCGCCACAGGCGCTTCGGGGGGGGCTCAATTCACCGGTCCAGTTCACGTACAGCGACACGCCCGGTCTCGAGATCGATGTCGGTGTGCAGCAGCAACTCGAGCGGCACCGGCTGCGCCCACAGTTGGCCGCTGATGCGAAAGCCGATCTGGTTGTGATGGTCCATCTGGGCATCCGAGATCAGGGCCTCCACCGTCAGCGTGCCCGGCAGGATGCGCGGTTCGTGATCGAGGATGGCCTGCTTCACGCGCGCCTGCAGCACCAGCGGGTCGACGGTCGACGCAGTCTGACCAGACAATGCAGGCAGGCCGTAGTTCAGCACCGAATTGCGCGCATGCGGCGCGCCAGTCCAGTCGATCGACATGGCGCCGGGTGCCGTCGCGTTGAACAGCCACGCCAGATCCCGCAGCACCATCTCGCGAAGACGATTGCGGTTGATGACGCGCCCGTCGACGCTTTCCACGGGCGACTTGGCGTCGTCGTCGGTCAGGCGGTCGAGCAGCGCGGGCTGAAGTCGGTCCTGTACACGCAGGTTTGCCATGAGATCGCGAGAGACGTGCTGGATCGACGGCGTTCAGCCGTCGTTGTTGGCGATCAGCACCGAGCGCAGGTCCATCAGGCCGAACTCCGCGGTGTCGGTGGTGATCAGGCGCTGGCCCAGACCGACGAACACGCCGGGCGCGGACTCGCGCCAGTCGGTGCGGCGCGACAGCGCCAGCACATCGCCGGCGGCCAGGTCGGTGTCGGGGTAGCGCGTGGGCAGCAGGCCGACCACGTCGCCGCCGTTCGTGAACTCGAAGTGTGCGGGCATCCAGACGGCGTCGCGCAAGTCTTCCGGGGGGTCGATGTCGACCTTGGCCAGGCGGTTCCAGGGCAGCCAGTAATACCGGCCGTTGATGACCACTTCGATGGTCGGCCCGAGCCTTGTGTCGGCATCGGCAATCCAGGCGAAAGGCTGGCCGTCCGCCGTGCCGGCGGTGGCCGGTGCCTGCTCGAGCGCCTGTTCTCGCAGTTGCCGCGCCGCTTCGGGTTCGCCCCGGCCTTCACGCAGCAGCGCTTCGATCAGCAGGGCAACCCAGGTCTCGGGCTCGCCGAACAGCATCGGCACCTTCTGGCCGCGAAAGACCTGCAGGCGCAGCGTCTCGCAGGCGATGGCCTCGCGGTAGGTCTGCACCATCGGCAGCATGCCGGCGTCGAGTTCGAGCGCCACGTTGAGCTGGTTGAGGGCACGCTCCCATTGCCCTACGACACAGAGCAGCTGGAACAGGAAGACTCGCAGCTTGGCGTCCTGCGGATGGGACCGAATCTGCTCGGTCAGCAACTTCAGAGCGCGCAGTGCATCTCCGTCCTTGAGCGCCTGTTCGGCCGCCGCGGGGTTCGACATCAAAGCTCCAATCAGCTCAAGGCTCAGGTGGGACTGACTTCGTTCTCGAAGCTCGTCGCGCCAGCGCTGCCGCCGCCGGCGCCTTGCACGGTGTGGCCGGCAATGACCTTCTTGAAGGCGATGCAGATGGTTTCACGCAACACCGGGGCACCATCACCGTCGTACTCGCTCTTCACATCGTAGGCCGTGATGCGCGCCTGCTCCAGCGTCATGACGAAATATGGCAGCGGTGATTCACCGCCGGACTTTCGCACCGACAAAGTGGCTGTGGTGAGGATCTCGTTGTTGCGCATGACCGACATCAGCGCGGTGCTGGACTTGTCCACGCTCTTGACGAGCCTGACCTCTTTCATCAGGGTGCGTCCAGTGCGCTGGCCTCCGACCGCAGAGGGCGCCGACATACCCCAGTCCCACTCATGAACCTCGATCTGGTTGGTGAAGGTCCTGTCCCTGGACTCACCGAGAATTTCACCGGTGCGCTGCCCGGTGGCCTTGAGGAACATGTCGGAACGGGCCATCGCACTTTCCCAGCAGGCAACCAGAACAAGAATCGGTGGCGTCGGACCCGCAGGCCCGCGCCACCGGACTTGGCATCACGATCAAACGGGTACTGCCTACTCGCTCGAGTTCGAGGCGATGTCGTAGATCATCGGCAGCGGTGTGCCTTCTCCGCCCGCCGCCGTTTGCGGGGTGTACTTGAAGGTCACCTTGGCGAAGTTGAGCGTGACGTTCTCGGTCAGACGGTCTTCGCCGCCCGAGCCGCCGGTCGACACCGAGGTGATCAGCACCTCTTCCATGTCGATCTTGATGTACTCGATGGTGACACCCTTGCCACCGGCCTTGCGCACGATCAGGTTGGCCGTGGTGAAGTGCTCACCGGTGGTGCAGGCGCCCATCAGCGCGTGCGAGGATGCATCGACATACTTGGTGAAGGACAGGTCCTGCACGTTGGCCTTGCCCGAACCACCGCCCATGCCGTGGTGAGTGGTACCCGAGTTGGAAATACCCCAGCTCCAGGCGAGCACGTCGATCTTCTTCGCGTGGATCTTGTCGGTCGATTCACCATCGATCGTGCCGATCTTTATGAACATGTCTACAGCCATGATGCGCTCCTAAATTTTTGCCCTCGCGGGCGTTGAACACTGCGAAGTACGTCCGATTGAACGGGCGCCCTTCCCTGCGCAGCCAGTGAAGGTGGGAATGGAGAGGACGTCAGCCGGCCTTTGCCGACGGCAGCTTCGAAACCAGCCGCAAAGAGACGGTCAGGCCTTCGAGCTGGTAATGCGGCCGCAGAAAAAACTGCGACTGGTAATAGCCGGGGTTGGCCGGGTCCTCCTGCACCCGGACCTCGGCCGCCGACAGCGGGTGGGTCGCCTTGTACGACTCCGACGAACGCGCAGGATCGCCGTCTACGTACTGGGTGATCCACTTGGACAGAAAGCGCTCGACATCGTCGCGTTCCTTGAACGAGCCGATCTTGTCGCGCACGATGCACTTCAGGTAATGCGCGAAGCGGCAGGTGGCGAACAGGTAGGGCAGGCGCGCGGCCAGGTTGGCGTTGGCGGTGGCATCGGGATCGTCGTATTCGGCCGGCTTGTGCAGCGACTGCGCACCGATGAAGGCGGCGAAGTCGCTGTTCTTGCGATGCACCAGCGGCATGAAGCCGTTCTTGGCGAGTTCGGCCTCGCGCCGGTCTTCGATGGCGATTTCGGTCGGGCACTTCATGTCGACGCCGCCGTCATCGGTGGGGAAGCTGTGCGTGGGCAGGTTCTGCACCGCGCCGCCCGACTCGATGCCGCGGATGCGCGTGCACCAGCCGTATTCCTTGAACGAACGGTTGATGTTCGTCGCCATCGCGTAGGCGGCGTTCGCCCAGGTGTACTTGCCATGCTCGGCCGACCCGACGTCTTCCTCGAAGTTGAAGGCCTCGACGGGGTTGGTCTTCGAACCGTACGGCATGCGGGACAGGAACCGCGGCATCGCCAGGCCGATGTACTTGGAGTCTTCGGAATCGCGCAGTGAGCGCCAGGCGGCGTACTCGGGCGTGGTGAAAATCTTCGTCAGGTCGCGCGGGTTGGCGAGTTCCTGCCACGACTCCATCTGCATCAGGTTGGGCGAGGCGCCAGTGATGAAGGGGGCGTGGGCGGCGGCGGCGATCTTGGCCATCTCGGCCAGCAGTTCGACGTCGGGCGCGCTCTGGTCGAAGTGATAGTCACCGACGATGGCGCCGAAGGGCTGGCCACCGAACTGGCTGAATTCTTCGGAATAGACCTTCTTGAAGATCGGGCTCTGATCCCAGTTGGTGCCCTTGTAGCGCTTGAGCGTCTTGCCGAGCTCGGCCTTGGAGACGTTCATCACGCGGATCTTCAGTTGCTCGTCGGTCTCGGTGTTGCTCACCATGTAGCTCAGGCCCCGCCAGGCGCCTTCGAGCTTCTGGAAGTCTTCGCTGTGGATGATCAGGTTGACCTGGTCGGTGAGCTTCTTGTCGATGGCGGCGATCATCGCCTCGATCGACGCGACGACGTCGCCGCTGATCAGCGTGGTCTGCGACAGCGCCTGCTGCGCCAGCGTCTGCACGGCCTGTTCGACCGCGCTCTTGGCATCGTCGGACTTCGGCTTGAATTCCTTCATCAGCAACGACGACAGGTCGCTGCCTTCCATCGTGACACTGCCCAGTGCAGTGGCGGCTTGAGTCTCTGCCATTCAGTTCTCTCCTGGTGGTTTTGTGTCGGCGCGGGCAAATGCAAGGCTGGCTCAGCCGCCTTCGGTGGGCTTGGCGGTTGAAGCGAGCGTGCTGAGCAGGGCGGGGTCGGCCATCAGCTTGCCGATCAACTCTTCAGCGCCACCCTTGCCGTCCATGTAGGTGACGAGGTTGGACAGCTGCTGGCGCGCTTCGAGCAACTTGTTCAGTGAATCGACCTTGCGCGCCACGGCGCCCGGCGAGAAGTCGTCCATGTTCTCGAACGTGATGTCGACGCTGAGGTTGCCTTCGCCAGTAAGCGCGTTGGGCACCTGGAAGGCGACTCGCGGCTTCATCGCTTTCATGCGCGAATCGAAGTTGTCGACATCGATTTCGAGGAACTTGCGGTCGGCTACCGGCGCCAGCGGGTCGGCGGGTTTGCCGGACAGGTCGGCCATCACACCCATCACGAAGGGCAACTGAACCTTTTTCTCCGCACCGTAGAGCTCGACGTCGTATTCGATCTGGACCCGCGGCGCACGGTTGCGCGCAATGAATTTCTGGCTGCTGCTCATGTCAGGCTCCTGGCCGGTGTGGATGGGCGAAGGACGAGGTTTTCGTCGATGTTCTGTGTTTCGTCAAGTGCCGTCTGGCGTTTCTATGGTGTCGGGATCGATGCCCACCACACGTGCCACTTCGGACAGCGAATCCGGCGCCAGAACTTTCATCAACTGCAGGAAGTTATGGCTGATGAGTTGCCGCGCCCGGCGCAGGAACAGCGGCGCCGGGTTGGCCGGCTCGGCGGCTTCGAGGTAGGCGCAAACCATGTCGATGGCGCGGATGGCTTCGTCGCGCGACGTCACCTCGCCAGTCAGGCCGCGCCTGGAGCGCGGACCGTCACCGCCTGCCGCGCCGTCGCCCAAGCCGATGCCCGCAGCTTCACCGTCGGCATCGGCGACGCCAGCTTCGACGAAGGCCGGCATCGCCGACAGGACCCCCTTCAGCAAGGCATGGATGGGCTTCAGGTCGGGCGCGACACCACTGCCAAGGCGTTCGGTGGTCAGCGTGATGAGTTGGCGGGACAGATCGAGCGCTTGTAAGGTGACGTCGCGCAGCGCCGGATCC
>Ga0209181_10003362_pt1 | contig 24773 bp, 15 predicted proteins | sample MAT05_FD_187208 | JGI IMG/M metagenome (GOLD analysis project Ga0209181, IMG submission 187208) | Freshwater microbial communities from Lake Fryxell liftoff mats and glacier meltwater in Antarctica - MAT-05 (SPAdes) (version 2) | ecosystem: Environmental > Aquatic > Freshwater > Ice > Liftoff...
TCAAAAAAAGGCTGAGAACCAGTACCACTAAAGATTTTAAACACTTATCTAACATACATATCCCTAATTTTGGCGCAAAGATAAGGATGGAGGGGTGAAATTAAAAATTGGAGGGTAGTAATTTAGGGATTATTTGCTTCTCCTGCTTTCCTTATTTTTTCTAACGCTTCAATATCTACTAAGTCTTGCGGCCTTCCGGCTGCTTTTTTGCAGGCAATCAGGTGATTGTAGTGTAAAAATCGAACTGTTGTGCCTTCTATTTCTGCCACAACTGCATATTTGAAGCATTCGTCAAAACCAATTTTCTCTAATCCTTTTACAGATAATGTTACGTCTAATGTAAAACCCATGTTTAATTGAAAATCTGTCCAGCCTGGTATAAATCCATAGTTTCGATAGGTGAACAATCGCCGGAATCTTGTTCTTTAAGGGCTTTTCTTAAACGTTTCTGTTTTCTAATGTGTCTTCAATCCAGATGTCAATATCTTTTGTAGAACGGTTGTAGCGATGTAAATTAATAGCAAAACCGCCAATCATAATATGCCTCACTTCGTTTTTATAAAGGCAGTTCCAAAGTGATAATATTTCTTCGTCAAAAACATCCATCTTTTATTACTTATTGGGGATAACGGGAGATTCTATGATCTTAGCCTTCCTTACCATTCTGGAAACTTTAATTAGTTTCATAAGCATATAAAATCTTTCTGTATAAGATGATTGTGAGGCTTCAAAAGCACGTGCATTTTCAAGTTCTTCCTTACTGCCATATGTTGTAATACCTGCTTTTTGCATAGCTCAAATTTACAGCACTTTTTCCTGCTTTTCAAACTGCATTTTGTGCAACTGGTAATAAAATCCTCGTTTTTCAAGCAATTCGTTATGGCTGCCAATTTCCTTTATTTCGCCCTTATCAAGCACTATAATTTTATTGGCTTTGCGTATGGTGCTCAGGCGGTGGGCAATTACAATGGAGGTTCGGTTTGCAATTAGTTTATCAATGGCATGCTGAATAAGGGCTTCACTTTCTGTATCTACTGATGAAGTGGCTTCATCCAATATTAAAATGGCCGGATCGTACAGCAATGCCCGCACAAAAGAAAGCAACTGGCGCTGGCCAAGCGAAAGTGTAGCGCCCCGTTCCATCACGTTATAATCGTATCCGCCGGGTAGCTGCATAATGAAATCGTGGATGCCGATCATTTTTGCAGCCCTTTCAACCGCTTCATTAGTTATGGCCGGGTTGCGCAAAGTAACATTATCTTTTACCGAGCCGCTGAATAAAAAAACATCCTGCAATACCACCGCAATATTCGCTCTCAAATCATCCAGCCGAAAATCTTCAATATCGGTATCATCAATTTTTATGGCCCCTTTATTTATATGATACAAACGGTTTAGTAAACTGATAATGGAAGTTTTGCCACTGCCTGTATGGCCAACAATGGCAAGCGTTTCGCCTGCATTCAACACAAAGCTGATGTCTTTTAAAACGTATTGCTCATCAATGTAAGCAAACCAAACTTTATCAAACTCTACCTTACCATTTAGTTGTTTTGTTGAAATGCTGCCTTCATTGGCGGTTGTGTCTTCATTATCCAAAACTTTAAAAACACGTTCGCTGGCAATCATGCCCATTTGTAAAACGTTAAACTTATCTGCAATTACCCGCAGCGGCCTGAACAATAAGTTCAAACAAAGAATAAAAGCTGTTATTACACCGGCAACTTTTTCGGCCTGTGCCGGATGCACCACATCGTTTGCAGCCCACCAAACCAGTAAGCCAATTGACAATGCCATTACCAGCTCAACCACCGGAAAAAAAACAGAATAAGCGAAAATGGCTTTGATGTTTGCATTGCGGTGGTCTTTATTAATGGCGTTGAATTTTTTGAATTCTCTTTTTTCGGCCGCAAATGCCTGTATAACTGCCATGCCGGTAATATGCTCCTGTACAAAAGCATTCAGGCTTGCCACTGCATTGCGAACCTGTATGAACGATTTGTTTACACTCTCTTTAAAAAAATACGTGGCAATGATCAACACCGGAAAAGGAGCCAGGCAAACCAGTGTTATTTGCGGACTTACATAAAACATATAAGTAAGTACAGAAATGATGGACAACAGATCTGCAATGATGGGAATTAAACCATCGCTAAAAATATCGTTGATGGATTCAATATCGTTGATGGTACGTGTGGTAAGTGTGCCGATGGGTGTTTTATCGTACTGCGATAAATTAAGATGCAGTATTTTATTGTAGGTGCTTACCCGCATGTCCCGTACAACACTTTGCCCCAATGAAGCAGTGAGGAAAGTAAAGAAAAAGCGTAAACCTGTTTCAATCAACAATAAAATAATTTGTATAATGGTAATTTCTATGATAAAGCCACCCGGCCCGTTTATAAAATGAGATGACATATTATCCTTGATACCATCATTAATGGTAAGCTGAATTAGCAGCGGCCTTACCGGGGCAATTAAAGCCAGCATCATAGCCAAAACCAGCGAGCCGTAAAATTTATTTTTATATGGAGCCGCAAAATGAAATACCCTGCGCAGTAATGAAAAATTAAAAATTTTTCTTTTTGCTTTGGCTGTATCAGTCATGTTGCAAAGGTAGGCGCCGATTTTAGATTTTAGATTGTTGATTTTAGATTGGCTGTTGCTTATTGCCAATTGCCTATTACTGCGCCATATTATTATAGCCTTTTAAAAAGATGGCGCCCAGGTTTTTGTAGGGTGGTATATAATCCTCCCAGCTTTCCCTGATGGAAGTATTGGAATCTGCAGCAAATAATTTTGTAAGTGCGGTCCACATATTTTTCCAAACCAGTTTACTGCCCGATTCAAAAGTCTGGTTTAAATAATTGAGAATAGGGCGGTTAATATCGCCTGCACCAATTTCTTTGGTTGATATGATATGTGCATCGGGATTCACATCAATAATATCATTCAAATTTTTGTAGCCACCGCATGAACCCAGCACCACAATCTTTGCATCCCCAGCCATACGCCGGATGGTACGGGGCAACCAGTAGCTATGCCCACGATGCACAACCACGGCGGGGTGCATATAATTTTCTGAGAGGTAGTTATTCAAATGTATCTGTGCACTGTCATCCAGGTTGGCATCATTATCCAGCGGGCGGTTGGCATAAACATAAACATTTCCTTTTTTTGATCTTATTTCGTACCATTCATCATTGGATGTAATGATCCAGTCTTTGGGAGCAAAGGAATTGATAAATGAAGGGAAAAAGGTTTTACCATCTTTATCGCCATACCAGTAAACCTGTTGTATAATTCTGCCGCTGTCGTCTTTTAAATCTTTGTTTTCAATTTCGTAAATAGAAGGGATACCCAGTAAACCGGTGAGATCAACTTTATTGGCTGTATCGGCAGATAAAAAAATTGTTTTCAGCAAACCATAAATTGTTTTACCATGTGTATTGCCTTTTTCAATACTGCTGTTTTCATTGGCAATTACATAATTAAGTATGGTGCTTTGCAGTTTTTTATCGGCAATGCTGCTGTAACTATCGGCTACATCTATCGCATCTTCCAGGTTGCCGGTATTATCCAGGTTGGCAATAAAACCACGCATCAAAGTTTCTGATGAAATTGCAGGCATGTAGCCTAAAAAATTATCCAGCTTATTAAAATTGGCAGCCATCTTAATAAACTTTTTAAAAAAGTCGAAATGCACCTCAAGGAGTAACGAATCTGTTCTTGGCTCTTTACCAAGCCGCTGTAAAAAGCGGGCATAGCTGTGTTTAAAGCTTGATGTATAAATATCATTTTCGCCCATTATCATCATAAAGTATAAGTCAACAGCCGATAAAGAGTCTGTTGCTTTCATACGCTGGTTAATGTTGCTTAAATCGTGTAGCTCGTTAATAGGCGTAATAAAATGTTGAATGGCTTTACTTTTTAAAACTTCTCTTAATCCATTGGTGCCAAACATGGCTATGGGGGTATCTTTGGCCGGGGAAGTCATTCTTTTAAAATACTCAATCTCTGTTTGTACCAGCAGTTTAAAATATCCAATACTGTCGTAGCCCGTTTCACTGTCACCCACATATTTTTTTATGCCGTCAATTGTTTTATGTCCTTTTAAAATATCATCTAAAAAAGGAAAATATAAAAGTGCTTTGGGTGTTTGGGTAAGGCCCACAATTGCTTTTACCAACGGGGTATTGTTTTGGAGTATGGCTTTGCCCAGTTTTGAATTGGTAGCCTGAGCGAGACTATAAATAGCAGTTGGGTTGTACCTGCTGCTATTTGCAATCAGCGAATCGGCAAAGGGTTCGTTAAGAAATGGCTCAATGGTTTGCAATATTTTACCAGGATAAAGGGTGCAAAATTTCAGGTACATTATCTTTTTGCTTTCGGCAAGCCCCGCGTTCTCTGTAAATATCTCTGTAAGTATTTTGCCAATGTCGTAAGGTGCTTTTTCAATTTCCGGTGCCATACTAATACTATCAATTTCGGCGGTCATTATTTTATTAAAAAATTCAAAAAGCTGAGGGGCGTATACCGGATTAAACTCTTTGTTACGGTAACCATACCTGAATTTTTTGAGCAGGTTTTCAATATAGCTGAGGTATCTTATTTTCTGATTATTGGTAATTATTTTCACATTACGTTCTACAGAATCTTCCAGGATATGTATTTGCCTGGTCATCACATCTGTAATAGCCAGGTTAATTTCATTTTTATGAGTTAAGCTGATGATGCCATCCAGCTTACCATCCATTTGGTCAAGCAATACCTGCTCATTGTCGATCTTGTCATGAAAAAGCTGCCGGTAAATGGGCACAATAACCGAATCCCGTGCAGCGAATACAGGGGTAAAAGCAATAAACAGTAAACCAATAAGTATATATTTCTTCATAGTGTAATGCTAACGCCAACTATAAAATTACAGTTGTAGCCGCACATATATCGTTTTAAAGGCTAAATTTATTGTTAATGAACGTTTTTAGTTAACAATTTAATAATACAAATCAATGTGCAAACAACGTTCCTGATTGATGGTATAGACTACTTTTGCGCCGTATGAGTGTAACAAATACAGTAAAAAAAATCCTGATTGCCGACGACGAACCGGATATCCTTGAAATCGTTCAATATAATCTGCAGAACGAAGGCTACGAAGTGGCTACAGCCAAAAACGGAAACGAAGCCATTGATCAGGCAAAACGTTTTAATCCCGATCTGATTATTCTGGATATTATGATGCCCGGAAAAAACGGCATTGAAGTTTGTAATATTCTACGGATGCAGCCGGCTTTTAATGATACACTCATCATTTTTTTAACAGCCCTGAGTGATGAAGTAACCGAGGTAAAAGGCCTGGAGACCGGGGCAGATGATTTTATTACCAAACCGGTTAGCCCCAAAGTGCTCATCAGTAAAGTAAATGCACTTTTTAGAAGATTTTACAAAGAAGAAACCGGTATTTTACAAATTGGCGATTTAAAAATAGACCGGGAAAAATACATCATTAATTATCAGGGACAGGATATTATTCTTGCACGAAAGGAATTTGAATTGCTGGCTTTACTGGCTGGCAAACCCGGTAAAGTTTTTTTACGCAACGAAATTTTAAATCAGGTTTGGGGAACCGAAGTTATTGTTGGCGACCGCACTATTGATGTGCATATCCGCAAGATCAGGCAAAAATTAAACCTTGATTGCATTACCACTGTAAAAGGTGTAGGGTATAAGTTTGATTTGTAAAAAAAGCCATTAGCTCTTAGCGGCTAGCTGTTAGAAGGGTAATAAATATTAACTTGCAATTAGTTGTACTGCTAAAAGCTAAAAGTTAACAGCTTTCTAAAAATGCCCACTTCAAAAAATCATTCTCCGCAACAACTGGCTGCATTGGCAGCACTTGCATTAGCCACTCCTATTGCAGCCGGTATTTTTTATTTTAAGCCAGTCTGGTGGATCGCTTTATTGTCATTCATTGTAACCTTTATGGGTGCTTATGGCCTGATCGTTTATATACTGCAGACATTCATCTATCGCAAGATAAAACTCATTTATAAATTTATTTATCAAACCAAAGCCAGTAAAAGAGAAGAGTTTTATTATAAAAATTTTCTTCCTCAAAAAACTATTGATGAAGTAAGGGAGGATGTGGAAGCCTGGGCCGAGCAACGGAAAGAAGAGATAGAACTGCTGCAGCAAAATGAAGCCTATCGCAAAGAGTTTTTGCAAAACCTGAGTCACGAATTAAAGACACCCATTTTTGCCATACAGGGTTATGTTGATACGCTGCTGAACGGTGCTTTGGATAAGCCCGAAGTGAATCAAAAATTCCTGCAAAGCACTTCCCGTAATATTGACAGGCTGGTTAACCTGGTTGATGACCTGGATTCCATATCAAAATTAGAAAGCGGTGAACAGCTTTTACTAAAAGACAGCTTTATTATTCAGGACCTGCTGAAAGAAGTTTATGAAACTTTGTCTTTTAAGGCAGATGAAAAGCAGATTAAGTGTATTATAAAAAAGGGCTGCGAACAGCCGCTGACCGTTTTTGCTGATAAAGAAAAAATACGGCAGGTATTTATAAACCTGTTTGATAACGCCATTAAATACGGCAAACAATCCGGCACCATTGAAGCAAGCTTTTATAAAGTGGATGGGGCTAAAGTGCTTAATGAAATAAGCGACGATGGTTCTGGCATTGCGGAGGAACACCTGCCCAGGATTTTTGAACGTTTTTACCGTACCGACCTTGCCCGCAGCCGTAAAGTAGGTGGCAGCGGCCTTGGCCTGTCCATCTGCAAACATATTATTGAAGCCCATGGAGAAACAATTCATGTGCGTAGCAAAATTGATGTGGGCAGTACGTTTGGGTTTACGCTGCAGACTAAAAAAGATTAGCAGATACAACACTTAAAAGGCAAATAACTATTTCGTAATTTCTTCAATATCCACATCACCTTCTTCTTCTTTCGATTTGTGATAATCATTATTCAGATGTTGCTCAAACTTCTTTTCATCTTTTACATTGCGCATTACCAAAAAAGTAACCAGCGCAATAAGTACTACACCAACAGGTATTAATATAAACCAGTTCATATGTTGAATTTTCTTTAAAATTAAAGTAAATCGGCCAACAGGCATGTTAACTTTAGGGTATTGCTATACCCAGCCTAAAAAACTTAACATTGAAAAACCAATTCTTGTATTAATTTTACGTTATTAAATTGTTACCAGCAAAAATACATTCAAACATGATAAAAAAGAAAGCAACAGTCAAAAAGGAAACTTCGTTGAAAGAAACAATTATTAAAGAAATTACGCCGCTGTTAACTGCAGCATTAGCAACGCTTAAAGATAGATTAGGAGAAAAGAAATTTGAGAAACGTATTAAAAAGGCTGCCAGATTATTGGCAAGTGGCATTAAGCCGGTTATTGCTAAAAAGCCGGTTGCTAAAAAGAAATCTGTTAAAAAGGTAGTTAAGAAAACTATTGTTCCTGCATCCTCGCCAAAGCCCAAAAAAGCAGCCAAGTCTGCTGTTAAAAAGTAACATTTCTGATACAGTCTATCTAATAAATGACAAAAGATTAAATATAAAAGAAGGGTTTATAATCCTTCTTTTATTCATTTGTCGGTATTTGGTTGTAATCCCCAAAACCTGCCTCTAAAAAATCACCTATTCAACTATCGGTCTTTCCATTTTCAATGGTTGACTCCCCTTACATTAGTTACTATCCTTAAATCTGAGCACTATGAAGAACGTGAAATTTTATTTCTCTAACTTTCTTAATGATTTTAAGTCCTTGCTATCTCCCTTTTAACCCAGATTTTGCAGTAGATTTCAACTGCAAAATCTGGGTTAAACCGCCCATGAATTTTTTTAAAATTCATTAATACACAAAATGAGTGTCTACGATTGGGAGCCTTCAACCATTATTTCTTTGTTAAGTTAAAAAGAACAATCTGTTAACTTATTGTAACCCACACTTAAAAATGTATTGAACAAATACTTTTGCCTGCTATTCGTTATCCTCCACGTTTTCCTATTTATTCAAACTAATTAAAGTTCAGTTGCTCATGAAGAAAATTTACTTTGCTGCAAAAATCCCTTTGCTTACAATTATAATAACTCTAAGTTGCTTTATTGTAAACGCACAGCCATTCACAGCCGGTAACCTGGCAGTTTTTACAGCATCTGCCAGTGTAAATAATACAACCGGAACAGTTGTTGAATTTAGTACCAGCGGAGCCGGTATTGTAAGCCATCCCATCCCCGACGGAGCCAGTGCAGGCAACGGTTTGCGCTTTTCGGGCAGTGCCAGTTCCACCGCATACCTTGCTAACAGCAATGATGGAAGTTTACTTTCATTCAATGGAGCAAACAGCAACAATACTGCTTCAAATGTAAATACGCTAAATCCACGGGCCGTGGGTACTTTTAATAACAGCGGTACCTACACTTTGCAAACAACCTATACAGGCACTTCAGGCAATCAAACAAGATCTTCTACCAGCATAGATAACGCCAATTGGTATATAGCCGACCAGGGCGGGCTTTATACCAATGGTACAGCCGCCGCAAGCCCAACAGGTAATTTAAGAGGGATAAAATCATTTGGAGGAATAGTGTATGTAGGGCAGCAAAGTACAACGTCCATACAGGTTGCCACCGTATCTGCGCCAACCGGCGGAACCATTACGGGCTTACCCGGCCTTAGTTTTAATAACGCTTTCCAGGATTTTTATTTAATTTCTTCCGGATCAAACGGAAGCGCTTATGATATACTTTATGTTATATCCAATACAGGCCCAACTACCGGAACCATCGCTAAATTTTCTCTGGTAGCAGGAATCTGGACAGCAAACGGAAGTTACACAACAAGTTTTGGCGGCTTTGGTTTGGCAGCAAAAATAAATGGAGCCGGTGCAGATATATTTGTATCTACCGGTACCGGCGCAACTACAGCAAACAGCGTAATTAAATTAAATGATGTTGCAGGTTATAATGCAACCATTAATATTACCACTGCCAGCAACGTAACACTTTATACAACTGGTGCCGGCACTATCATTAAAGGTGTTGCTTTTGCACCTGTTGCAGCACCAGTAACACCAACAGTTAATCTTTCTGTAAGCAGCAATGCAGGCAGCGAAGCGGCAGCAACAGTAATAACTGTTACAGCCACAGCTTCATCAGCAGTAACCGGTAACCAAACGGTAAGCCTCGCCGTTAGCGGCACTGATATTACAGCCGGAGACTACACCCTTTCCAATACTACCATCACCATACCAGACGGAGCAACAACCGGCACCGTAACATTTACCGTGGTGGATGATGCTGTGGTTGAAACTACCGAAACAGCCGTGCTTACCATCAGTAGCCCTTCTTCGGGAATTAGTTTGGGGAGTACACTTACACAGAATATTGTCATTACCGATAATGAAATTCCCAACCCTACTGTTGAGCTTAGTGTTAGCAGCAATACCAGCGATGAGGAGTTCACAACAGTTATAACAGTTACTGCAACAGCTTCGGCACCGGTAACCGGTAACCAGTCTGTAGATATTACTGTTGGTGGCAGCGGAATAACTTTGTACGATTATATTCTGCCTGGCACATCTATCACTATTGCCAATGGAGCAACAACCGGAACAAAAACATTTAAAATAAGACAGGATGCAGAAACTGAAGGAACGGAAACTGCGGTACTCACCATCCTTAATCCTTCTTCAGGTATTTCGCTGGGTACCACTACATCGCAAAATGTAGTGATTACAGATTTTACCTGTTTGCCATTGATACGTAAATCAACTGCCAGCAGTGCAAATGGTGCAGAGATATCTGCCTTCGATGTATCAAGCAAAAGAATTTATACTGTAGCAGGCCCAGCAATAGAGTATTATGCCTTGAGCAATACCGGTTCTATATCGGCCCCTACAAATGTACCTTTTGGATTTACAACGCCGGGCAATAATATTTTACCCAACAGTGTTGCCATAAAAAATGGCATAGTTGCAGTCAGCTATGCTATCGTTAACTCCGCAACCAATGCGCAGCAACCTGGTGTGGTTGCTTTTTATACAGCATCAACCGCTGCATTTATTAATCGTGTAACAGTTGGTTACCTGCCCGATATGGTTATTTTTTCGCCGGATGGTACAAAAGTTTTAACGGCAGATGAAGGAGAACCAAACAGCTACGGACAAGGCAATTCTTTTGATCCCGAAGGTTCTGTTTCTATCATTGATATTTCGGCAGGCATACCTGCTGCAACCGTTACTACTGCAGGTTTCACCAGTTTTAATCCACAACTAGCAGCATTAAGAGCCGCAGGTGTAAGAATATTTGGCCCTGGTGCAACTTTAGCACAGGACCTGGAACCGGAATACATTGCTTTTTCTGATGACGGCACAAAAGCTTACGTTACGTTGCAGGAAAATAATGCAGTAGCCGAAGTAGATATTGTATCTGCAACCGTTTTACAGATTTTACCGCTCGACCTGAAAGATTTTGATTTAGTTGGTAATGGCTTTGATGCAAGCGACAGGGATTCAACTGCTTCTTCAGGAAAAATAAATATTCAAAACTGGCCGGTGTACGGCATGTACATGCCTGATGCCATTGCCGGGTTTACAGTTGGCGGCAACCGGTATTTTATAACGGCCAATGAAGGTGATTCACGTTCCTATACCGGTTACTCAGAGGAAATAAGAGTAGGTTCGGGAGCTTACGTTTTAGATCCTACAGTATTTCCGAATGCGGCTTCACTTAAGCTTGATGCAAACCTCGGCCGGCTTCAGGTAACCAATGCAACCGGCGATACAAACAACGATGGGTTATTTGATGAAATACATGTGTATGGTGCACGTTCATTCAGCATATGGAACAATACTTTTTCACAGATATTCGACAGCGGCGATCAATTAGAACAGATAACAGCGGCTCAATTACCGGGCAGATTTAATGCAGATAATAGCAGCAATACTTTTGCATCTTTTGATACCCGCAGCGATAATAAAGGCCCCGAACCTGAAGCGGCTACAACCGGTATTGTTGATGGTGTGTTGTATGCATTTATTGGTATTGAGCGTTCGGGAGATATTTTTGTGTATGACATCAGCGATCCCAATAATCCTGTTTTTAAACAATTTATTGATAACCCTGCCGACCTGGGAGTTGAAGGACTGATGTTTGTACCTGCTTATGAAAGCCCTACAGGCAAAGCTTTGGTTATTGCCAGCGCCGAAATTAGCAGAACTGTTACTGTGTATGAATTCAGCCTGATACCAGGCACGCTGCCAACAGCATATTCGTCAATAAATTCCACACAAGGTATCACCACATTTTATGGCGACTGCAGCGGCCTGATTGCAAAACTAACACAGAACGGTGCAAGCCCTGTAACCGATGATGTTAATGCAAGGGTTTGGATTGAACCAACAGTGCCATTGCAGGCTGGTCAGCCTTTTGTGCAACGGCATTACGAAATAACACCAACAACCGGAGCTGCCACTGCAACGGCAAGGGTAACCCTGTATTTTACGCAGGCCGAATTTGATGAATTCAATAACGACCCAACCAGTTCTTTAAACCTGCCAACCGGCCCTGCTGATGCCATTGGTATTGCTAACCTGCGGGTTGGCAAATATCCCGGCGTAAGCAACAACGGCAGTGGTTTGCCATATTCATATACCACCGGTACGCCTTCGGTAATTAACCCGGCCGATGCAGATATTACCTGGAACGCCATTGAAACAAGGTGGGAAGTGAATTTTGATGTAACCGGCTTCAGCGGCTTCATCATTCAAACAAACACTTTTACACTACCTGTTACTTTGCTTTCTTTTAACGCTACCGATAAAGGCAATGATGCTTTGGTACAATGGAAAACAACCAATGAAGTGAATCATGCTTATTACGAGATACTCTACAGTGTTGATGGAAATAATTTTATTGCAGCCGGGCAAACCATTTCACAAAATGGAACAGGAGAAAAAAATTACAGCTTTACACATTTGCAAGCTGCATCCATTGCCGGTAAAATTTTCTATCGCCTTAAAATGGTATCAACCACAGGCGCATTTACTTACGGCAATATTGTGCCAGTAAGGTTTGGGGCTAAGGGGCAGGTTATTACAGATGTGTATCCTAATCCTGCGAAGGAAAGCATTAACGTCGTTTCCACGGCTACTTCAGCAAACCCCATCGGCCTGTATGTTGCAGATATGAATGGACGCACTTTGTTGAAAAAGCAAATTACGCAGGCAGGTGTAAATAAAATTGACGTAAGCAATTTTGCACCGGGGCTTTACCTGCTTGTTGCCATACTTCCTGATGGAAGCAAACAACAGTTTAAAATTGTAAAACAGTAATCTTCGGTTAGTAAGTAACTCTTCTTTAAAACAAAGCTGCCTGTTATGGGGCACCTTTGTTAATTTAAGCAAGGTGAATGAGGTGGCAAAAATCAAAACCCGGATTTACCTGATTTTGGATTCGATGATTTATTTAGCATTAACCAGCAGATTCTTCTTTTTATATTGCAAAAAAAGCACTACCCAGTCTAATTCCAGCACAGTAATATTGGTTTCTTTCAGTTCATCCTGGTGTGAAGGATATTGAAACCGCATTTCATAATCTATCAACTGCGGAATAGAGAAATCAGGATAATATAGCTTGCCGTTTTTGTTTACATTATGGCATTTGGCACATGCCTGTTTGTAAATGATTCTGCCTTTATTAAATTCTTTTACAAACGAAGTCTTCCCTGTGTCTGTATCTACATATTCGGGAAGATCAAAGATGGGTTCTTTTTTATTTGGTTTAGATGGCTTTGAGGTGTCGCTGTTGTTTACCTCGAAATCACGGCCGCTTCCTACTGCACCACTGTTTGTAAAGGCAAGAATTGATAAAGCTATTCCGGTAACGATCAGGTACTTCATAAAAATTGTTTTAATTAATATACTCCGCCCACTTTCCGTTTGTTTAATTTTTTATTGGTTGATACCGGAAGCGACGCTGGCAGATCTTCAAAATCAATTTTTTCATTGAGCGATGAAATAAAAAGCATCAGGTCGTTTTTTTCTGCAAGGGTTAGCCGCAGCGAATCTGATGAAAGGGTTTGGTTTGGAACATCCAGTCCTTTTCCGGCTCCGCCGCCGCCATCATAAAAATCAATTACCTGCTGCATGCTGTTAAAAACGCCATTGTGCATATACGGTTTTGTGTAGTCGGCATTGCGTAAGCTGCCAGTACGGAAAGCACGCATGGTTTCCAGTGCAGGATTGATAAGCCACCTGCCTTCATCTGTATTCAGTTTTTTGTAACCGGTATCAGCAGGCACTCCCAGCACTTCAAACTCAGAGCCTACATAAGGCGGCTTTACACCGTTAAACTGCGGCGTAAAATGACAGGTAGCGCATTGCGCCTTACTCATAAACAGGTTGAAGCCTCGTTTTATTCCGGCGCTTACATCCTTGCGCAGGTTAAAGGCATCATCAAAAGGGGCATAAGAATTACCGAACTTAGCATAGTAAAATGTGAGTGCAGAGGTAATATGTTCAAAAGTTATTTCGGGTTCCTGTGGTGTATATTTCAGCAGTTTGGTAAAGGCTTTTTTATAGGAAGGGCAGCTTAAAACTTTTTGCAGTATCATTTTTTCGTTACTGCCCAGTTCGTTGGCGTTGGTTATAACAGCCCTTGCCTGGTCCTGCATAGAAATATGTTTACCATCCAGCATTAGTAAGTGATTGTAGCTGGCATTGATGAGGGAAGGTGTGTTGCGGGCAAGCCGGTCAACACCGTTTAATTGCAATGCAGTAGCTGCAGCAGTATCGGTAAAATATTGGGTTGATTTGTGGCAGGATACACAACTGCGTTGGTTATTGACTGACAAAAGCGGATCGTAAAAAAGCAGTTTACCAATCTTATCAAGCTCGGCTAGCACCTGTTGATCTTTAACCCGTAAAAAAATACCTTTTGCATTTTGCCCAATGTATAATTCTTTGCTGAAAATAGAAGTGGCTTTTTTATTCAGCGAATAATCTACTACACTGCGACTTTGAACCCGGTACACATTTATCATTTGCTGGTTAAGTGCAAACAACGGATTTATATAGTCCCGTATAAAAATAAAATGATCAAAACTGCTGTAATGCCGCGGTTGTGCCTGCACAAATTTTATTGCTTTGTGGTAAAGCGAAAGATAATCAGCATTAAGCTGCGTTTTGACAAACTCCCGGTTATAAGACTGGTAAATTTCATCCACACTCTTCATCATGTAAAGCAGTTCGGGTATAATACGGGATGTGTCCGGACATTCGAAACCGGTGGTATAGATAGCAGCCATGTTAAGCAGGTAAAGCCGGTTGCATAAATAAAAGGTAGAGTACGATTTCAGATTTGAAGTAATGGAATCGGCGCTGAAAGCCGCCGATGCCACAACAGCAGCACGAACAAGATTGTACAAAGAATCCTTGTCTGCATTTTCTTCTTCCAGGTACAATTCAGCCAAGGTAAGCCCGGCCCCTTCACGTTTATATGGTTTTTCAAATTTCTCATATACTTCTGTCTCCCATTCTACAGGTAAGGGGCCGTTCATTTTTTTATACATAACCGGCTCCAGGTATCTTGTCCAGAAATCAACCGATTTTAACTGCAGCCGGGCAAGATGAATCTGCTGCTTTATCTTTTCCAATTCATCGGGTGCATGTGTATTGCTTTGCTTAATTGTTTCCAGCAGTGTTTGCTGTGCTTCTTCATAAAAACCAATTTTGCTGGTATAGCATTGGAAATATGCAGCAGCATCATCTGTTTGCCTGAATGCAACAGATACGAATGCAACTGCAAGTATTACCGTAAAAAAAACAATTGCTTTTCTCATGAATAAATGATTCAAAAATCTGAACGGATACTAAAGTTAATAACCACATTACATGATGCAGAAGGTAACGGGTTAAGTAAATATTACTAAATGAACAGCGAATAGTTACTTTACGAAATTTCTAAGCACAGTTCTAGTTATCAGTGCTTTAGTTTTTCAAACAAAATTGATTTTTTGTCTTTACTATTTATAAAAACCAAAACATAAGCGGCTACAGGTAACCTGCTGATATCAATAGTTGTAAAGAATGCATCCTGCGGAATTGTTTTAGTAAACAATAAGGCTCCGTTCATGGCAAATACCTGCATAACAGCACCAGCTTCTGCAACAGAGTGGTTTACATTAATAGTATTGCTTGCAGGGTTAGGAAATACTTCCAGGTCCATGCAACCCGGGGCATCAATAATTATATTGGTGGAAGCAGCACATCCGCTTGCATCCGTGACTGTAAAACTAAAGGTGCCAGGCCCTTTCACGAAAGTTCCTGTACCGGTATAAGGTGTTCTTCCACCTGCTGCGCTTATGGTTATAAGGGTTTTTCCGCCGCAGGTGGTTATCCTTGGGGCATTGGCTGCCACAGTTAATACTGCAGGCTGGGTTACAGTTAAGGCTGCTGTTTTTGTACAAAGATTGGCATCCCTTACAGTAACTGTTTGAATGCCGATACCAACAGTAAAAGTATTTGCTGTTTGATACGCTCCGCCATTTAAGCTGTATTGATACGGTGCGGTTCCACCGGTTGCAGTAACTGTGAGTATTGTTGTGCCTCCGTTGCAAGCTATAGACAATACAGCCGCAGCGGCCGTAATTGCTGTTGGCTGAGATACTGTTACCGAAGCAGTGGTTGTGCATGTGTTTGCACCTCGTACAGTAACAGTTTGCAAACCCGCCGGTACAGTAAATGAATTACCAGCCTGAAATGTACCGCCATTTAAGCTGTACTGATAGGGTGATGTTCCCCCAGTTGCTGTAACAGTAAGTGTTGTATTTCCACCATTACATATTACGGTGCCTGCAACTGCCGTTGCAGTAGGTGTTAAAGGCTGAATGTTTACGGTTGCGTTTGTTACAGTAGAAATACAGTTGCTTGCATTTTGTGCTGTAAGGGTGTGGGCACCTGCAGCAACAATAAATCCACCGACGGGGTATGCTGCATAAGCACCTCCGTCTAAGCTGAACGTTAATCCTGCAGAAGCAGAATTGACTATTATTGTTCCGGTTGCTACTGTACAGTTTGGTTGTGTTACACTAATTGTTGGTGCTGCCGGTGTAGGCGGTTGTGCGTTTACAGAAATAGTAGTTATGGCAGAAATGCAATTGCTTGTATTTTGTGCAGTTAGTGTATGAGCACCTGCAACTACAACATAACCACCTGCGGGGTATGCTGCATAAACTCCTCCATCTAAACTGAAATTTAATCCTGCGGTAGCAGAAGTAATGGTTATTGTTCCGGTAGCTACTGAGCAGTTTGGCTGTAGTACAGCAACCGTTGGTGCAACCGGTGTAGGCGGTTGAGCGTTTACAGTAATATTGGTTACAGCAGAAATACAGGTGCTTGCATTTTGTGCAATAAGTGTGTGGGCACCTGGTGCTACCAGATATCCACCCGCAGGGTATGCTGCATAAGCACCTCCATCAAGGCTGAAATTTAATCCTGCGGTAGCAGAGGTAATTGATATTGTTCCGGTAGCTACTGAGCAGGTTGGCTGTAGTACAGCAACTGCAGGTGCAGCGGGTGTGGGCGGTTGAGCGTTTACAGTAATATTGTTTACAGGAGAAATACAGGTGCTCGCATTTTGTGCAGTAAGTGTGTGGGCACCTGCTGCTGCTACATATCCACCGGCAGGGTAGGTTGCATAAGCTCCCCCATCCAGACTGAACGTTAATCCGGCAGTTGCAGAAGTAATAGTTATTATTCCGGTAGCTACTGTGCAGGTTGGTTGTGCTACACTAACTGTTGGTGTAACCGGTGTAGGCGGTTGTGTGTTTACGGTTATATTGGTAACTTCAGAAATACAAGTGCTGGCATTTTGTGCGCTAAGTGTATGAGCACCTGGTAATACAATGTATCCACCTGCAGGGTATACTGCATAAGCACCTCCATCAAGGCTGAAATTTAATCCAGCGGTTGTAGATGTAATTGTTATCGTTCCATTAGCTGTTATGCATGTTGGCTGTGTTAAAACAACTGTTGGTGCAGCTGGTGTTGCCGGTTGTGCATTTACAGTAATATTTGTAATTGGAGAAGTGCAAATAGCTGCATTTTGTGCAGTAAGTGTGTGGGCACCTGGTGCTACCACGTATCCACCTGCAGGGTATGTTGTGTAAGCTCCACCGTCAAGGCTAAAAGTTAAGCCTGATGTAGAGGATGTGATAGTTATATTTCCCGTAGCAACTGTACAGGTTGGCTGAACAACATTCGCTGTAGGAGCAGGAGGTGTTCCAGCAACAGGATCAATCACTACATTGGCAGATGCTGGCGATGTACACCCCTCTGCATTGGTTACAGTAAAATTATAGGTGGCCGGTACAAGTCCGGTTATATTTGTGCTGGTCGTATTTCCGGCAATAGCTCCCGGGTTTATAATCCAGTTTCCGGATGGTAACCCACTTAGCTCAACGGTTCCTGTAACAACAGCACAGGTAGGTTGTGTAATAGAACCGGTTGTTGGTGCTGCAGGTGTTACGGGTTGTGAATTAATGTTGAAATTGGTAACTGAAGAAATACAAGTGCTGGCATTTTGTGCGCTTATTGTATGAGCACCTGGCAATACAATATATCCACCAGCAGGGTAAGCTGCATAAGCTCCTCCATCAATGCTAAAAGTTAATCCAGCGGTAGCGGATGTAACCGTTATTATTCCGGTTGCTACCGTACAGGTTGGCTGTGTTATACTAACGGTTGGTGCTGCAGGTGTCGGTGGTTGTGCATTCACAGTTATATTGGTAACAGGCGAAATGCAACTGGCAGCATTCTGTAAAGTGAGCGTGTGTGGCCCTGCTGCAACTCCGGTATATCCGCCAGCGGGGTAAGGCGCATAAGACGCACCATCCAGGCTAAAGGTTACTCCTGCAGTTGCAGAAGTTACAGTTATTATTGCGGTTGCTGTTGTGCAGGTTGGTTGTATAATGCTCACAGTTGGTGCAGCCGGTGCACCGGGTACAGGATCAATAACGATATTTGCAGTGGCTGCAGATGTACAACCTGCGCCATTGGTTACAGTATAATTATAAGTTCCTGCAGCAAGGTTGTTTATAGTTGTTGATGCTGTATTTCCAGCAATTGCACCGGGATTAATAGTCCAGTTTCCAGCGGGTAAATTATTTAATACTACAGACCCTGTTGATACTGTACAGGTAGGCTGAGAAATAGTTCCAACAGATGGCGCAGTTGGAGTTGGTGGCTGTGCATTTACGGTGATGTTGGTAACAGCAGAAATACAATTACTTGCATTTTGTGCAGTAAATGTATGTGCGCCTGCTGTAATTCCGGTATATCCACCTACAGGGTAAGGTGCATATGTACCTCCATCAAAACTAAAAGTTAATGCTGCGGTACCAGAGGTAATTGTTATTGTTCCGGTAGCCACTGCACAAGTTGGTTGTACTACACTTATAACAGGTGCAGCTGGGGTAGCCGGCTGTGTATTTATGGTGATGTTGGTAACAGCAGAAATACAATTGCTTGCATTTTGTGCAGTAAGTGTATGTGCGCCTGCTGTAATTCCAGTATATCCGCCTACAGGGTAAGGTGCATATGTACCTCCATCAAAACTAAAAGTTAACGCTGCAGTGGGAGAGGTAATTGTTATTGTTCCGGTAGCCACTGAACAGGTTGGTTGTACTACACCCGTAACAGGTGCGTCCGGTGTAACCGGTTGTGCATTTACAGTGATATTGGTAACAGCAGAAATACAGCCACTTGCATTTTGTGCATTAAGTGTATGTGCACCGGCTGTGATTCCGGTATATCCACCAGCCGGATAGGCTGCATAAGCACCTCCATCAAAACTAAAAGTTAATCCTGCAGTAGCAGATGTAATCGCTATTGTTCCTGTAGCTAATGTGCATGTTGGATGTATCACACTTATAGGCGGTGCAGCAGGCGTAGCCGGTTGTGCATTTACTGTAATGTTGGTAACAGCAGAAGTACAACTACTGGCATTTTGTGCCCTTAGTGTATGTGATCCTGCGGTTACAATGTAACCACCTGCCGGGTAAGTTGTATAAGCGCCAGCATCTAAACTGAAAGTTAATCCTGCAGTTGCAGAGGTAACTGTTATTGTTCCGGTAGCCACGGTACAGGTAGGATGTACAACACTGGTAACCGGTGCAGGAACAGTTGCAGGCTCTGTAACTATTACCGGAGCTGAAGTTGCTGTACAGGTAGGATTACTTACTTCTCTTGCTGTGATTGTGTAAGTACCTGCCGTTACAGTAAAAGTATTACCTGCCTGAAAGGCTCCGCCATTCAAACTGTATTGAATAGTGCCCACTGCACCGGTTGGCGTTGCAGTAAGTGTTGTAGTACCACCGTTACATGTTATTGTTCCCGCAGCCGCTGTTACTGTAAGCGGGCAACCGGGTATAACCTGTATGGAAGTTGTAGAACTGTTGTCTGCAGTATTATCGCCGGGCAAACTACCGGGCGCTGTGCAGGAAGTACCACTTGAAAATAGCAGGTTACCGTTAATTGTTGAAGGCCCGCCGATAGCATTTCCCTGAATGTTTATTAAAATAGTTCTGGCAGTATTAACAGCAATAACGTCAGTGCCGTTGCAAACCGTAATTGCCGAACCAGTATTTACCGTGATTGTCCAGCCGGGAGGTAAAATGTGGCCTGTTGCCGGAATGTTTACCAAGGCAATAGGAACACTGATTTGAGCCCTTACTTTATTTATACCAATTGGCGAAACAGGGCCGGTATTACCAACAGTAACTTCTATAAATACATTTCCGCCCAATGTTACCTGGCCAGAATTTTGAGTAAGGATATTAATGTAGGCATTTGCCTGTGCAGCAGCATTTGTAACAATAAGCAAACCTCCAAAAAACAGCACTATCAGTTTAAATATTTTCATTTTATTTTTTGTTATCAATCAAAAGAGTTGGTTGCAATTTTTTTTATACGGTATTACTACCTGGTAACTTTAATGGTGGTGGTGGAAGCATTATCAGCAGGATTGTCTCCCGGCGTTGCGGAACCTGGAACAGTACCCGGAGCAATGCCATTTGAAAAAGTAAGGTTTCCTGAAATGGTAGAAGGCCCGCCAACTGCTACACCTTTTGCAGCAATCAGTATGGTTCGGCATTGTTGCAAAGGAATTTGATCGGTACCGTTAGAAAGCCTGATAACAGAACCGGTATTAAAAGTAATAGCCCATCCGGGAGGTAAAACATGGCCAGTATCGGGAATACTTACCAGATCAGCAGGAAAACTGATTTGAGGCCTTAGTTTATAAGCAGGCATGGCTATTGTTGCGCTTTTGTTGCAAACGGTAATTTCCAAAAAAACAATTCCGGTTTTATTAATGATACCGTAATTCTGCGTCAGTATATTCATAAGCACATCCTGTGCAGCGGCATGTTTGGGAGTAAAACCAACTGCAATAAAAAGCAGTATTAATTTAATTGATTTCATTTTTTTGGTTTGATATTAATGGCATTCCGTAGTAATGCCTGATGCATGTTTCAGCTTAATTTAAACAGGTTGCTCCTGCTCATTTTAACACCGGTAGCGTAAAAATGAAGTTCAATATTCAGTTACCATTATTACTTAATCATTACCTAAATGTTATTTTCAAAATCTTAAAAATGGCAGGGCAATTTTTTCACAGCTAAAAGCAGCCCGGCTAAAAAGTTAATGTTTGGATAACAATTTCTTGATATTAATAAGGCAATAAAAAGTTTTCTTTGCCAAAACTGCACTTCATGAGAATCGCATATTTCTTCTTTTTACTTTTCATAATCACCAATAATACTTTTGCACAATCAGGAAAAATTACCGGAAGGGTAATCAACGCCAGTTCGGGCCAGGCTTTAGCCAGTGCAACTGTTATACTGATTGAAAAATCAAAAACAGAAACTACTGATCAGAATGGTAACTTCTCTTTTGGTAAACTGGCGCCGGGTACTTATTCTGTAAGATGCAGCTATGCAGGGCATATTGAAAAAATTGTTGACGAAATTGTGGTAACCGGTACTGACAATACGGTCATCAGCATCTCTTTGCAGGAAAAAAAATCGGAAGAAGTTGTGGTAACTGCTAAAACAAGTGCAAGAAAGGAAACAGTGGCATCATTGCTTGTAGCCCAAAAAAATATGGCCAATGTAAGTGATGGCATATCTTCAGAATCAATCAGGAAAACGCCCGACAGAAGTACCAGTGATGTATTAAAAAGGGTAAGTGGCGCCAGTATTCAGGATGACCGTTTTGCTATTATCCGTGGATTGAATGACCGGTATAACGCAGCATTTATAAATGGTGCACCATTGCCCAGTACCGAAAGTGACCGAAAGGCTTTTGCATTTGATATATTTCCATCTTCAATTCTCGATAACCTCGTAATTTATAAAACAGCAACACCGGATAAAACCGGAGAATTTGCTGGAGGTATCATAGAGATTACTACAAAATCTATATTGCCTAAAAGCTTTACTTCGCTTTCGTTCGGAGGATCGTACAACAGTTTAATAACCGGTAAGAACCGCTACTTTGCAGAAACCAAAGGCGAGTATGACTGGCTGGGTAAAGATGATGGTACCAGGGCAATACCAACAGGGCTTCCTTCCAGTGCTGAATTCAGGGAGCTTGGTCAAACCCAGGCAGGGTTGATTAAAAGGGCCGAACTTGCAAAACTATTTGGAGATTATAAATGGGGCATCAGGCATCGCAACACACTGCCAAATTATAATTTCCAGGTTTCAAAAGGATTTAATGTAGAGAGAAAGGAAAAAGAATTTATAGGTGTGCTGTTATCTGTAAATTATAACCGAAACTTTACATTTACTGAAGTAGATAGAAACAGTTTTGACCCTAAGTTATTTACACCCGCTGACTCCATACTCATTCAGCGTGGTAAATACAAAGACTCTGCTTATAACGATGAAGTTGTATTGGCAGCCATGGGTAATATTTCTGTTAAAATAAATAACCGCCACAGCATCAGTTGGAAGAATAATTTGAGCATCAATTCAGATAACCGGTTTATAAAAAGAATTGGGGCTCCGGATTTTGACACTGACTCTTCTGAATTTCTAAAAGAGAATGTAAGATGGTTTACATCCAACCAGATCATTTCTTCGCAGCTTGCAGGTGAGCATCAGGTTGGCCATTTTAAAACAAAAATAAACTGGCTTGCGGCTTACAGTAAAGTAGACCGCGACATACCAAACCTTGCACGTACATCATACAGTGGCAGATATCCCGATGTAAATAACTTAACAGCCGGTGCTACAAGTGCCTCCAGTGTAAACCAAAGCGCCGGCAACGGCACGATGTTTTTTGTAAATTCAGCCGAAGATATAAAAAGCGCTAAGATTGATATAATACAACCCTACACTTTTTTAAAGAATACACAGAATTACTTTAAGCTAGGAGGGGGATACCAGGTTAGAACCAGGGATTTTAAAAGCAGATTACTGGGTTTTGCGAGATACGACCAAAACATTCAGTTTGATAATTCATTATTGGCACTTCCCGAAGACCAGCTTTTTATAAAACAGTATCTGGGTAAATTAAGCAACAATAAAGGCGGATGGGGCATTGCCGATGCTACGCTTCCTAATGCCAATTACGATGCCTCTTCAACTACATCCCACTTTTATGTAATGACCGAGCAGCGGTTTTTTAAAAAATTCAGATTGATATACGGACAAAGAATGGAAACATTTAATCAAAAACTAAGTACCATCAAAAACCTGGCAGATACCGTTAAACTTGATAAAACTGTTACGGATTTTTTGCCCTCCGTTAATTTTATATATGCTGTAACACCAAAAATGAACCTGCGTTTGTCTTACTCCGAAACCGTTAACAGGCCCGAATTCAGGGAACTGGCAGATTTTCTTTTTTTTGATTATGCAACAAATTTTTCTTATTTCGGCTTTGATGAAATTAACCGGGCTAAAGTAATAAATTATGATTTCAGATACGAAATTTTTCCTGGCAAAGCCCAGTTGTTTTCGGTATCTGCATTTTATAAAAAATTTACAGACCCTATAGAGCTTGTACAGCTTCCTAATACCACCAACCTGGCACAATATTATAATACCACATCGGCCAAAGTTTATGGCCTTGAAGCAGAGTTCAGGGTACTGCTCTCTACGCTGTTTGGTATTAAAAAGCAGGATGCATTTTTAAACAAATTCACACTCACAGGAAATGCAGCTTACATTAAATCAAATGTAAAACAGGAACGCTTCTTTTATCTCCCTCCTGATCAAATAGTAACAGACAGAGCCCTGCAGGGCCAATCGCCCTATATAATAAATGGCAGCCTGGGGTATAATGATGAAATATCGGGTTTTTCTTCAACACTTTCTCTCAACAGGGTGGGAGACAGAATCTCAATTGCCGGCACTTTTAATACTTCTGATATTTATGAAAAGGCAAGAACAGTATTGGATTTTCAGATAACAAAATTCTTTTTGAAAAACACATTGGAACTTAAATTTACAGCCAGGGATATACTGGCACAGAATATTAATTTTTATTTCGATTTTGACGGAAGCAAATCGTACACAGCCAAAGACAGATATTTTTCATCTGCCAAAGCGCCCAGAAATTTCAGTTTTAGTGCAACTATTAAACTTTGATTCTTCAGCAGAGAATGAGATTAATTTGATACCCTCCTTCTTGAGCGGCATGACCATCGACCACTACCATATTTGCTATGTGCCATTTAAAAAGCACCCATCTTTTACACCGCTTTTTTTGTCTTTTCTTCTATTTTAAATTTATTGCAACAGCTACTTGTTTACAATTAATTTATATTCCGGTTACTATTTCGTCATCATTTAGTAATGCTGAATATTGGCTTCCAAAAATTCTGCTGTCTATATTTGTTAACGAATTGCAAATAAGAAAGACTTATTAGAATATAGCTGTTTTCTTTTTCTTTTCGTCCATTTCCTGTTTAAAACTTTTTATTCAAAAGCTTTATTGTTATCACTTGTTTGCAGGTTCTATAACCCTGCAGCAGTCATGATTTTGTCCGGTTGTGAAGTAATTAAAGTTTACAATTTGCTCATTTTAAATTATGGATTTGATAACGGAAGAGCAACATAAAATTTTAACACTGTGTGTAGGTTTGTATCCGATGATCAGAATGAAAATAATATGAGATTTTAATTCACGCTTAAGGATAAGCTGTTTAATAATTCAATTCACCAGTACGTTTCATCATGACAGAATCACTGCTTTTATATTCAACCGGTTTCTTCTTTGTAATAGTAACTGTCTTACCAATTGCAATTGCTGTAAACCTGCCTCAATTAATTGAGTGCCTCTTCAGTATTACTAACCAAGCTGCTCATATCAATACAAACCTTATCACCTGCGAAAATCATAACAACCCAACAAAAACATGGTATACTCCACAAACTATTTTTTTAACATTTAAAAACATTAAAACACTGAAACAAAACAACATTGAAACCAACCAATCAACCAAACAACAAACATTTAAAAAACTATCAAAAACATTAACAATGAAAAAGAAATTTTTGACTCTTTTACCAGCTTTCCTGCTTACAGCAGTACTGGTTAACGCCCAAATCCCCACGTCATACCGTGGTGCCTTTGATCCAGCCCAACCTCAGTGGACTGATAAGTGGACTAACTGGGATCCACAGAACACTTTTTACGGAGCTACTAATGTAACTAAAACAGGCATTAT
>Ga0209181_10003373_pt1 | contig 24709 bp, 19 predicted proteins | sample MAT05_FD_187208 | JGI IMG/M metagenome (GOLD analysis project Ga0209181, IMG submission 187208) | Freshwater microbial communities from Lake Fryxell liftoff mats and glacier meltwater in Antarctica - MAT-05 (SPAdes) (version 2) | ecosystem: Environmental > Aquatic > Freshwater > Ice > Liftoff...
CGCGAGCCGCTGCCGCGCACCACCTTCCACGCGGTCGAGCTGAGCGCGGGCACGCACGAGCTCGAGGTGAAGCTCACCTCGCGCCACCCGAATCCGATCCTCGTCGTCGCCGTGTCGCCCGCGGTCGCGTCGGACGACGTACACCTGCCGGCCGATCTCGCCGGTCGCCCGCTCGATCAATATCTCGCGACCTCGCTCGCCATCGCGCATGGCGACATCGTCGCTGCGCGCGAGATAGCCCAGCCGATCGCCGCAGCGCGCGGCGCCACTTCTTCCTGGCTAGTCATTCGCGCGGCGATCGCGCTCGGCGATCCGCTGGTGCCGAGCGACGTGCGCCGCGACGATGCGCGTGCGCTGCTGCGTCGCGCGCTGCGCCGCGATCCGGGGCTCTGGTATCCGGTGCTGCAGATGGCGCGCCTCGACGCCGCCGATGGGCGCGCGGTCGAGGCGATCGGCGTCGTTCGCATCGGGCTCGATCGTTTCCCCGGCGTGCTCGGCTTCTACCTGACGCTCGCAGATCTCTATCAGAGCAAGGGCTGGACCTCCGATGCGGACGACGCGATTCAGCGCGGCGCCGCGGCGATCCCCGGCGCGTGTGCGACGCGTCGCGGCGTCTACGATTCCGCCCGTCGCCGCGACCGTCACACCGAGGCGTGGGGCATGGTCGACGCGCTCGTCGCGTGTGATGCGCGCACCAACGTGCGCTATCAGCAGCTGCTCGATCAGCGCCGCTGGGACGACGCAGCGACCGAGCTCACGCGCCTCGCCTCGTTCGAGCCGCGGCAGAACAAGCTCGGCTTTCTCACCGCGGAGCTCGATCTCGCACGTCAGCGCGGCGACGAGGCCGCGGTCGAGCGCAAGCTCTCGGAGATCGCGGCGGAGAGCCCGCTGTCGACGTTCGCGCCGCTGAGCCGCGCGGATCGCCTGCTGGCGAGCGGTGAGCCGGCGCAGGCGCGCGCCGTGCTCGACGAGGCGCTGCTGCGCGAGCCGGCCGCGATGGGCGAGCTGCGCCGCGTGCGTCGCGCGATCGGCGGCATCGACGATCTCGCGCCGTATCGCAAAGACGGCGCCGCGATTCTGCGCGACTTCCTCGCGTCGGGTCGCGTCTACACCGAGCCCCAGGTGCTGGTGTTCGACTACGCCGCGACGCGCGTCTTCCCCGATGGCTCGGCGATGCACTTGGTGCACCAGATCTATCGCGTGCAAAGCGACGAGGCGGTCAACGAGCACGGTGAGTTCCAGCCGCCCGGCGGCGCGCGGATCCTTACGCTGCACACCATCAAGGCCGACGGCCGGCGGATGGAGCCCGACGAGATCGCTGGCAAAGAGACGATCTCGCTGCCGTCGCTCGCGGTCGGTGATTTCGTCGAGAGCGAGTACATCGCGCTCGAAGATCCGCCCGGCAGCTTCCCCAACGGATTCTATGGGAATCGCTTCTTTTTCCAGAGCGTCGAGGTGCCGTTCGACACGACCTCGCAGGTCTACATCGTGCCGCGCGACATGGCGATCGTGATCGATCCGCGCGGTCCTGCGCCAGCCGTCGAAGAGCGCACCGCAGGCGATCTGCGGGTGCTCTCGTTCACCGTACACGAGAGCCGTCCGGTCGTGCCGGAGCCGGGCTCGGTGTCGGGTCGCGAGTTCCTGCCGAGCATCAACATTGCGCTGAACGCGACGTGGGAAGCGTTCGTCGACGGAATGCGCGACGTGCTCGCCGACCGCGACGTGCGCGATCCTTCCGCCGAGCGGCTGGTGCGCACGATCTTGCGCGGCTCGGAGAACGCCGGCCCCGAGGCGAAGGCGCGCAAGCTCTACGCGTGGGTGCTCGCCAACGTCGAGAGCTCCGACGCGTTCTTCGGCAGCGCGCCAGCGATGCTCGCGGCAAAGACGGGCAACCGCGTCCGCGTGCTGCGCTACGTGTTCGGTCTCGCCGGGATTCCGTCCGACCTCGTCGCGGTGCGCAGCAAGGCCGCCGACATCACCGAGTCGCAGATCGCCGACGCCGAGACGTTCGCGAGCGGCGTGCTGCGCTTGCAGCTGCCGAGCGGCGAGACGTGGATCTCTGGCGGCGAGCGCTGGATGCCGTTCGGCTACGTGCCGCCGATGTTGCGCGGCCAAGAAGGCTTGGTCGTCGCCGCAGGCGCACAGCGCGTGCGCGTCACGCCGGCGCCAGATGGCGGCGAGCGTCACGAGGTCAACGCCGACGTACACCTCGGCGCCGATGGCGAGGCGCGCTTCGAGGTCGTCGAGACGTTCCGCGGCAGCGGGGCTATCGGCTGGCGCGGTCAGCTCGAGCAGATCCCCGCCGCCGAGCTCGAGCGCCGCTTCGAGCAGGGCTACGTCGCGCGCTTGGTTCCGGGCGCGGAGATGCAGTCGATCGAGGTGCTCGCCAAAGATCAGCCCGACGAGCCGCTGGTGGTGAAGTACACGTTCACCGTCGCCGATCTCGGTCGCCGCGCCGGTGGCCGCTGGCTCGTCCCTGGGCTCTTCCCGCTGCAGCTCGGGCCGAGCTTGGTGCCGCGCGCATCACGCACGACTACGCAGCTCATCCCCGGCGAGACCGACGAGCGCATCATCATCCGCTTCCACGCGGCCGAGAGCGCGCTGCCGACGGCGCCTGCCGCAGTGAACCTGCGCGGCCCCGGCGGCGCGACGTTCTCCTGGCGCGCGACCAAGGCCGCCGGCACGTACACCATCGAGCGCAACGTGCGCATCCCGATCCAGCGCATCGCGCCCGCCGGCTACGGCGAGCTCGTCAGCTTCTGTCGTCGCGCCGATGAAGCCGAGTCGCGCGACACCAGCTTCACGGTGCGCTGAGTCGGAGTCGGGCAGACGCCGTCAGTCGCGCGCGCCCGAGTCGGTCTTCATTTCTCAGAGCGCAGCGTCGAGCGCGCCATCGGGCGGGTCGATCGCTGCGCCGCTGTCGCTGTAGCCGATCGGCCCGGCCTCGACTGCTGCGCCGTCCGGCAGACCGGCGTCGTGTCCGCCGTCCATCGAGCCGCCCGCGTCGACTCCGCCGTAGGGCAGCATGCACCCGTAGCGCGAGTCGGTGTAGACGACGCGACCCGCGCGGCACTCCCACGTCTCGTTGCCGCAATAGCCCATGTAAAAGTCGGAGATCCATGTGCACGGCGCGATGAACGTACACGCGCCATCGACTGGCGGTCGAAAGTCGCAGGTCGTGTAGACGATCTCGCCGAGATCGACGCCGCCGTCCTCTTCGCTCGAGCCGCCGCCGTCCTCTTCGCTCGGGCCGCCGTCATCCGTCGGAGGAACGTCGTCTTCGGGACAGCCCGCGAGCGCCACGACAGCCAAAACCGAGATAATGAAGCGAGTGGATGCAAACATGGAATTCCTTCCCTAAACGAGCGCCAAAGCCATGCGGGCCTGATGATGCAATACCGTCGTCGCCGCGGCAACACCGCCTCTCGCTACTTCGTGGTCGTCGGCTTCGTGGTCGTCGGCTCGGTCGGCGGTGCCGACTCGAGCTTGTTGCCCTCGTGGCGCGCTTGCTCGAGCGCGCGCTGCTTCGATTGTTTCTGCCGCTCGGCCTTGGTGCGGCCGAACTTCAGCCGATTCGCCTCCGCCACGCGCTCTTTCTCGGCGCGCTCTTTGGCTTTGCGGAAGCGGTTGAGATTGACGAGCTCGCCCATCGCGCGAGTCTGCAGGTCAGCGCTCCGGCGCGCTACGTCTCGGCGCTCGAAGCGCGCTCGTCGATCGTGCGATTTCGCAGCGATCGCGTGCGCGTCGGCCCGCGGTCCGCGTAGCATCGCGCGCATGAAGACTCTCTCTGGCAAGGTTGTCGCCATCACCGGTGCGGCCTCGGGCATGGGACGCGCGCTCGCCGTCGAGTGCGTGCGGCGCGGCAGCGACGTCGCGATCGTCGACGTCGACGTGACCGGCCTCGACGAGACTGCATCGCTCGCCCGCGCCGCGCGGCCCAGCGCACGCGTCGACACGCAGCGCCTCGACGTCGCCGATCGCGCTGCGCTCTACGCGTGGGCTGCGCGCGTAGAGACGACGCTCGGCGGCGCCGATGCGATCGTCAACAACGCTGGCGTGTCGCTCTCGGCGAGCGTCGAGAAGATGAGCGACGAAGACTTCGAGTGGCTGTTCAACATCAACTTCTGGGGCGTGGTGAACGGCTGTCGCGCCTTTCTCCCGCAGCTGAAGCGCAAGCCCGACGCGCACATCGTCAACCTCTCGAGCGTCTTCGGCATCATCGGCGTGCCCACGCAGTCTGCCTATTGCGCTTCGAAATTCGCGGTGCGCGGCTTTACTGAATCACTGCGCCAAGAGCTCGCGGAGACGAACGTCCACGTCTCGTGCGTACACCCCGGCGGCATCAAGACCGACATCGTGCGGCGCGGTCGACACTACGAAGATGCGACCGGCGCTTCGGTGGACGCGCAGCGGATGGCGGCGGTGTTCGAGAAGGGCGCGCGCACCACCGCGGAAGAGGCCGCAGAGGTGATCCTCCGCGGCATGTTGCGCGACGCGCCGCGCATCTTGATCGGCGCCGACGCCGTCGCGATCGACGCGATGGCCCGCCTCGCACCGCGTCGCTACGACGCGATCGTGCGCCGCGCCGCGCACCTCGCCTCGAAGCGCAGCCGCTGAGGGCGCGCTACTCGCAGATCCCGTCGCTGGCGAGTCGCGCGCGTGCCGTCTGCGCCCAGCACACGTTCGAGTAGGTGACGCCGTCGCAGCCGCACACCGGCGCGAACGCGCCGCCGCACGTGGTGCCCGCTGCGCGCAGGCAGCCACCGCCGTTCAGCGTCGCGCCGCACCCCTCGCCGAAGCAGAAATACTCCGGGTCGCCGCGACCTTCGAGCGCTGCGCAGTCGGCGTCTCTGCGACAGCCGAGCTCGGTCCCGGGCGGCGGCGGCGCGCAGCACGCGTCGCAGTCGGCGTCGATGCACAGGCTGGTGCGCGCGCAGCAGCGGCGTCCTGCGCCGCAGTCGCCGTCACGACCGCAGCTGACCGCGCCCGTTGGCGCGGCTTCGCCGCACGCGGCGCCCATCCCGATGCGTGACACCGACACGCCGGCGGCGTACGCCGCACACAGCGAGCCATAAGAGCGTCCGTCGCACGCGCAGACTGGCGTCGCCTCCTCGGAACAAAAAAGCCCTGCGCTGACCCGCTCGACGCACCAGCCCGCGCCGATGCACGAGTCGAGCCCTCGGCAGAACTGCGTTGCGCTGCAGTCGGCGTCCGACGCGCACGGTGTTCCGGAGCCGCTTTCGTAGGGAGGCGGCGTGACCAGCACGCAGCCGCCCTCGGCGGCGAGCTCGTAACAGGCGCCGCTCTCGACGCAACACGCCTGCGACGCCCCGCACTCGCTGCCGCCACACAAGCGCGGCGGCGGCGGTCCCGCGTCTTCCGCGATTGGCGCGCCCAGATCCATCTCCGGTCCGCTGTCGAGCGGCGCGCGACCCGCGTCGCGAGCACCTGCATCGCGACCGCCTGCGTCGCGCTCTCCGGCACCACCGTCGTCGCTGGGCGCGTGCGATTGAGAGCCGCAGCTCGCCGCGCTCAGCACCAGCAAGCAGCTCGCCAGGACGCGTCGAGCGAGATCGGAACGGAGTCTCATGAGTCGTAGTCGGCGCAGCGTGGCAATTTTTCCGAAGCGTCCGTGCAGCTCACAGCAGACCGAGCTGCGCGCCGTCGGCGCAGCGCAGCAGTTTGCGCGTCAGCGTGGCGATGCCGATCGCGTCGAGCCCATCGCGCCGAACGCTGCGCGCAGGCGATGCGCCGCTCTTCGCCTCGCGCTTCAGCTTGGCGGCGGACGCGCGCCACACCTCGACGTGCAAGCGGCGATGCGTGAGCAGATGACGCACCTCGCCGGCCGGGCGGCGCTCGAGCGTGGCGCGCAGGTTCGCCGCTGCGAGCGCCGCAGCTGCCGCGTCGCGCCCTTCGCCCTCGCACATCGGCAGACCGTGGAGCCCGCTGAACAGCGCCTCGGTGCCGCGCACCAAGAAGAGCGCGTCGGCGTCGCGCGCATCACTGGCGACGACGGCGACGAGGCGCACGTCGCGCGGCGGCTTCTTCGCGCGCGCTACCGGCAGCGCGTCGACGCGACAGGCGGCGCGGGCGCGGCACTCGCTGCGCAATGGGCAGCTGTCGCAGCGCGGATTCGTTGGTGTACAAACGATCGCGCCGAGCTCCATCAGCGCTTGATTGAGCGCGCCCGGCCGCGGTCCGCGCACCAGCGCCGTGGCGGAGGCCCACAGGCGCTTCTCCGTATCGGCGCGGCCAAGCGGCGTCTCGATCAGCTCGAGGCGCGCGAGCACCCGCGCGACGTTGCCATCGACCAGCGGCTCTTCGCGATCGAACGCGATCGAGCCGATCGCACCGCAGGTATACGCGCCGACACCGGGCAGCGAGCGTCGCTCTTCGGTGCCTTCAGGCACACGCCCCGCATAGCGCGCGACGACCTCGCGCACACCCGCGTGCAGCAGCCGCGCGCGGCGGTAGTAGCCGAGCCCGCTCCACGCGCTCATCACCTCGTCTTCGCTCGACGCAGCGAGCACCGCCGGCGTCGGGAAGCGCGCGAGGAAGCGGTCGAAATACGGGATCACCGTATCGACGCGCGTCTGCTGCAGCATCACCTCGGAGACCCAGATCGCGTACGGATCACGCGTACGCCGCCACGGCAGATCGCGCGCGTTCTGGTCGTACCAGCGGAGCAGCTCGGCGCGCAGATCGGTCATCGTCGCGGGCGAAACGTAGCAGCGTCCACGGGCGACGGGCGCGCGTTATGCTGCGCGCGATGTCTCGCGCGACGCACCTCGAAGTGGCCCTGTTCTCATCGCTGTTCGCGCTGCTGCAAGCGTGCGACGGAGGCTGCGGCAAAGCGCCGGGCGCGCCGGAGCGCACGACGCCGGGCGCACCTGCGGGCGAGGGCAACACGCGCAGTCCGAGCGATCCCGGCGTGCCTGCGCTGGCACAAGAGACGCTCGCCGGTGAAGGCGGCGGGCTCGCGTTGCATGGCGAGCCGCATCTTCGAGGTCGGCTGGTGCGCGTGCGGGTGGCGAACACCGGCACCGCGCCGCTCATGCTCGCGGCCGCCATGCGCGTCGAACGCGAACAAGGCGGCAGCTGGTCGCCGGTCGCCGGCCTCGGCTCGATCACCGTGCGACCGAGCTGCGAGGTCGAAGCGCCCACCTGCACGACGCTCGCGCCAGGCGCCGAGCTCTTCCCTCCCGACTGGCTCGGCACGACGGGCGACGCCCAGTGCGCGTGTGAAGCGTGTGTGCCCGTCGAGCACGGCAGCTATCGCTTCGTCGTGAGCAGCTGCGACGGCGCCCGCCGCTTCACCGGCGAGCCGTTCACGCTGGAGTGAAGAATGTCGACGGCGATGGGTCCGCGAAAGAACGCTGGAGCTGTGCGAGCTCCGCGTCCCATTCGCGGCGCCAGTCGGCGTCGGTGTTGCTCCATCGCCGAGCGACGTCCATCACAGCGCAACCCCTCGCGCTTGCGCGTCGGCGCGGATGTCGGCAGTCGCCCAGCCACGTCCGCAGCAGAGCGCGCAGATGATCTCGATACCGTCCCAGCTCCGATGGTCCCAGAGCACACGGCCATCGCTCGTGAGGTAGGTCATTGGCCCCATGCCGGCATCGAGCAGGAACGCATCCTCACTGTCTTCGACCTCGAGCTGCAATGGGTCGTGCGGTACGCAGAGGCGCTCGTCGCCGCGTCGAACCCGTAGGCGGGACGCGCGCGCTGGTGCGCTGCGGATACGCGCTCAGGTGGCCGGTCGCTTCGGTCGCCAGAGGAAGTTCCAGAGTGGCGGGATGAGGAACGCGAACAGAATGAGCACACCGCCGACAATCGAGATGACGAGAGCGCCTTTGCCTCGGAGCGGCAGATCGAGGAAGGCCGTGCCGGGTGCGCTCGGATCGTAGTGAATCGCGACGTGTTGGCCGACATGGTACTGGCTCGGCACGGGCGTGTTGTCGGTGCCCTCGGTGAGGCTCTCAATCTGCTCGCCATGCAGCTTACGCGCGCCCACCTCGAAGGTGTATTTCACCACCTGCATCGCCAGATTCCCGCGGTGAGAGAAGCCGCGATTGTCGCGGAACGTGTGCGGGCGTGACTCGGTGTCCATGCTCGTGATCACGCCGTCTGCCGTCGGCCAGCCCTCGACGACGCGATCGTCTGCGAACATCTGCTGCCCCACGCCGATCGCACCGAGGCCACAGAGCGCGAACGTCGCCCCGAATATCCACCCGACCAGCTTTGGGTTCTTCATGGCGCGCATTCTACACGCGAAGAATGCGCGCCCCCTGACCGTCACAGAACGCGCGGTTGTCGCACAGCGACGGCCGCGTGCTCTCGCGCCGAGCAGCACTCCCCGCTTGCCGGAACGCTTAGGCCGGAAGCAGAACGGTTGGATTAACCGATACCGGACACGCCATGCTGCCTCGCCCCATGTGCGCGCGACTGTCGCCCATCAGGCGCGGAGCGTCCCTCATGCCCTTTAGCCGCCCGACCTCCCCCAAAGCGAGGCCCGCTGCCGACGCGCTCACCGCGCGCATGGTCGGCATTGGGATGAACTTCGCCGCGGACGCGCAAGTCGACGCGGACATCGAGAGCACGCTCATGTAGGCCTCCGCCCTCGGCATGGACGATGGCGATCTGGGCGTGCTCGCCGTGCTCACCACCTGGCTCGGCAACGATCGGCGCCTCGCGCGCCTCGTCGCGGCCTACGCCGGTCCGCCCGTCGACCTGTTGCCGACCGGCACCGCGTTCCAGATCGAGCGACGCGGAGAGGACGAGCGCTTCGCTCTATCCGCGCTGCGCACGCCGAATGGCACCCTCCGCGATCGCGCCGCCGACGTGCTCTCGCCAGAGGCGCTGATTCGACATCACGCCGGCTACCGAAACCGCGTGCTGATGGGCCCATCGTTCCGCGCCGACGTGTGGACCGTGCTCGAGCAAGCGCCAGAGCTGCCCATCGCCGAGCTCGCGCGCAGAGCCTCGTGCTCGTTCGCGACTGCGTGGCAGGCGGCGCGGGATTTTCGGTTGCAGGCGGCGGGAGAGGGGTGACAGCGCTCGCGTCCCCATAAGTCGGAGTGCTTTGCGCAAGCGACGAGCCCAGTAAAGCAAGGGTCTCCGCTCGCTTACCACCAAAGCAACCATATCGATACCCATTCCGCTATCCGCCGCCCAAGAACGCGGTCCACTCGGACCCGGGCACGTAGTGTGAGCCCCGGCGCTCGCCGCGGCGCTCGAGGACGCCCTGCCGTACGAGCTCGACGAGCCGCAGCTTCGCGGCCTCCCGCTCGACACCGAATGCCTCTCGATAGTCCGTGTTCGTGAGCTTGCCCGCGACCTTCATCCGAGCGACGAGCTTCGTCTTCGGCGACGCCAGCGTGGACGTCACCGCCACTGGCCTCACGACCCTGTAGCGCGTCGCGGCCCCCGCACCGACTGGACGAAGAAGACCCTGCGCCACGAGGTCGGTGAGCTCACGGTAGGCCGTGTCGCGGTCGACACGATTGAGGGTCTGGTACTCGCTACTCTTGAACTGCCGCTCGAGCAGCACGACGAGCGCGCGCTTCTGCCGCACGTCGAGCGGCAGCCCGCGCACATAGGACGTCCACCGCTCGTCCGCGCCAACGAATAGAGGCTCGTTCCGCAGCGTGACCTCGAACTCTCTCGCCGAGGACGTGAGCTCCGGCGCGGGGAGCCACGAGATCTCCATCTCCTCGATCATGCGAGGGATGCCCTCGCCCTGCTGTCGCATGATCCCGAGCTCGGTGAGCACGCGTGCGATGCGCGGGTTGCGGCTCGCATGGACGCTGCGGCGCGCGAGCAGATCCTCGACCAGAACATCGGGCAAGAGCGCGCCGGGGCTCTTCACTTCGAGTCGGTCGTCATAGAGCCAGATCTCGACGCACCGGCTCTCGATCGTGTAGTCGCGGTGCGCGAGCGCGTTGACGAGTGCCTCCTGCCAGGCGAGCGGCGGGTATTCAGGCGTCTCGCGAAAGAACAGGTCGTGCAGCTTGGTGGATGCGCGGACCAAGGAGCTGATTCGTTCGCGAGCGCCCTCGAGCACCGTGACGAGGTTGCCTTCGATCCACGGGAAGTCTTGGACGTTGCGGCTCGCGCCTGTCCGCTGCTCGGTGCCGTTCACGCGAAACACGCGCGCGCCGAGGTTCGGATGTTCGATCGCTCCAGCGCTGCGCGCGAAGAGCCACACCGCGCCCTGTCGCAGCACGAGCGCGTCCCCTCGCCGATCCGCGAGCCGGCGCTCGACGAGATAGTCGTCAAGCTTGCCGGTGAAGCCGCCCGCCTCCATCGCGCGACGGACGAGCGTCTCGTCGAGGTCCGCAAGCTCCGCGCGCGCGACACGGGCCTCGGGGCTCGCGATCAGCCCAGCATCCTTCACGCGGTTGATGAGCTCCTCAGACGACTGGAACACCGAGTCGCCGTCACGCCGTGGGAAGCCATCCCCCTGCACCATCACGGCACGCGGAGCCGGTGCGACCTCGAACAAGATCAGCCTCACGCCATCGATCTCGACGACGCGACCACCGCGCTGCGGTGGCACGAGCCGCGCCTCCGGAGCGCGCAGGATCTTCTCGACCTCGTCCTCCGCAAAAGGACATCCCGTCAGCGCGCCGTCATCCTCGACCCCGAGAACCAGAGTTCCACCATCGGCGTTGGCGAACGCCCCGACATACTCGACGACCTGATCGCGCACCTTCCGCTTCTCCCGCGCGCGCTTCGCGCCAGGCGGTCCGTCGAACAGCGACTTGCGGTCGAAGTACTGCCCCTCCTCCGAGACCACGAGGCGACGGAGCGCGTCTAGGTCGAGGATCTCAGCCACGCTGCTTCGTCCTTCGCTGCGTCGGGGCTGGTGCATCGTCGGTGAGCAAGACCGCGAACCCGGACCCGGGTATCTCTCAGAAAGCAGATCATGGGGAACGCCATGGTGCCACAGACGACCGCCGGGATCGCGGAAGCGCGCCAAGACGCACTCCGGCGCCTCGACGACCCACGACGACGCCGCCGCTGAGGCGCAAGTCGACGCGGACATCGAGAGCACGCTCATGTAGGCCTCCGCCCTCTGCATGGACGATGGCGAGATGCGCACGTGCTCGCCGTGCTCACCACCTGGCTTGGCGTGCATCACAGCCACGTCAACGCCGACCGCCTCGCGCGCCTCGTCCACGCGCATCCTTCCGCGCGCCTCCTCGCGTACTGGTCCGCGGTGGCCACGTGGCTCGACAAAGATCGGCGCCTCGCGCGCCTCGTCGCGGCCTACGCCGGTCCGCCCGTCGACCTCCTGCCGACCGGCACCGCGTTTCAGATCCAGCGACGCGGAGCGGACGAGCGCTTCGCTCTATCTGCACTGCGCACGTCCAATGGCACCCTCCTCGATCGCGCCGCCGACGTGCTCTCGCCGGAGGGGGTGATTCGACATCACGCCGGATACCGAAACCGCGTGCTGATGGGCCCATCGTTCCGCGCCGACGTGTGGCCCGTGCTCGAGCAAGCGCCAGAGCTGCCCATCGCCGAGCTCGCGCGCAGAGCCTTGGTCTCTTCGCTTGCGCAAAGCCCTCCGACTTATGGGGATAAAACAAGGGTCTCCACGTCGCTTCGCTCCGGCTCTAATCACCATCGCCGATCTCGGTGATCACCATGCCACAATCTCGATGATCACGATGGGCGGAATACGCACCTCCATCGCCGTCAGAGCGGCACTACCGCGGACCGAGGTTCACAACTAGGTATCTGTACATCTGACTGATGCCGAAGAACAACCCGTAGTAGGTCGCGCGTCCATGTGCGAACTCGATCGAGCATCCGAGTTCCATGCGAAGCGAAACGTCGTGCCGAGTATAACTTGGTCGGGGGCCGCGAAGAAGGTAATACAGAAAAGGTATCTGAATCGTTGTTCCCCGCGGGCCCCAGAGGACACTCACTTCGTTGACGTTGATCGCGAACATCGACGTTGAAGGACCTATCCGCATCGCAAGTCCCCAGAGGCCCTTGGTATCCGCCATCACCATGTAGGGCATAACGCCTGTTCTTATGGAGCGGTCGAGAGGCACTTTCACAGCCGCCCAGATGAGCGAAACCAAGGGGAAGCGAACTCTGAACCCCACCGAGAACGAAATTTCGTTTCCGATCTCATGGCCGAACAGCGCGCTGACCTGAATGACGCTCCCATCGCGGTAGCCGGAGATGATGCTGTCGAGATTGAACGCGACGCCCAGCTCGAGGAGTGCACGCCCCGTTGGGACGCGGTCAGGGTAGCGCAAGTCACGGGAGTACGTGTGCCATTGGCTACGAGCCCCCAGCTGGATGCTCACACCGCGATCGTTCCGGTACTCTCGCTGTGTCGACGAACGCTCCCTGCGAACTGTCGGCCTAGGCGCCATTTTCATGGCGGCCACCTGTGTGGAGAGATTGGCAACACTCGCGAGCCACCGCGGTGGATGCCGCGCCGTGCAAACGTCGAGACGCGGGCGACGGGCACTGCTATCCGTGATCGGCAGCACCGGCGGGATACTCGAGAGCTGCGACTGAACCTTTTCTAGAGATAACCTCACGGCGGCGGAAGCGTTGGAGACGTCGACATCCGCCATGTGGGCGTCACCAAACGCCGCATACGAACGCTCGTCCCACGTCGTCGCCTCATACCCATGACTGGAGTAGTAGTCGTGGGTTCCGTTCCGAAAGTTAGATTCGAAATGCAGGTCTACGAAATGACCCGCTGCGAACGCGTCTTCGAGAAAATGCAGCGCGAATGCCTCATTGAGGAAGATCTGCCACGCAAGGTTTGCGCTAGCAGCAAGGTTTGCGCTAGCAGCAAGGTTTGCGCTAGCAGCATCAGCTGAGATCGATCGGTACTCGTCCGCCAAACGAAGTGCCGTGAGATGATATGCGGCATACGTCGCGGCGTTGGCCAATGGCACCCCGTCGGCCACCATCCGCGACATCCATACCTCGAAGGGCTCGGTCGCAGAGTCGCGTGGCATCTGGAAGTGTGCATAATTTGCTGCCGCGCGATCAACGTAGTCGGCATCATGAATCGCAAGATCGAAGTTGAGATCGTCTCGATCGTCGTCGCGGTCTTCACCGTGGACGTCGTCCGTTCGGGGAAAGCCTCCCTTCTCATTGAGGATTGTTCGTGAAGCCCGTGCATCGACGACAATTCGGAACAACCAATGAGGCGGTGCCGAGGTCGAGCCAAGATGACGCTCTGTTGCTGCCGCGACCAGGATGTCGTTGAGGTCGGCAGGTGAGCAAGAGTGATCGCCGGCCAACGCTGGCAAGTCAGCGAAGGCGATGCACTCAACCCCTACGTTACTTTCATCGTATATCGCCGTCGCTGATGAGTGCGCGAAATCTCGGCAAAGAGGCAGCAGATATCCGTAGTGGTCGACGACCACACTCCACAGCCACGCGAGCTTGTGAAGAGCAGTAGTTTGTCGGGAGATTCCTTCCGCAGTGATGTGGCTGTGCTCTGGGAAAATCCACGCTCGGGCCAGTGATGGGCTCGTGAGCGAGCACCCGACGAAGAGAAGCAGCGGCACCGCGCGCACGGCACTCGACAGTCTGTTGCGCTGAGGGAGTAGCGCCGTGATCGTTTTGTGTTTCATGTGATGACCTTCTGCACGGGTGCCGTGCTGCCACATCACAAAAGCGGGAGAATCGTCACGTCGACCGCCAATGACAACCCGAAACGGAGTACCGGTGCATCGCCTTGCGCAGTGCCTTGTGGATTGCGCAGCGCGGGGATGTAGTTGAGACCAATGGCGACGTCGAACGGACTCCTCCCGATGCTGATGCCCCAGTAGACGCCAGGCGCGAAGAGTTGAGCCCAGGCGACGTCGGGTGTGGCGTCGACTTCGAGCAACCTATCAGAACTTTGGTTCGCGAGACGCACCGACGCTACATTGCCGACATCGATGATAGGAAAGTACAAGAACGACCTGACCTCACTGCACCCGAAGAATCGAAAGTGGAGCTGCACCCCGACCGACAGCGTCGGCGACACGGCCCAACCTGGTGCGAGCTCCGGACGCCGACGGGGCTCGAACTCATACGCTCCGAGCATTCCGGCGTAGCCCTGCAATGAAATGCCGAATTCCGCTTCGTGCTTTCGACGCCACGTGCCGACCGGCGCCGCAAACCGATCGAGTGCCGCTTCGAAGCTTTCCGAATCTTGAGCTGTCCCGAGGTCTGCAACCACGGCAAGGGAGGCTCTCGCACGGTCGAGCCAGTGGATCTGCTCGCCCCGGTCTCCCGCACGGGCCTCCCGCGCAAGGCGCTGCGGCACGATTGCCGTCTCCATTAGGCCGGAGAGTCCCGGAACTCCAAGAAAGCGCACCACAGCTCCGGCGTAGTCTCCCCTCGCTGCCAGCGACGTCGCTTCGAACGCGCCCTCGACCGCGCCGGTGCATCGCTCGTAGTCAGCTATTTCGAGAACGGACATCGTTGTTATGAGCTGCTGGTTTGGGTCCACGCCAAATGACGCTGTTGTGCATACTAGCGGACCGACGACTCGGCCCGCAGCGAGAATATCGGCGATGGTCGGCGGTTCATCGGGCGGCCGAGCTTCGAAGCGCGCCAGAGCCTCACGGATGGTGTCTGCTGCCTCAGCAGCGCGAAGCCCTGCGGTTGCTCGTTCAGCGTTGTCGAGCGCCGTTTTGAGCCTCTGCTCGATTGCAATTTGCGTACCGCTTTGCGCGTGGGCGACGTTCGCCATGGCGCGGGCAACGGCGTCGCGCGCATCGGCCAACGCCGCAACAGCACCCCTGTTGTTGTGCGATAGAATTTGTTCGATGTTGCGCCAAAGTTCCGTGACCAGAGACGAAGGTGGCACCCGAAGACGGCGTTCAGGAACGGCAACGGTGCGAGGAGGCAGGATAACCGTACCGACGCGTCCACGCGTGATCAGCTTGGCGCCGATGCGCTCCCAATCGAAAGCGTCGGCGGCCTTCCCCCGTTCACGCGCCGATCGGACCATCGCCTGTGCGAGGTCGACTGCGACGGCTGCAACGAGCAGAAGCTTCATCCTCTGTGGCGCGTCCCCTTGGCAGGTCACGTTGTACAAGTCCTTTATGCGCTCGCGGGTACATCGTTGCTCACATATCGCGCGATCCAATGCGCGTCCGCACGAACGGTGTTCGTCGCAGAGCCACGCTAACCCCATAACAGTAGATGCGGCCGTCTGCACAATGTTCGTGGGCAGAGCTGCCAGATCGTCCTGGAGAGCTCGACGGAATGCGCCTAGCGCAACGGGCAACCGCGAAAGCGTAGGACTTTGAATATCGTCCTCTCCGTGGTCTTCGCCGGGACGTGAGACGAGGCTGCATGCCATTGGAAATAGAGCCCGAGGCGACACCGACCAGGGGTGCTCGCTGCTCACGCATAGCCGATCTAGGAAGAACTGCATGCCGAAGATGGACACCTCCTCCTCGGCGCGCCCGACGAGAAAGGTTGCCGTTCCCTGAGCGAACGCGTCAGGCGTGAGCGCAGCCGCGGTGGGCTGTTGAGCGACTGCACGAGACGCAAACACAGAAAGAAACAGCGCACTTACACCGAAGACGATTGTGGTCGCCTGACGTCGCCGGGCTACATCGTTGCCAAACATGACATACCGTTTCATCGCGCGCCTTTTCGGGTCAGCTGAGCCCGGTAGTCGACCCGTGAAAACCTGGAGCGCAGGGGGTGATAGGTAGATCCATACTACGATCGCATGCTAGTGAGCAAGAGGGGCTCGTGACTGCGCGCGCAAGGCTTCTTGGTCCCGGGGAGGCCCCGGAGAGGTCGTCCAAGCGCTTTCCTCACAACGCGCGAGTCGACACCTCCACCAGCGGCACGGAGCCGTGAGCGTCGCCGTCCTGGCACGGTTCGAAGCGGCGGAAGACGCGGTCCACGCACGCTGTGACTGGCATCATCAGCTCACCCTCGGCGCGGATGCTGTAGCGCACCGCGGAGCCGTGCTGGGCGCTGACGCGCACCCAACGCACGAGGCGACGAACAAGAGGAGGGCTCTCATGGGCTGACTAGACCTCGCGGTCGCGGCGTTGTTCCTCAGGCGAGGGAGTGCGCTGCCTCCACCGGCCGCCTCCACATGGCCGACAAGGTTCAACGTACGAGATGCCGAAGCTCGCCCGATGTGCCCGTCGTGTCTTGCTGGGCGCCCGTCGCAGCGCGCATGCAGCCCTCCTGCGTACTGCCTGCAAGGTCGCCGCTGAGCGTGAGAGTCACGACGCCGCTCGCATCCCAGCGCGCGATCACGACCGCGCTCGTGCGCTCCGTGCACGCCAGGATCGCTTCGCGCTGTGCGTCGATCCAGGCGCGCACGCGTTCGGAGGCCAGATTGGGAACGGCGGGCGGCTGGGGGGCCGCAGCGATCTCTTCGCGCCGTTGGTCGCCGGCTTCGGCGGGGCCGGTTGCCGGCGGCGCGGTTACCGCAGGCGTAAACGTGTTTTGGCCCAGTCGATCGCTGCTCCTGTGTACGACGTCCGTGGCACACGTGATCGTGGCCGAGCCCCTCCCTCTACACACATAGCTCACGTCCCAGCCGCATCCACGGGCCAGGACGGACTCGCCCGGCATCTCGTCGACGACCACCTCCGCCTCGGAACAACCATACTCCGCTGCGTGTCGGGCTCGCACCGTACCAACGACCGTCGCGCAACCTGGGAGGAGCGAGACAACGACGCCAAAGAGGAGGCCTTGAATTGGAGCGGGTCTTTCCATGGGCGAGAGGCTAGTCGAGCCTCGCTCGTTGCTCAAGGAACTCCTCCGGGCGGCGCGAGCGGTCCGCGTCGCCAAGCTCGTCGCGAACGACGAGGCCTCGTCGCAGCGCCGGCCGCGTGGCCTGCTGCAAAAGCTCCGGCGAGAGGCCCGCGTTGCGCAAGTCGTTTCGTTCAGAGCGCGAGGCTGAGCTGCGACTGAAGGTGAATGTCGGGTGTGTCTCGCCCTTCGAGGAATCGAGCGCTCACGGACACCTGCGCTTTGAGCGCGTGACCCTGGAAGTAGACGTTGAGGCCGGCGGCGACGTCGTGCTGGTCGTCGTCTGCGCCCGTGGGCATCAAGAACGCGTAGCGAATGACGGGCTCGACCCGGCCGGCGATGACGTAGCCAAGCTGGGTGTGGTGTCCGATAGCGCCGAGGTGCTGCTGCGACCAGCTCGGCCCGCCCTGGCGCGCGCCGATATAGAACGCCGAGGTGATGGAGAATCCGTAGGCCTCGAGCAGGACATCGACGACTCCGCTGCTGAAGGACTCGTGGTCGCGGTCTGCATCGAAGTCGATGAGGCCCGCCGCGGCGATGGCGAAGCGCGGCGGTCCGCCGTCGAGGTCGCTCTCGCGATAGCCGTCGAGGTCGCGTGTGTGGTAGCCGACGCGGACTGCCAGCAGCGGATCGACGCGGTCCGGCAGATCACCGGCTGCGCTCCCGCGGAACACACCGACGGCGTATTCAAAGGGCCCGGACGAGCCGTTGTGCAGCATCGCGCCAACGTCCACCGAGTCGCCGAAGACGTTGGAGCCCACGGTCAGTGGCCGGTCAATCATCGACAGCTCGCTCGCCATCGTGATGAACGATCGGGAGAACGGGCGCTTGAACTGCCCAACACGCACCGCGAGCCAGTTCTGCACGAGGGTGTAGTCGACCGTCAGGAACAACAGCCTCGCTTCGCCGCCGAGCTCCGCGACCAGCAGGTAGCGCAGGTCGCGGCTGAATACGCTCCCGAGCAAGCCGACGCGCGCTCTGTTGACGAAGAGTGAATCCGTCTCGGGAGCGCCTGCGTGCCAGTCGTGGGCGTACTGGAGCTGCACGAGCCCCGCGAGTCGGAGGCTGTTCGCTCCGTCGGCGCTGCGCAGCACGAAGCCGCGGTCGGGCTTCGCGTCGCGGTCTTGTGCCGAGACGGCCGCGGGGACGAGGGCGAGCGCGAGGATCCACGCCAACGCTCGCATGCGAGAGAGCGCACGCCCTCCGATCACCACGGCAATCGCGACCACGACGAGAGCCGCTGCCACGGCGAAGGTGACGCGCATGCCGGCGGCGACCGCCGCTGGCGGAGCCGCGCTGATGTCGCTCGCACCCGAGGCCAGCGCAAACACAGCGCCCATGACGGAGGCTCCGGTGATGAGCCCGAGATTGCGCGAGAGGCTCAGCGTTCCAGCGAAGACGCCCCGCTGGTCTGCAGTGGCGTCCTTCATGACAGCGGTGTTGTTGGCCGTTTGGAACAGGGCGTAGCCCGCAGTGATGACGACGATTGGCACGACGTATCCCGGGATTCCCAGAGTCGCGGGCGCCGCGGATAGGACGACACAGCCACTCGCGATGCCGAGGAGCCCGGCCTCGGTCGTTCGCTGCGTTCCGAAGCGATCCACGATGCGGCCCGCGGGGACACCGGTGAGCGCGGCGGCGATGGGTCCGACCGACATCACCAGCCCGACCAGGCCTGCGTTCAGTCCGAGCGCGAGTGAGAGATAGAACGGCCCGACGACCAGCGTCGCCATCAGCACGGTCGAGACGAGCAGGCTCGTTGCCAAGCTCGCACTCAAGAGTGGATTGCGGAACATCGTGAGTCGGATGAGCGGAACAGCGGCTCCCTTCTCGGCGCGCTTCTCGGCAAGGACGAAGAGCGTGGCGCCGAGCGCCGCAGCGCTCATCAGCGCGATGTTGAGCGCGCCGAGCTGCCCGCGCCCAATCGTCAGCGCGAGCGCGTAGGCGGCGAGTGTCAGTGCCAGCAACACCGTGCCCGTGACGTCGATCCCAACACGGTCCGTCTTCGACGCCGCGCGATCCGCGGGCAGTGTGCGATGCGCGAGAACGAGCGCGACGAGCGCGAGCGGGATGTTGACCAGGAAGATGACCCGCCAACTGACCTCGGCGATGAGCACGCCGCCGAGCGAAGGACCGAGCGCGGTCCCGATGGCCGACGTGGTTCCCAGCAGTCCCATGGCGCTGCCGGTCTTCGTCTTCGGGCGGATCTCACCGACGTACGCGACGCTGAGCGCCATCATGACGGCCGCCCCAAGACCTTGCGCTGCACGGGCGGCGATCACGAGCCAGAGCGCAGGCGCGAGCCCGCCGACGATCGACGCCGCCGTGAAGAGGACCAGCCCTGCGCGCAGCAGCCGCCGACGGCCGAAGAGGTCACCGAGGCGCCCCGCGGTGACGATCGAGATCGTGATCGCGAGGAGGTAGGCGAGCACGACCCACTGCACCGCCTGAAACGACGCGCCGAGCTCGTAGGCCAAAGTGGGCAGCGCGACGTTCGCGATGCTCGTGCCGAGCGAGGACAGCAGCATCGAGAGGGACAGGCCAACGAGCGCCCACCGCGTCGAGGGCTCCCGCGTGGACCTCGGTGTCTGGGCGACGTCTGAGATGATTGACATGCCGAGAACCTGCGGTGTCGTCGCGCGCAGCGGAACGCGCGCCGATTGCACTCGACGAGTGCGTCGAACGCCATGTCTGCGGAGAGCGGGCGCGTGCTAGGTATCGGGCGTGGCGCGTCCGGATCTCAACCTGCTTGTCACGCTCGATGTGCTGCTCGCGGAGGGGAGCGTCGCGCGTGCGGCCAAGCGGCTGCGGCTGAGCCCATCGGCGATGAGCCGAACGCTGGCGCGACTTCGCGAGACCACGGGCGATCCGCTGTTGGTCAAGGCGGGACGCGTTCTCGTTCCCACTCCCCGCGCGCTCGAGCTTCGCGAGCAAGTGGCCAGGCTCGTGCACGATGCCGAAACCGTTCTTCGCCCCGCCGAAGAGATCGACATCGGGCGCCTCGAGCGAACCTTCACGCTCCGGACGAGCGAGGGATTCGTCGAGACGTTCGGGCCTCGCCTGATCGCTCGCGTCGCCGCTGACGCCAGCCGTGTTCGCCTGTGCTTCGTGCAGAAGCTCGACAAGGACAGCGCGCCACTTCGCGATGGAGCCGTCGATTTGGAGACCGGCGTCGTCGGTAAGAGGGCTGGTCCAGAGGTCCGTGCACAGGCCTTGTTCCGGGACGGCTTCGTCGGCGTCGTGCGAGCCGGACACCCGTTGGCCAAGGGCAAGATGACGGCTTCGCGCTACGCGAGCGCGAGGCATGTGGGCGTGTCCCGCCGGGGGCTCGACAGAGGGCCTATCGACGAGGCCCTCGAGGCGCTCGGGCTGGAGCGTGAGATTGTGGCCTTCGTCGGTGGATTCTCGACCGCGCTCGCGCTCGCGCGTGCCTCTGATCTGATCGCCAGCGTCCCCGAGCGCCACACGGCCGGGCTGCGTGAGGCAATGCACGCCTTCCGCCTTCCGGTGCCGATGAAGGAGATCGTGGTGTCATTGTTCTGGCACCCGCGCTTGGACGCCGATCCAGCCCACCGATGGCTTCGCGGTTGCGTTCGAGAGACGTGCGCGGAAGTCGAGCTTGCTTTGCCGCGTTTGGCCGTCTGAGCAGCGCTGGGCAATGACGTACGTGCCGCGCGTCGGAATCATATGGTCCCAGCGTGCACATTGCGGCAGACGTGTCACCCTGCGCCCCTCTTCAGGGGTGCAAATGACACAAGCAAGAAACGTTCTCCTCGTCGCGCTGGCGACAGTCCTCACACTCGCCGGCTGCGGCGACGACACGCGCCCGCCGGCACGTGATGATGATGGTGGTCTTCTCGTCGACGGCAATAGCGACGTCGACCTCGGTGATCGCGATGGCAGTCTGCCCGACCTCGGCGTGACGGATGGGGGCGAGACCGATGGCGGCGAGGTAGACGGCGCGAGGGACGCGTGTGGCGACGGCGTCCTCGCGACGACTGGCGAAGACTGCGACGACGGAAACGTGACGGCTGGCGACGGCTGCGACACGAGCTGTGCAGTCGAGACCGGCTTCACCTGTGACACTGCGGATCCGTCGGTCTGCACGGCGATCTGCGGCGACGGCCTGGTGCTCGGCGCCGAGGCCGGGGCGACCGGCTGCGACGATGGCAACACGACGGTCGGCGATGGCTGCAACGCGAGCTGCGCCGTCGAGACGGGCTTCTCGTGCGCGGGCACGCCGAGCACCTGCACGCCCGGCTGTGGCGACGGGATCGTCGTCGGCACCGAGGGCTGCGACGACGGCGACATGATGAGCGGCGACGGCTGCTCGTCCGCGTGCGCGGCGGAGCCGGGCTTCACCTGCACTGGCTCGCCGAGCACCTGCGTCACGGTCTGCGGCGACGGCGCGGTCGGCGGCGCCGAGGCGTGTGACGACGGCAACGTCGGGTCCAGCGATGGCTGCAGCGCGACCTGCGTCGTCGAGACGGGCTTCGCTTGCACGGGCGCACCGAGCGCCTGCGTGAGCATCTGCGGCGACGGCGTGCTGGTCGGCGCCGAAGCGTGCGACGACGGCAACGCGATCGCGGGCGATGGCTGCTCGGCGACGTGTGGCAGCGAAGCGGGCTACGCGTGTGCGGGCGCGCCGAGCGTCTGCGCGACGGTCTGCGGCGATGGCCGCATCGCTGGCGCCGAGATGTGTGACGACGGCGGCACGACGAGCGGCAACGGCTGCTCGGCGACGTGTACGGTCGAGGCCGGCTTCATGTGCGTCGGCGCGCCGAGCGTCTGCATGACGAGCTGCGGCGACGGCGTGCGCGCTGGCGCCGAGATGTGTGACGACGGCGGGACGACGAGCGGCAACGGCTGCTCGGCGACTTGCACGGTCGAGGCCGGCTTCGTGTGCGCCGGCTCGCCGAGCGTCTGCGCGACGGTCTGCGGCGACGGCGTGCGCGCGGGTGCTGAGGCGTGTGACGACGGCGGCACGACGAGCGGCAACGGCTGCTCGGCGACGTGCACGGTCGAGGCGGGCTTCACGTGTGTCGGCGCACCGAGCGTCTGCACGACGACTTGCGGCGACGGCGTGCGCGCCGGTGCCGAGGCGTGTGACGACGGCGGCACGACGAGCGGCAACGGCTGCTCGGCGACTTGCACGGTCGAGACCGGCTGGACCTGCACGGGCACGACGCCGAGCGTGTGCGCGCCGATCTGTGGCGACGCGCTCCGCGTCGGCGCCGAGGCGTGTGACGACGGCAACACGGTGGCGGGCGACTGCTGCAGTGCGACCTGCACGCGTGAGGCGACGATCCCGATCGACAGCGGCGCGCGCACGGCGAGCTGCGAGTTCTTCGGCAACAACAATACCGCCGCTACGGCGCTGCCCCTCGGCACGTTCCCACAGGCGGGCTATCTCGCGGGCGGTATCCGGCCGGTCGCGGACGGCGACTTCTTCCCCATCGTGCTCACGCGCACGGCCAACCTGCGCGTCGAGACGTTCGGCCCCGCGAGCAGCACGAGCTGCGGCGCGGCGGGCGTCCCCGACACGCTCATCGAGGTCTTCGGCATCGACGGAACGACGATCCTCGCGACCGACGACGACGACGGTATCAGCAACTGCTCGCTGATCGAGCAAGTCGGCGACCCCGGTGTCCGCAACCTCGCCCCCGGCACCTACTACATCCGCGTCCGTAATTTCGCCGACGCGGCGATCATTCCCCTCTACACCGTGGGCGTCTCGGCGTGCGGCGATGGCGTCATCACCGGGCCCGAGACGTGTGACGATGGCTTCACGCAAAACGGCGACGGTTGCAGCGCGAGCTGCGCGATCGAAGCCGGCTTTGTCTGCACCGGCACGACGAGCGCCTGCTCGTACACGGTGAACTACTCCGGTGGCGTGGTCGCGGTGCCGGACAACGGCGCAGCGGTCAACGTGCCGGTCACCATCAACGCGCCGACCTGCCGCGTCAACAGCGTCAGCACGACGCACGCGTGGCGCACGCCGCACGCTTACGCAGGCGACATCATCGCGCGCGTCATCGGGCCGACGACGGCGACGACGACGCTGTACAACCGCGTTGGCGCGGACCGCGATCTGACTGGCCCGTACACATTCGCGGCCGGTGGCGCTGTATGGCCGCCCGTGGCCGGCGATCCAATCCCGAGCGGCAACTACAACGCGAGCTATGCGCCGTTCCTCGGAACGATCGCGAACGGCGTGTGGAACCTCAACGTACAGGACGCCTTCGTTAATGATACCGGAAGTATCGGCGCGTTCAGCGTCACCATCACCTGTGATCCGCAGTTCGTCGTCGTCACGTTCCCGTCGACGACCTCGACGGTGAACAATCCGGCCGGCGCCCTCGGCGCTGGCGGCGGAGCCATCAAGTATGAGAGCGGTGACTTCGTGGAGCAGACGTTCACGACGACCACTCCGACCGCGCAGCTCGCGCTGAACTTCCAGATGTCCGACGGCACGTCTGGCTGTGCGGTCGGGCAGCCGCTCGCCTGGAACGTCCTGGTGAACGGCATCGTGGTCGGTACCTACGGCTTCGCTGGCGGCTCCCTCATGACCCCGCGCAGCATCACGCAGTCGTACAGCTTTGCCTCGGTCCCGGCTGGCCCTGTCACCGTCCGCCTCCAGGCGACGACGACTGTCTGCAGTGGTGGCGGCTCGTGGAACTGGGTCGCCGGCGGTTCGGCGACCCTGAGGTAGTGCGCGCAGGCGCCCGGCGTCTTCGGACGTCGGGTCTCGCCTAAACAGCGACGCGCATCACGCGTCGACCGACGATAGACGCGCCTCGCCAGCTCATGTTGGCGGGGCGCTCTTGCGTCTGCCGTCGTGACCGCGCCGTGACTGGGCGATGACTTGACGCGCCGCGTTACGGTACCTAGACCTGTGTTCGGAGGCACTCATGGCCACGACACACGTACATCCCGCGTCCGCCGATCTCTGGAACCTCGCGCTCAGCCTCTTCGCCGTCAGCAGCTTTGGCGCGCTGCTCGTCTGGGCCGTCTCGCTCTGAGCGGTCTCGCGCTGAGCTGTCTCGCTCTAAGCGGCGCGCAGCACTGCCGCTATTCTCCGCCGAGCCCGACGCTCAGCGCGCCGCTCACCGCGACGAGCCGTGTCAGCGACTCGCGTGCGGCGTCTAGCGTGACGTTGCCGCGCGCGTGGATCTCCGCGGCGACGTGCTCGACTTGCTCGCCGCGCGCGCCGACGGCGATCGCGACGGTGCGAGCGTGCAGCAGCATGTGGCCGCGCTGAATGCCGTCGGTCGCGAGCGCGCGCAGCGCCGCCAAGTTCGACGCCATGCCGACGCAGCCGACCAGCATCGCGAGCTCGCTGGCGCTCTGCACTCCGGTTATCTCGAGGCCGAGCTGCGCGCAGCCGTGAATGCGGATCGAGCCGCCGACGATGCCGAGCGAGAGCGGCATCGCGAGCTCGCCGACGAGCGAGCCGTCGTCGCCGACGCGCCAGGTGCAGAGCGGCTCGTACTTGCCATTGCGCGCGGCGTAGGCGTGTGCGCCCGCTTCGACCGCGCGCCAGTCGTTGCCGGTGGCGATGACGACGGCGTCGATGCCGTTCATCACGCCTTTGTTGTGCGTCGCGGCGCGGTACGGATCCTTCTCCGCGAAGCGTGATGCGCGCACGATTCCATCGCGCACGCTCTCGCCGCTGCGGCCCTCGAAGGCGAGCGCCTCGACTGGGATCGAGGCGGTCACGCGCACGCAGCGGCGATCCGCCAAGTTCGACAGGATGCGCAGCCCGATGCGCCCACTCGCGAGGTGCGCGATGCGCGGCGCGACCTCTTCGGCGATGGTGTTGACGAGGTTCGCGCCCATCGCATCGCGGCAGTCGACGAGGACGTGTACGACGAGCATTCCGTCGCCGAGATCGCGCACTTCGATCGCGCGCGCGCCACCGCCGCGCGCGACCAGACCGGGCACT
>Ga0209181_10003375_pt1 | contig 24701 bp, 18 predicted proteins | sample MAT05_FD_187208 | JGI IMG/M metagenome (GOLD analysis project Ga0209181, IMG submission 187208) | Freshwater microbial communities from Lake Fryxell liftoff mats and glacier meltwater in Antarctica - MAT-05 (SPAdes) (version 2) | ecosystem: Environmental > Aquatic > Freshwater > Ice > Liftoff...
GCGGCGACGGTGAGGACCGCAGGGGAGCATCCTCGACCGATGTGACCCGAGGACCGGAACCGGCAACCCAGCCAGCCGGGATGGATCGGCCGCGAGAACGGTCGACTTGTTCATGCGCGGGCCCTAAGCCGCGAGGCGCCCGCGCCGCCGCGCCGCAGCCCCCGAGGTGGGTGACGCAGTAGTGCTAAGCTGCCGCCCATGGCAGATCTGGTTGTCCCTGCGCTGGGCGAGTCGATCACCGAGGCGGTGATCGCGCGCTGGCTAAAGAACGTCGGCGACGCGGTGGCGATCGACGAGCCCCTGGTCGATCTCGAGACCGACAAGGTCACCGTGCAGCTGCCGTCGCCGGTCGCCGGGACGCTGGCGACCCAGAACGCCGAGGTCGGCGCGACCGTCAAGGTCGGCGACGTCGTGGGCGCGATCACGGCTGGCGCGGTCGCCGCCAAGCCCCCCAGCGCGGCCCAGCCGACCGCCGCCGCGTCGCTGGCCGCCGCCGCGCCGGTCCCGGCCGCGAGTCCGGCGCCGCCGCCCAAGTCGACGCCGACCTCCGCGAGCTCATCGTCGACGAGCCCGGCGCCGACGAGCTCGTCCGCCGCGACCACCCGCGCGCCGGCCGGTGGCGTCGCGACCCTCGACGAGGACGCGCTGCTTCGCCTCACGCCGTCGCAGCGCCGCACCGCGCGCGAGCGTGGCGAGCTGCCGGCCGAGCCCGCCGCGGCGGCCTCGGTGGCCGCGCCGGCCCACGCGCCCGCGCCGGCCCACGCGCCCGCGCCGCGCCCCGAGCCGGTCATTCGCGAGGGCGACGAGGTCGTCACCATGTCGCCGCTGCGCAAGCGGATCGCCGAGCGCCTGGTCCAGGCCCAGCACGAGTCGGCGTCGCTCACGACCTTCAACGAGGTCGACATGACCGCGGTGATGGAGCTGCGGGCCCGCCACAAGGACGCCTTCGAGAAGGCCCACGGCGTGAAGCTCGGCTTCATGTCGTTCTTCGTGAAGTCCGCCGTGGCGGCCGCCAAGCTCTTCCCCGGCGTCAACGCCGAGGTCGCCGGGGACCGCATCATCTACAAGAAGCGCTACGACTTCGGCATCGCGGTGCAGACCCCCAAGGGCCTGGTGGTCCCGGTCCTGCGCGGCTGCGATCAGCTCGACTTCGCCGGCGTCGAGCGCGGCATCGGCGCGCTCGCCGACAAGGCCCGCTCCGGCAAGCTCGCCATCGACGATCTCACCGGCGGCACGTTCAGCATCTCCAACGGCGGCATCTACGGCTCGATGATGTCGACGCCGCTGCTCAACTATCCCCAGACTGGCATCTTGGGGATGCACAACATCGTGAAGCGCGCGATGGTCGTCAACGACCAGCTCGCGGTGCGCCCGGTGATGTACCTCGCGCTCACCTACGATCACCGGGTCGTCGACGGTCGCGAGGCGGTGTCGTTCCTGGTCGCGGTCAAGGAGCGGATCGAGTCGCCGGACCGGCTGCTCTTCGGCCTGTGATCGCGCGCGCGACGTAGCCGGCCAGCGCCGCCAGGCCGGTCGCGCCGGCGACCACCGCGGCGAGCGGGGCGCCGGGCAGGCCCAACCCCAGCAGCCCGAGGGCGACGAACTGCGCGACCGTCGCCAGCTTGCCCAGGGGGCCCGCGCGAAAGTCGTGACGCCAGCCCCGATGGCGGGCCAGCGCGAGGCGATACGCCAGCGCGAGCGGCACCAACACCAGCTCGCGCGCCACCAGCGCCGCCACGATCCACCAGGGCGGTCGGTCGTGGGCGACGATCGCCGCCAGCACGCCGACCACGAAGAGCTTGTCGGCGAAGGGATCGAGCCACGCGCCCAGCCGCGAGCCACCCGGCCGCAGGCGGCGCGCGACCCAGCCGTCGAGCGCGTCGGAGATCACCGCCAGCCCGAGCACGATCGCCATCCCCACCGGCTCGCCGTAGGTCAGCCAGAACAGCGCGGCCAGCGGGATGCGGACCAGCGTGAGCGCGTGCGCGACCCACATCCGACCAGCCTAGCGCGGCCCGCGCGTCGCGCCGCGCCGGCCAGCCGCGCGCCCGGGAGCGCGCTACCAGCGCATCGCGCGCACGGTGGTGCCGGTGCCGATGGCGTCGTCGCCCAGCCGCGCCGCCCCGTCGCTGCCGATCGCGATCGCCCAGGTCGTGGCGTCGGCCGCCAGCGCGTGGACCGCCGCCACCCCGCCCGCGTGGACCGGCACGATCGTCGCCGGCCCGCTGGGGGTCGCGATCACGATCATCGGATCGTCGCCGCCGGCGGCGACCAGCTCGCCGAGGCGGCCCGCGAACCAGCCGGTCGCGACCACGGTGTCGCCGTGCGCCACGATCGCGGTGAGGCCGTCGAGGTCGGTGCCGCCGACCAGGAACGCCGCGCGCACCGCGCCGGCTCCGTCGAAGTAGGCGACGACGCCGTCGGCCGCGCCCTGCACGTCGAGGCGGCGGCCGGCCACGTCGGCCGCGCCGCGCACGGTGCCGGCGATCGCGAGGCCGTCGGCCGTGACCGCTACGCCCGCGCAGCTGTCGCCCTCGTCGCCGCCGAAGCTGCGGATCCACGCGACCCGGCCGTCGGCGCTCAGGCGGGCCACGAAGCCATCGGCCGCGGGCGGGCCCGGGTACAGCGCGCCGAGCTCGGCATCGACCACGGTGGCGGCGCCGGTGTACGTGCCGGCCAGCGCGAGCCCACCGTCGGGCAGCGCGGCGATGCCGGCCACCGCGTCGGCGTTGCCGCCGCCCAGGCGTTGCAGGCTCGCGACCGTGCCGTCGGCGCCGAGCCGAGCCCAGAAGCCGTCGGTGTTGCCGGCGCTGGTGACCACGCGGTCACCGACCCGCAGCGTGCCGGCGAACACGCCCGCGACCAGGAACCCGTCGGGTCCGGGAGCCAGCGCGCGCACGATGACCCACTCGGTCGCGCCGACGCCGAGGGTCCAACGGGCCTGGCCGGTGGCGGCGTCGAGGCCGACCACCGCCGCGCCGGGATCGCCACGCAGGCCAAAGGGCAGGGCGGCCAGCGCGCCGGTGCCCGACAGCGCGACCGCCAGCGTGTCGCCGTGGATCGCGGAGGAGCCAGCCTCGGCCGGCAAGGCCTGGGTCCAGCGCAGCGCGCCGGCATCGAAGCGGGCCACCGTCCGACCGGAGGCGGCGAAGACCGCGTCGCCGTCGACGGCGAGGCCACCGACCGGGCCCAGCTCACCGGCCGTGATCGGCCACGCCGCCGCCAGGCTCGGCAGCCGTCCATGCGGTCCGGGTTTCGGACAACCCGCCAGCGCCCCGAAAATCGACACGGCCGCCGTCGCTCGCGCGAACAGCAGCCGTGGAGAATCCGTCATGAGGCCCGAAGCTAGTACAGCTTCTTGCCTTCGGCCTTGGCCTGCGCCAGGACCGAGGCCAGACCGTTCTTGTCGATCGTGCGCATCGCGCGCGTCGACAAGGTCAGCGTGATCCAGCGCTTCTGACCCTCGAGCCAGAAGCGCTTGGTGACCAGGTTGAGCTCGAAGCGGCGCTTGGTGTGGCGGTTCGAGTGGCTGACGTTGTTGCCGACGAGCGGCTTGCGACCAGTGATTTCACAGACGCGCGACATGGCGGGCTCCGGTGCGGGGACATCCCGGCGGGAGCCGGGACGTCGTCGTCTTAGATCTTGGACTCTTTGAACTCGACATGCTTGCGCACGACCGGGTCGTACTTCTTGAAGACGAGCTTGTCGGGGGTCCGCTTGCGGTTCTTCGTGGTCGTGTAGAAGTAGCCGGTATCCGCGGTCGAAACCAACCGGATGAGCTCGCGGCCGCCTTTGCCTTTTTTCGCCATGACACTGCTCCGCAGTCAGTAAGAAACGAGAGAGGGGACCGGCTTATGGCACAGCTCCCCCGCGAGTTCAAGCCCCAGGGACCTTCGGCATCTCGCCGCTCGGCTCGCGCGGCGGGGGCGGCGCGATGCCGGGGCGGGTCGACTCGGCGCCTGCGAGCTCGATCGGCACGCCCGGGATGGTGCTGGTGCGCCGGCGCGCGCGGCGCTCGTCGATGCCCATCGCCAGGATCGTGATGTCGTCGGACGTGCCGCTGGCGCCGACGTGGGTGTCGACGTCTTGGAGGATCGCCTTCACGATGTCCTCGGCGTTGCCGCGGGCGGTGCGCAGGCGGCGCGACAGCCGCATCACGCCGTACTCGTTGCCCTTGGGGTCGCGCGCCTCGAGGATGCCGTCGGAGACCAGCACCATCATGTCACCGGCGTGGAGCTGGACCCGGGCCTCACCGACCTCGAGATCCTGGACCACGCCGATCGGCGCGACGTGGGCGCGGTCGGCCTGGAGCGGAAACACGCGCTCGCCGCGGCGGAGCAGCGGCACGCAGTGGCCGGCGTTGGTGAACACCAGCGTGCGGGTCTCCAGCTCGTAGATCGCGTAGATGAGCGTGGCGAACATGCCGTCGTCACCGAGCTTGACCATCTCCTCGTTGACGCGACGGAGCAGGCGGGCCGGGGTGCGGGCCAGGCCGGCGCGGCTGCGCAGCTCGCTCGACAGCCGCGCCATGTAGAGCGCCGCGCTGATCGCCTTGCCCGCCACGTCACCCACGCCGAGGCCGAGGTGGCCTTCGTCGTGCCAGATGAAGTCGTAGAAGTCGCCGCCGATCTGGTAGGCCGGCTCGTAGTGCACCGCGAAGTCGAGGCCGACCACCTGGGGCGGCGCCGCCGGCAAGAGCGAGCGCTGGATCTGTCGCGCGACCCGGAGATCGCGCTCGAGGCGATCTTTTTGCGCCAGCTGCACCGCGACCCGCGCCGCGTGAAGGGCGAGGGCGGTCTGATAGGCCACGGTCTGCAAGAGGTCGACGTCCTCTTGCCGGAAGCCGGCGGCGGTGCCCTCGACGTAGATGACGCCGTAGTGCGCCGACTGCGCCGCCAGCGGCGCGCCCATCCGGTTGCCGGCGACCTCGCTGCCGATCGGCTGGTTGGACTCGCCGAGCAGCACGCCACGCTTGTCCTGCACGACGTGGGTGATGATCGTGCCGGGCACGCGCAGGCCGCCGCCGAACCCGCGCTGGCGGCTCTTGTGGAACTTGATCTGCAGCTCGCCGGTGCGGTCGTCCTCGACCAGGACGCCGACCGTGCCGGCCTGCGGGAACATGTCGAGCAGGTGACCCAGCAGGCTCTGCAGGAGCTCGTCGGGGTCGGCGGTCCGGGCCGAGGTGTCGAGGATCGCGGTCAGCGCGGTGAGCTTGCGCTCGAGGAGCCGGAGGTTCTTGAGCTCGGTGGGCGCCGAGAGGATCGCGCTGGTGCGCATCAGGTTCTGCGAGTCGGAGTCCTCGCGCGACTTCACCATCGGGCCGGCCGCGTCGACGATCGTGAGCCGGGCATCAGGGTTGGGCGGGACGGTGTCGCCCTCCGGCGTCTCGACCCGGATGCGGTTGGACGCGATCATGATCTCGTCGCCGTGACGCAGCGGGTGGGGCGCGGCCAGGCGCGCGCCGTTGACCCAGGTGCCGTTGTTCGAGCCGAGATCCTCGACCGTCCAGTGGCCCCCGTCGAAGCGGACCCGGGCGTGCTGCCGCGACACCCGCATGTCGGGGACGAAGATCTGGCAATCCGAGCGGCGCCCGATCACGTATTCTCCCGCGTTGAGGGGATAGCGACGCCCGATGTTGGGGCCGGCGATGAAGACCAGGGCGGGCATGCGGGGAGCGCGACGTTCTTACACCACCGCGGCGGGGTGCGCGCTGGACTACGAGGCAAACCGGTTCCGAGCCTGCTCGTCCGCGCCGATCGCCTGCCGCGGGTCGCCCGTGTCTGCGTCGTAAGATGCTGTAACGGTTGGCGAATTGGCGTCGATCGCGCTGGTGACCGAGTGGGCTTCCGGCCGCGTCCTTGACCCGCCCGAGCCACCCGGGTACGAAGCGACGGTGAACGCCCTCGGCAACTTCATCGGCGGTGCCTTCGTTTCCCCCAGCGGTCCCGCGCTCGTCTCGCGCGACCCGGCCGCAGACGGTGCGGTGGTGTTCGAGACCGGCGGTGATGCCGGGGCGGTCGGGGCCGCCTGCGAGGCCGCCGCCGCCGCTGCGCCGGCCTGGGCTCGGCTGTCGATGGGCGATCGCGCCGCGATCCTGGCTCGCTGGAAGGACGCGATCGCGGCCCGCGCCAAGGACCTCGCCGACGCGATCGTCTCCGAGACCGGCAAGATTCGCAGCGAGGCCCAGCAGGAGATCCAGACCGTGCTCGCGCGCTTCGACATCGCGCGCCAGTTGGCCGCGGGCGACCTGCGCGAGGGCGCCATCGCCGGCTCGGCCCACGAACAGCTGCGCTTCCACCCGCTGGGCGTGGTGGCGGTCATCGGACCGTACAACTATCCGATCCACCTGTGCCACGCCCACGTCGTGGTCGCGCTGCTGACCGGCAACACCGTCGTCGTGAAGCCGTCGGACATCACGCCGCTCACCGGTCAGCGCTACGCCGAGACCGCGCTCGCGGCGGGCCTGCCGGCCGGCGTGTTCAACTTGGTGCAGGGCACCGGCGCGGTCGGCGCCGCGCTGGTCGCCGATCGCCGGGTGAAGGGCCTGTGCTTCACCGGCAGCTACGCCGTGGGTCGTCAGATCCAGGCGGCCGCGCTCGACCGCCCCGAGCTGCTGGTCGCCCTCGAGATGGGCGGCAAGAACACCGTGGTCGTCCTCGACGACGCCAGCGTGCGCCAGGCCGCTCACGAGATCCTGGTCGGTGGCTACCTGTCGGCCGGGCAGCGCTGCACCGCGACCGACCGCGTGTTGGTCCACCGCAACCTGGCCGGTTCGCTCCTCGACGCGATCCGCAAGGCGGCGCCGTCGCTGCGTTTTGGCCACCCCGACGATCCCGGCAGCTTCGCGGGGCCCCTGGCCACCGCGGCCGGGCGTGACCGCTTCGAGCGCGGTCTGGCCGCCGCGGTGGCCGCCGGCGCCGAGCCGGTGATCCCGGGCGCGCGGGTGCCGGGCGGCTTTTACCGGACCGCGTCGCTCCATGTTCTGCCGGCGGGGCGCCACGACGCGCCGGGCTACACCGACGTCGAGCTGTTCGGTCCTGACCTCGGCCTCGAGATCATCGACAGCGACGACGAGGCGATCGCGGTGGTCAACGCCAGCTCGTACGGGTTCGCGAACTCGATCTTCACCGGCGACAGCGCCCGCTTCGAGCGCTTCTACCGCGAGACCACCAGCGGCATCCTCAACCGCAACCGCTCGACCAACCTGGCCAGCCCGCGCCTGCCGTTTGGCGGCACCGGCAAGAGCGGCAACTACCGCCCGGCTGGCTCGATGGCCCACCGCAATGTCGTGGTGCCGGTCGCCGTGCAGGACAACGTCATCGGCACCATCGCGACCCACCCGATGCTGGCCGATCACCTGCCGGCGCCCGACCTCGACCGGCTCGAGGCCCAGCACGTCGCCGAGGACGCCACCGAGGCGGCCCGCAACCTCATCGACGATCCGCGCCCGATGGGGCTGCGTCGGCCCAAGGGCGGCGTGATGCCAGCCTCGGACCGCTGGCTCATCCGGCTCTACGCCGGTGACCGCGTCGTGCGCGAGAAGAAGCCGGCGGTGTTCGACCACCTGCGCTCGGCCGGCCCCTGGTTCGTCTCCGTCGACGATCAGCCGTTGTCGGTGCTCGACTCGATGGCGCAGACCGCGACGGTGTGCGGCGGCTTCGCCGAAGACCCGGTGGTGCAAGCGCTGGTCGAGGGCGACTTCGGCGACACCCTGCTCACCAACGAGGACACCGCGGTCGGCGAGACCTGGGCCGCCGCGGAGTACGCCGCGACCCTGCGCCACCTGGTGCCCGGGCTGCCCCACGTGACCTTCGTGTCGTCGGGCGCCGAGGCCAACGAGAAGGCGCTGGCGCTGTGCCGCATCAACGCCAAGCGGCCGGCCGCGACCAAGGTGTTGGCTTTCGACGGCAGCTTCCACGGCCGCACGCTGCTGGCGATCCACGCCACCCACAGTCCGTCCAAGCGCGCGCCCTTCGAGATGCCCGGCTACGAGGCCACCTTCGCGCCGTTCCCGGTGTGGAACACGCCGGGCGAGGAGCCCGACGCGCCCTCGGGCTTCTACGCCGCGTGCGCCGCCGGCGCGATCGGCGAGCTCATCGAGCGCTTCGGCGACGTCAAGGAGGACGCGCTGCTCGCCGCCGAGGTCGCCAGCCTCGCCGCCGTCGACCACGCGCTCGCGACCGGGCTGCACTTCGCGGTCACCATCGAGCCCATGCAGTCGGAGGGCGGCGATCGCTACGCGACCGAGCGCTTCTTCCGCGGCCTGCGGCTGCTGACCCGCCACCACGACACGCTCCTCATCTTCGACGAGGTCCAGGTCGGCTTCGGGCTCGGCGGGCCCTTCGCCTGGCACACTCGGTTCCGGCTCCTGACCCACCGCGGGCAGCCCGACTATCCCGACGCGGTGTGCTTCGCCAAGCGAGCCCAGGTCGGCGTCGTCATGTCGCGCTTCGAGGATCCCGAGCCGACCACCGCGCACAACGCGTCGCTGGTGCGCGGGCGCCTCCACGCCGAGATGATGTCGACCAGCCACGTCGCGACTCGCCTCGAGAAGCTGGTCAGGCCGCGCCTCGACGCGGTCGCGCGCGCGTTTCCCCACCTGGTCAGCGCGCCCCGCGCCTGCGGCTACGCCTTCGCCTTCGACCTGCCGACCGCCGCTCACCTCGACGCGTTCATCGGCCAGCGCTTCTGGCGGGGCGCGATCGTGTTCGCGGCCGGGACCCGGACCGCGCGCTACCGCCTCGCCGACACCTTCACGACCCGCGAGGTCGACTTCCTGTTCGACGCGATCCGCCGCTCGCTGTCGTGGCTCGACGCCCACCCCGGTCAGAAGCCGCCGGCCTGGGAGGACATCCTCGAGCCGGCCGAGGCCACGGCCCCGGCGTTGCCCGCGGACATCACCCTGCGCCTGGTCGCGCCCGCCGACGCGATGGCGCTGCTGCCGGCCATCCTCGACATCGAGTACCAGGTCTACGAGCCGGCCCGCCGCACGCCTCCTGCCGAAATCAAAGCCGCGCTGGCCGACGGGGAGGGCTCCTTCGTCATCGCCGAGAAGGCCGGCGGCGAGCTGGTCGGCTTCGCGATCGGGGCGCCGCTCGAGTCGTCCCACGACGTTGAGGGACCCGACGGCGACCCGATGCTCGGCAAGCGCAACACCATGTACTCGGTGTCGGTCACCGTCGCGCCCGGTTACCAGGGCACCGGCATCGGTCGACGCCTCAAGGAGCTGCAGCTGCGCGACGCCGCCAGCCGCACCGACCAAGGCGCGGCGCGCTACGCCCACGTCACCGGCCGCAACCGGGTCGGCCGCACCGCCAACATGACGCACCTCAACCGGGTCTTTGGCGCCCACGTGGTCTCGGTGCTCACCGGGCAGTACGAGGATCCCGAGGGCCAGGCCATCTACTACCGGATCCCGCTGGGCGCGATCGCGCCGAGCGCGGCCCGCAAGGACGCGGTCACCGCCGAGAAGCGGGCCCGCTGGGGCGGCGCCGGGACCCCCGCGCTCGACGCCGCATCGGGCCTGGCCAAGGTGCTCGCGACCCCGCCCGACAGCCTGCTCGCCGCCGAGCAGCGCGGCCTGCTCTACGGCCCCGCGGTCAACAAGCTCACCCTCATGAACTACGCGACGCCCGGCATGGTGCGGTCGCTCGAGTGGATCGGTGCGCTGGCGCCCGAGCTGCCTCACATCTACCTGACCTCGTCGCGCGACGAGACGGTGGACAAGGCGATCCGCCTCCTCAAGATGTCGCGCAAGCAGGCGATGATCGCGATCGGCCTCGCCGGTGGCTACCTCGGTCACACCGTCGCCAGCTGCCGCTCGCTGTCGGATCCCGAGGTGCATCGCGGCGGCCCGGCGCACTTCGCCTGGCCCCTGGTCGGGCATCCCGCGGTGGTCGGCACCGACGCCGCGCTGGCCGCGGTCCGCGCCGCGATCGTCGCGGCCGGCGGCGCCGACCGCTGCTACGGCCTGTTCTACGAGCGCTGCCAGGAGCGCACCGGTCACGTGGTGCCGGCCGACTATCTCGAGGGCCTGGCCGCGATCCGCGCCGAGACCGGCCTGCCGCTGGTCGCCGTCGAGCACACCACCGCCGGGTACCGCTCGGGGCTGGGCGCCTTCGCCTTCCCGACCGGCCCGCGTCCTGACGTGCTGGCCTGGTGGGGCGGCGGCCAGACCGGCTTCCTCCACGTCGCGAGCAAGTGGTTCATCGCCACGCCCCTCGCGCTGGTGTCGACCTGGGACGGCGACGAGCTGTCGCTGGTGCGCAACCAACACCAGCTGCGCGCGGCGCGTCGCCTCGACATCGCCGCCGGCAGCGCCGCCCTCGACCGCGCGCTGGCCGGCACCGCGATCGCGTCGTACGGGCTGGGCCTTTACCGCGTGCTGCACGCCGGCGCCGCTGCCGACCGCCTGCACGCCCACTGCGCCGAGCGCGGCGTGATGCTGCGCCGGTTCCCGGCCGGACGGCTGGGCGTGGTGCCCGCCCTCGACCAAGGCGAGCTGGTCGCCGACCAGCTGGGTCGCGCGCTCGCCGACTGGCGCGACGCGGTCGCCGGGTGGACTCCGTGAGAGTCCTCGAGCTGCCGGCCGGCGCGACGCCGCGGGTCTGGGGCCAGATCCATGGCGAGTCGTTCCGAGGCGAGATCCGCTCGCTGTCCGCGATCCGGACCTTCCTGTGTACCCGGATCGGCGGCTTCGCCGATCGGGCCGCGGTGCTCGAGGCCGCCCAGGCCCACCTGCCGGTGCTGGCCCGCTACCACGCCGGCCTTCACGACGAGCTGTGCGGCATCGCCGAGGGCGCCGGGATCTCGGCCGCCGAGATCGTCGTGGCCAACCACTACACCGACCTGCGCGACCTGTCGCCGGATCGCTCGACGTGGACCCCGGCTCCCGAGGCCGGCGAGGGCGGCTGCTCGGTGCTGTGGTCGGAGACCCCGACCGGCCGCATCCTGGCCCAGACCTGGGACATGCACGCGACCGCGATCCCGTACGTGATGATGCTGCACGTGCCGGCCCTCGGGGGCGGGCCCGAGGCCTGGCTGCTCACGCTCACCGGGTGCCTGGGCCTGGCGGGCATGAATTCGGCAGGTGTGGCGCTCGGGATCAACAACCTGTACTCGAACGACGCCACCGTCGGCGCGGTCTGGCCCGCGGTGGTGCGGCGCGCGCTGCACCACACCAGCGCCGCCGCCGCGCGCGCCCACATCGTCGGCGCGCCCATCGGCTCGGGGCACCACTACTTGGTCGCCGACCGCACCGACGCCTTCGCGATCGAGACCTCGGGCGTGCTGCGCAAGACCATCTTCGCGTCGACCGCGGACGCGCCCGGGCCCAGCTACTGCCACACCAACCACTGCCTCGACGCCGAGGTCGCGGCGGTGTCGTCGATCTCGCCGACCTCGACGACCCGCGAGCGCTACGCCTGGCTCACCGCCAGCCTGGCCGCGCGCCCGATCGAGGACCTCGACGACGTCTGGACCCGCATGGGCTCGCAGGACGGCTGGCCCAAGAGCGTCTCCACCAACATGTCGACCCCCGAGAACCCCCACGGCACCGCGACCTGCGGCGCGATCGCCATGAACCTCGACACCGCCGCGGTGTGGGCCCAGGCCGGCTTCATCACCAACGTCGCGCCGGTCGAGTTCGGCTTCGAGGACACCCCGTGACCGACTATCCCTTCTTCTTCACCTGGACCGCCCAGCACGACGCCAAGCCCCTCGAGCTGACCGGCGGCGAGGGCGCGCACTTCACCACCGCCGACGGCAGCCGTTGGCTCGATCTCGGCGCGCTCAGCTACCAGGTCAACGCCGGTCACGGCAACCAGCGGATCATCGAGGCCATCAAGCGTCAGGCCGACACGCTGTGCCTGGCCTCGCCCAGCGCGGTGTTCCCTGCGAAAATCGAGCTGGCCCACAAGCTCCTCGAGCTGGCCGGGCCCGGCTACAGCAAGGTCTTCTTCTGCCTGGGCGGCGCCGAGGCCAACGAGAACGCCATCAAGATGGCGCGGCTGGTCACCGGCCGCCTGAAGCTGATGTCGCGCTACCGCAGCTACCACGGCGCGTCGATGGGCGCGCTCACGCTCACCGGCGACTGGCGCCGGCCGCCGCTCGAGCCCGGGATCCCCGGCGTCGTCCACGTCCTCGACTGCTACTGCGACCGCTGCCCCTTCGGCCAGACCCTCGACCGCTGCAAGCGCGAGTGCGCGACCAACGTCGGCGAGGTCATGCGGCTCGAGGGAGCCGGCTTCGCGGCCGCGATCTTCGAGCCGGTGCCCGGCGCCAACGGCGTGCTGGTGCCGCCGCCCGAGTACTGGCCGCTGGTCCGCAAGGCCTGCGACGAGGACGGCGCGCTGCTCATCGCCGACGAGGTGCTCACCGGCTTCGGCCGCACCGGCAAGGCCTTCGGTTTCCAGCACTGGGACGTCACGCCCGATCTCATCACTTGCGCCAAGGGCCTCGCTTCGGGGTACCAGCCGATCGGCGCGGTCATCGTCCACGAGCGCGTCGCCAAGCAGTTCGACCAGCACGTCTTGGCCTGCGGGCTGACCTACTACGCGCACCCGACCGGCTGCGCGGCCGCCCTCGAGACCCTCAAGGTCTACCAGGACGAGCGCATGTACGACAACGCCGCCGCGCTGGGGCCGGTGCTCCTGTCCGAGCTGCGGACCATCGCGGCGCGCCTGGGCGTGCGCAGCTTCGTGCGAGGCCTCGGCCTGCTCGCGGTGATCGAGCTCGAGGCGCCGGCTCCGGCCTGGGCCGTGCTCAACCGCGAGCTGGCCCAGCGCAAGCTGTCGCTCCACGTCGACGGCAAGCGCGGCACCGCGATCTTCGCGCCGCCGCTGTGCATCACCGAGGCCGAGCTGGTGGCCGGCCTCCGCAACTTCGGCGACGCCGCCGTGCTCGCGTTCGGAGGACCCTCATGATCGGCAGACATCACGACAAGGTGCGTGGCGACGTCGCGTCCGCGCTCGACGGCCTCGACAGCGGCATGACCGTCATGGTTGGCGGCTTCGGGCTGTGCGGCAACCCCGAGGCCCTCATCGCCGGGGTCATCGCGCGCGGCGTGACCGAGCTGACGCTGGTGTCCAACAACGCCGGCAACCTCGGCAAGGGCCTCGCGACCTGGCTGCGCGCCGGCATCGTCAAGAAGGTCATCTGCAGCTACCTCGGCACCAACGAGGACCTGCACAGCCGGATGGCGGCCGGCACGATCCAGGTCGAGGTCACGCCTCAGGGCACGCTGGTCGAGCGCATGCGCGCCGCCGGCGCCGGCATCCCGGCCTTCTTCACGCCGACCGGGGTCGGCACCGTGGTCGAGGAGGGCAAGGAGAAGCGCGAGATCGACGGCCGCTGGTACCTGCTCGAGCGCGCGCTGCCGGCCGACTTCGCGCTCATCCGGGCCCACACCGCCGATCGGTTCGGCAACCTGCGCTTCTACCGGACCGCGCGGAACTTCTCGCCGGCGATGGCGACCGCGGCCCGCACCACCGTCGTCGAGGCCGACCGCCTGGTCGACAACGGCACCATCGATCCCGACGACGTACACCTGCCCGGCATCTACGTGCACCGCCTGGTCGAGGTCCGCGAGCACGAGGACCCCTTCGAGTACAAGACGACGCGGCCGCGCCCGGAGGGCAAGTAGATGCCATTTAGCAAATCCGACATGGCGCGCCGCGCCGCCGCCGAAATTCCGGCCGGCGCCATCGTGAACCTCGGCATCGGCCTGCCCACGCTGTGCGCCGACTACCTGCCCGCGGGCCACGCCTACCTGCACAGCGAGAATGGCCTGCTCGGCATGGGCCCATTTCCCTACGAGGGCGACGAGGATCCCCAGCTCATCAACGCCGGCAAGCAGACCGTCACCGTCCTCCCGGGCGGTTCGACCTTCGACTCGGCGTCGTCCTTCGCGATGATCCGCGGCGGCCACGTCGACCTCGCCATCCTCGGCGCGATGCAGGTCTCGGCGCGGGGCGACCTGGCCAACTGGGCCGTGCCCGGCGGCAAGATCATGGGCATCGGCGGCGCGATGGACCTGGCCTCGGGCTGCCGCCGCGTCATCGCGCTCATGCAGCACGCCAACAAGACCGGCGAGCACAAGCTGGTCGCGACCTGCACCTATCCGCTGACCGCGGCCCGGGCCGTGGCGCGGGTGATCACCGAGCTCGGCGTGTTCGACCCCACGCCCGACGGCGGGTTCCGCATCGTCGAGCTGGCCCCCGACGTCGACCGCGCCATGGTTGAGCGGCTCACCGGCGCGCCGCTGGTGGATTGACCCGCTGCCCTGACCAGCGGCCGTGACTCAGCCACTCGCCATCGTCACCGGCGCCAGCGCGGGTATCGGCCAGGCCATCGCCCGCGGCCTGCTCGACGCCGGCCATCGTGTGGTCATCGCCAGCCGCGATCCCGGTCGCTTCGTCGATGTGCCGACAGCGAGCGTCGGCGCACCGACAGGCAGCGTCGGCACCCCGACACGTCGGATCGAGCGGTGGCCCCTCGATCTGGCCGACCTGGCCAGCGTTCGAGCCTTCGCGAACCGGGTTCGGACCGAGCTACCGGCGCCCGCGGTGTTGGTCTGCAACGCCGGGATCTGGCCGCGCCGGCGGCAGCTCAACGGCGCCGGCCTCGAGCTGGGCTTCGCGGTGAACCACGTCGGCCACGCCGCCTTGGCGCTGGCGCTCGAGCCACACCTCGCCGCCGGGGCTCGCGTCGTCACGCTGGCCTCGGGGCTCCACGCCGCCGGACGCATCGCCTGGGACGATCCGACCTTCGCCCGTGACTTCGCCGATCCCGCCGCCTACGCCCAGTCCAAGCTCGCCAACGTCATGTTCTCACTCGCCTTTGCGCGCCGCTTCCCGCGGCTGCGCAGCAACGCCATCCACCCGGGCCTGGTCCGCACCGCGCTGCACGGCGAACGCCCACCGGCCAGCGCCATCACGGCCAGCGCCGCCGCGCGCGGTCCGCTCCGCCTCGCCTGGGCCGCCGAGCACGCCACCACCACCGGCCGTTACTTCGACCAGCTGGTGTCCCGTCGGCCCTCGGCTCTCGCCCTCGACCGAGCCTCCCAGGATCGGCTGTGGAGCCTCACAGAGGTCCTGATCCGCCGCCGAAAATAAACCGGGCCGCGCCCTTCGACGCGGCTCGTGCCCTGGCCCGATCAAGCGTCGGCGAGGTCGTCGAACCCACCGGGTTGAGTGCTCAGTTGTCGAACAAGCCGACGTGCTCGTCGCCGAGCGCCTTCTTGAGCTTGCCGAGCGCCGAGTTCTGGATCTGGCGGATGCGCTCGCGCGACAGGTGATACTGGTCGCCGATCTCGCGAAAGGTCCGCTCCTCGTCGTCGCCCAAGCCGAAGCGCTTGCGGATGACGTCGGCTTCGATCGGCGACAGCTCGCCCATCAGCGACCGGACCTGCTTGGACAGCGCGGTGGTCGTGATGTCCTCGGCCGGGTTGGCGTCTTCGGTGTTGGGATCCGCGAGCATGTCACCGAGCGCGCGCTCGTCGTCGTCGTGGATCGGACGGTCGAGGCTGAGCGGCTGCCCCATCAGATAGCGATGCATCTGGTTGAGCTTGGCCAGCGGCACGCGGGCCGCCTTCGCGACCTCCTGGGGCGTCGGCTGCCGGCCCAGCTCTCGGACCAGGCTCTGCCGCACCTTCTCGAGCTGCTGCTGAGCCTCGAGCATGTGCACCGGGATGCGGACCGCGCGCGCCTTGTCGGCGAGCGCGCGACCGATCGCGTGGCGGATCCACCAGCACGCGTAGGTCGAAAAACGCAGCCCACGACGGTAGTCGAAGCGACTGACCGCGTGCATGAGTCCGAGATTGCCCTCCTGGATCAGATCGGCGAGCGGCATGCCGCCGCGGTCGTACCGGCGCGCCATCGTCACGACGAGGCGCAGGTTGCACTTCACGAACTCCTCGCGGAGCTGCGAGCTGCCGCGGTAGGCCTCATCGATGCCGTTGAGGAACTGCCCGAACGCCGGCGCGCCCGCGGCAAAGCTGACCTCGATCGGGCCGGGACGGGTGCCCTTGGCGGCCGTGGCCAAGGCGCGCGCGCGCCGCAGCTCACGCCGGACCGCGTCGATGTGGATGCGGTCGAGGTCCTGCTTGCGCAGGGTCTCGGCGAGCTCGCGGGCCGCCGCCGTCACCCGCGCGACGGCGCGGCGATCGGTGACGGTGCCCTTCTTGCTGACCGCGCTGGCCGCAGCCTTGAGGTACTTCTCGGTCTTGAGGGGCTCGTTGAACTTGCCTTCGACCATCGCGAGCACTTCCGGACCGACGTCGGGACGCAAGAGCACACGCTCCCAGGTGAGGATCTCTTGATCCTCGATGCCCTGTGACAGCTCGCGCTCCTGCTCGGGGCCGAGCAGCTCGTGCTCCGCCAGGTCGCGGAAGTACGTCGACAGGTGATCGTCGCTATCGGTGCGAAGCAGCTTGGAGTCCGCGCCAGCGGGCCGCGGGGTGGGAGCCGCCGGAGCATCGCTATCTGCGCTCGAAGCGCGCGCCGACCCGCCGCTGCGAGCGGTCGAGGGGCGTCCGTGGGAAGAGGTGCGGGGCTTGGTGCGAAGAGGCTTGTTCATGGTGGGACTCCCTTCGATTCGGCCGCACGGGCGTGCCGATCAGGTGTTCGGACGCTCGGCAGACAACAACCGTTACGTCAGTGGCCGGAGGGCGGGGCTGACATGGTCCGCACCCAAGAGAGAATCCTGGGTGCAGCGGCTTAATTGACGGCGACGAGACGAGTGCTACTACTTGCTGCTACCTGCGAGAACCGAGCCGGTGGGGGATCGGATTCCCACAGCGTGATCATCCGTTACGCGCGAGGCAATGGGCCGGACCGGGGCGCGACGGGTATGAGTCCGGTTGTCGTTGAAATTGCGAGCAATTCCGGAGACCTCAGAGCTGCGGGCGCCTCAGCTGCCCATCGGCTAGCGGGATCGACCGCGCCGAGCGCTCTCGCGCAGCGTGCGTTTTCGCTCCCACATCGTTTCCGGCGGGGGGCACAACGTATCCATCCCGGGATCCGTCGCAACCCTCCCCGATCGGGGAGGCAGGTCAACTCGCCCTCACCGTGGCAGCTAAACAGCCACGAGCTCGATCACCTCGCCCGCCATCACCTTCTGCATCCGATCGAGGAACATCGCCTGATCGGGATGGATGATGCGGCGCGCTCGCGTGACCTCGATGAACTCGGCCTTGTCGACTTCCCAGGATGCGCAGCGGGGCGCGGCGTCGGCCGGCGCTTCCCCCACGAAGCCGTAGACCCGCTTGCGTGAGCGCGTGTAGTCGACAAATCCGACCGCGACCAGCTCGCCCACCACCACCGCGGTCTCCTCCATCGTCTCCCGACGCGCGGCGGCCTCGAGCTCCTCTCCCGGGTTGGGCTGGCCCTTGGGGATGCCCCACGGCGCCCGGCGGTTGTACGCGCCGGCTGGGTGAACCAGCAGGACCTCGATGTCGTCGCCTCGTCGGCGGTACAGCACGGTACCCGCCGCTTCACGGGACCTGACTTCACCGCGACTCATCCGATCACCATGCGCAAAGATCGGCCGGCACGCAACCCGCCGACGACCGCGGCGACCCGGTATCCGGTATCCGGTATCCGGTATCCGGTATCCGGTATCCGGTATCCGGTATCCGGTATCCGGTATCCGGTATCCGGTATCCGGTATCCGGTATCCGGTCGTGAGTACCCGGGGCAGACCCGTCGAGCGCGACGACGGCTGTGATACCGTGCCCGAATGTCGATCGAAGCCCGGCAGCGCTGGTTCGCCACGATGATGGAGTCCGGCCTGACCCAGCAGATCTTCGCGCCGGCCGACGTGCTGCGCCACGCCACGCCCGAGGTGCTCGCCAACAACCTTCCGCCCGAGCTGATGTCGAAGGTGCTCGCGGCGTCGCTCGCGGCCGGCGCCATGACGCCCGAGCGCGTTCTCGAGACCGTCACGCCCGACGTGATGTCGCGTCACCTGCCGCACGAGGTCCTGTGGGACTGCATCGCCGCGGCGGCCGAGCGCGCGGGGATCGCCGGAGGTCGCTGATGGTGGCGCCGGCTCCGGTCGCCGCGACGGTGGGCGTCGAGGAGTTCTTCACCGCCGCGATCGGCCGCGCCCTCGAGCTGGGCTTGGCGTCGCCCGAGGACGTGCTGGCCTACGCCACGCCCGAGGTCCTCGCCGAGCACCTGCCGCGCGAGGAGTGGACGAAGTTGCTGACGGCGTGTCTGGGCGCTCCCCGCACCGATGCGCGGCTGGTGGTCGACACCGTGACGGTGCCGGTGCTGTGCGAGCACGTGCCCTTCGGGATCCTGTGGGCGTGTCTGGCGAAGCTCGCCACGCGGGCGCTGGGCCGCGGGCTGGTCGCGCCGCCGCCGTCGATCGCGCCGCCGCCGTCGATCGCGTCGCCGCCGTCGATCGCGCCGCCGCCGTCGATCGCGTCGCCGCCGAGCGCGCCGGCGCCGAGCGTGAGCGCGCCACCGAGTCCGTCGAGTGCAGCGGCGAGCGCGAGCGTGACCACTCCACCGCCGCCCCCGGCTGCTCGCAAGTCCGAGCCGGTGAGCGCGACGAGTCCGTCGCTGGTGGCTGCGGCGCCGTCGGTTCCCGAGCCGCTCCTGGACGTCGACCAAGCGCGCGTGCCCGAGCCCGCGCCGCTCGGTGATCCGCCGTCGCCGCCGCGCAAGGAGTCGCCGGGCGCGACCTCGCGCAACCTGATCGGCGCGCGCCGTCCTCAGGCGTCGGCGCCGGCGGTGATCCCGCCACGCAAGGCCGACCTGAAGACCCAGCCGCCGCAGCCCAAGCGAGCGTCGACCGCGACCGACTTCGAGATCGAGGCCGACCTCGGCGAGGCCTGGAAGAAGGCCGGCGCCGACCCCGAGCCGGTCGACGACGACCAGCTCATCGACTGGTCGCAGTCCGAAGAGACGATGACCAGCGGCGAGTCGCAGGATCGCAAGCGCTAGCACCGCGGCGCCACCGCGCGCTGCGTTGACACGTTGCGGCACGACGAAGTCGCTGGCGCGGCTTGTAGTCCTCGACGGCTCCTCTGCTACGTTGCCGCGCAAATGCAAGCAGAGGTCATTCGGCAGGTCCTCGCTCTGGCCCAGCAGAGCCTGAAAGACACGAACCCCGCTCGGCTCGAGGCGTACATTCGCGCCTACGCGCGCGCGATCCCGCCCGAGGTGCTCGAGGAGGTCGACCCGAGCGCACTGCTCGCGTTCGTGACGGAGCGGTTCGGGTTCCTCGAGGAGGACTTCGCGCGCACCGTGAAGGTCGCGATCCACGATCCCGAGACGACCTTGCTCGCCGACGACTCCCCGTCGACGGTGATCGAGACCCGGCTCCCCGACTGCGCCTTCGTCATTCGCACCATCAAGTCGTTCCTACGTCAGCAGGGCCTGCAGCTGCAGTTCGTGCTGCACCCGATCCACGGCGTCATCGAGGACCACGGCCACATCACCGGCATCGACTCGAGCCGTGGACTCCGGTACTCGCAGGTCTACCTGCAGGTCTCCGCGATCGCGCCCGAGCGTCGGGAAGCGCTGCGCGTCGATCTCGAGCACCGCCTCGAGCTGACCTTGCTGGTCAATCGCGATCGCGACGCGATGATGGCGCAGCTCAACGAGACCCGAGCGGTCCTGTGCAACCTGGCGGGGCAGGACGCCAGCCGGCCCAGCCCGCGCGAGTCGCAGTCGATCCCGATCGACAGCATCAAGCGCGCGATGACCAACGAGCCCGCGTCGGCGCACGAGCGCGAGGCCGGCGAAGCGGTCGAGCTGATCGACTGGCTCAAGGACGACAACTTCATCCTGCTCGGCTACGGATGGTTCTCGGCCGGCAACGACAAAGCCGAGCGCGCGCTCGGCCTGTTCGCGGCGCCCGAGCGGCGCACGCTCGAGGAGGTCATCGGCGAGATCGTCGGGACCCGGAGCGCGCGTGACGACGTCTACTCGTTCTACCGCACCGACTTCATGACCGTCGTGCGCTCGGTCTCGCAGGTACGCTACTTCGGCGTTGCGCAGCTCGGCCCCGACGGCAAGGTCGTGGGCGAGCACGTCTTCGTCGGCCTGATGTCGACCAAGGCCCTCAAGCAGGCCAACCGCCGGATCCCGGTGGTCGGCAAGCGCATCAAGCAGGTGATGGCGCAGCTCGAAGATCAGCCCGGCAGCTACGCCTATACCAAGAGCGTCGCGATCCTCGACTCGATGCCGACCGAGGACCTGTTCTACTGGTCCATCGACGAGATCCGCGACGTGGCCGATCAGTTCCGGCTCGCCGAGTCGCGCGATCAAGCGCGGGTGTTCGTGTCGCGCCGTCCCAGCGGCCGCCGCATCAGCGTGGTGTGCGTGGTGCCGCGCATGCAGTTCTCGGAGGCGCTGCGCGAGGAGGTCTCGCAGGCGATCCGCAAGTTTCTCCAGGTGCCGCACCTGCGCGAGTACCGGCAAGAGACCGACGACGAGTCGCCGATCCGCCTGCACTTCAACGTCGGCAAGTACCGGCCCAACGTGGGCGAGGCCGAGCTCGAGGCGCTCGGCGAGGAGCTCGAGCACATGCTCGAGGGCTGGAGCGATCAGGTGCGCGAGCTGGTGTTCAAGCGCTACCGCGGCGCCGCCGATCCCACCAAGCCGCGCTCGTCGACGTACCAGGCGACCACCGCCACGGCCCAGGAAATCTGGACCCGTTACGGCGCGCGTTTCCCCGAGACTTACCAGGCCGATCTGCCGCCCGACATCGCGCTGCTCGACATCGGCCTGATCGAGAAGCTCGAGGAAGGCGAGGGCCTGCGGGTCGCCCTGGTGATGCTGGGCGAGGGCGAGACCCGCTATACCTCCTTGCGCATCGTGTCGCGCCACGAGCTGCTGCTCAACGACGTGGTGCCGTCGCTGCACCGGATGGCGCTGCGCACCACCAGCCGCCTCGCGGTGAAGCTCGAGGAACCCGGTCCCGAGATCTACATCACCGGCTTCGAGGTCACCGGGACCGACGGCAAGCACCTCGAGGACGCGGCGTCACTCGAGCGCTTGGGTGCGATCATCCAGCGCGTCCTCGACGGCGTGCTCCTCGACGACCGCATCCTCGGCCTCGGGTACCTCGCCGAGCTCGACTGGCGGCAGATCGATCTGCTCATCACGTACCGCAACTACTTCGTGCAGGTGTTCCAGGGCTTTGGCGCCCACACCGTCAACGACACGCTGCTCAAGCATCCGCGCAGCGCCCGGCTGCTCGTCGAGTACTTCGAGACCAAGTTCAGCACCGACCGCGCCGAGTCGACCACGGCGCGCGTCGAGCAGTTGTTGCCGCCGATCGCGCGCCAGTACGACGAGCTGCTCGAGCAGGTGTCGGCGATCCAGGAGGACCTGATCCTCCGCTACTTCATCGACCTGTTCGAGGCGACCCGCCGCACCAACTTCTACCGGCCCGGGCGCGGCGACACCATCTCGATCAAGATCGAGTCGGCGCTGATCGAGCACATGCCGCGGCCGTGCCCGCTGTACGAGATCTACGTGCATGCGCCCGGCGTCGAGGGCATCCACCTGCGCGGCGGCAAGGTCGCGCGTGGCGGCCTGCGCCACAGCGATCGCGCCGACGATTTCCGCACCGAGGTGCTCGGCCTGCAGCGCACCCAGACCCTCAAGAACACCGTCATCGTGCCGACCGGCTCCAAGGGCGGCTTCGTCACCCGCAAGCTGGGCGCCAACCGCGAGGAGGCCCGCGCGCAGTACGAGGTGTTCATCGCCGGGCTGCTCGACGTCACCGACAACTACCAGGGCACCGCGATCGTGGCGCCGCCGGGCGTGCTGCGCTACGACGAGGACGACCCGTACTTGGTGGTGGCCGCCGACAAGGGCACCGCTCACCTCAGCGACACCGCCAACGGCATCTCGCTGCGCTACAAGTTCTGGCTCGACGACGCCTTCGCGTCGGGCGGCTCGGCCGGCTACGACCACAAGGCGATGGGCATCACGTCCCGGGGCGCCTGGACCAACGTCGAGCGCCACTTCCGCGAGCTGGGCATCGACATCCGCAAGACCTCGATCCGGGTCGCCGGCGTGGGCGACATGAGCGGCGACGTCTTCGGCAACGGCATGTTGCTCAACGACCAGATCAAGCTGGTCGCGGCGTTCAACCACAAGCACGTGTTCATCGATCCTGACCCCGATCCGACGGTGTCGTATGCCGAGCGCAAGCGGTTGTTCACGACCCCGGGCACCCAGTGGAGCGACTACCAGCCCGAGGCGCTCAGCAAGGGTGGCGGCGTCTTCGAGCGTGGCGCCAAGGAGATCACCCTGTCGGCGTCGACGCGGGCGGCGCTGGGCCTGACCAGCAAGGTCGTGACCGGCCCTGATCTGGTGCGCGCGATCCTCGGCCTCGACGTCGACCTGCTGTGGTTCGGCGGCATCGGCACCTACGTCAAGCACTCCAACGAGAGCCATGGCGAGGTCGGCGACAAGGTCAACGACAACGTCCGCATCAACGCGAGCGAGCTGCGCACCAAGGTGATCGGCGAGGGTGCCAACCTGGCGATCACCCAGCGTGGTCGCACCGAGTACTGCCAGCATGGCGGACGCTGCAACACCGACGCGATCGACAACTCGGCCGGCGTCGACTGCAGCGATCACGAGGTCAACCTCAAGATCCTCTTCGCGCCGCTGATGGCGACCGGCGCCACCACCCGCGTGACCCGCGACAAGCTGCTGCGCGCGCTCGAGCCCGACGTCGGCCTCGCCGTCGTGAAGGACAACTACCTGCAGTCGGCGCTGTTGTCGATGGAGGCGATCCGCACCCAGGCCCACGGCGAGCCCTTCCTCGATCTGGTGCAGTACCTCAGCAAGCACCACCTCAACCGCGGCGCCGAGCACGTGCCGGCCGACGACGAGCTGCGGGGCTGGCTGGCGACGGGCAAGGGCCTGCCGCGCAACATGCTGGCGGTGCTGGTCGCGCACACCAAGCTCGACTTGGTCGAGCGGGTGTTGGCGTCGCGCATCCCGGAGCTGCCGCTGTTCCAGCCGATGCTGGTCGGCTACTTCCCGGCCCAGCTCGCCAAGACCCAAGAGGCCCAGATCAAGAGCCACCACCTGCGCCGCGAGATCATCGCGACGGTCGCGACCAACGCGATCATCAACCAGGCCGGCTGCACCTTGCTCGTCGTGCTGTGCCGAGAGACCACGCTGCCGCTCGACGAGCTGGTCGTCCGCTACTTCGTCTGCGACGAGCTGATCAGCGGGCGAGTGCTGCGCGACGCGATCCACGCCTGCGATTACCTGGTCCCGGCGGCCGATCAGTACGCCGCGCTGCTCGCGCTCGAGGACGTCAACCGCACCCTCCTGCGCTGGTGGGTCTGGAACGACGCCACCATGAAGCTCGCGGCCGACGACGTCGGCAAGCTCAAGCCGGAGTTCGAGGCGACCGCGGTGGCCCGGCTGGCGACCCTCGACCCGCAGGCGCGCGCGGCGCTCGCGGCCCGCGAGCAGGACCTGGTGGCGAAGGGCTTCGCGCCCGCGCTCGCCGAGCAGCTGACCAAGGCGTCGCTGCTGCGCGACGGCTTCGCGATGCTCGCGGCGGCGCGCGACGTCAAGCTGCCGCTGCCCGGGGTCACCCGGCTGTTCGAGCGGGTCGGCCACGAGCTGCATGTCGACGCGTTCGACGAGCTGCTGGCCACGCAGATGCCGGCCAACCCGTGGGAGCGCCGGTTCCTCGCCTCGCTCGAGCGCGAGGCGTCGGCGATCCGCCAACAGGCGGTGTCGAAGCTGGCGGCCGACGCTGGCTACGTCGATCGTCACCGCGAGCTGCTCGACAAGATCGCGGACTCGCTGCGCATGGTCAAGCAGCTCGGCGGCCACGGCCTGGTGCCGATGTACCTGATCCTCGAGGACTACCGCGCGCCCTGGTGAGCCCGCCGGGGCCGGGGCGGAGGCCGCGCTCGTGGCCGGTGCCCGCATCGCTTGCGTCGACGTCGACTACGGTGACGATGGCGTCACCGCCGCGGCGGTCGGCTTCGAGGCCTGGACCGACGCGGTCGCGACGGTCGAGGTCGTGGTGCGATCGCGGGGCGCCGCGTCGCCGTACCAGCCGGGCGCGTTCTACGCCCGCGAGCTGCCCTACCTGCTCGGCGTGCTGGCGCGGATGCCGCCGCTCGAGCTGGTGATCGTCGACGCCTACGTCGCGCTCGGGCCCGACCATCCCGGGCTCGGCTGGCATCTGCATGCGGCGCGCGGCGGCATCGTCGTCGGCGTCGCCAAGACCCGCTACCCCGGCGCCGACGCGGTCGAGCTCGTCCGCGGCGAGGGCACGCGCCCGCTCTACGTCACCGCCATCGGCATGGAGGTCGACGCCGCCGCGGCCCAGGTCGCCGCGATGCACGGCGAGTTCCGGGTGCCGACCCTGGTCAAGCTGGCCGACACGCTCGCCCGCGGCCGCCGCTGAGCTCGAGCTCGGGCTCGGTCGGCGCGCGGTGCGTGTCAGTGTCAGGATGCCAGTCGCGACGATGCGTGGCAGTGTCGCGGCCGGGATGGCGTTGGCGTTCTCGCTGGCGCTTGCCTGACGTCAACTGCATTTCCTCGTTGGCGACAATTACATCTCCGCGCCGCGCTCGACTGCATCGCGACCGCAGCGCGCGGGGGCCGCCCATGAGAGCGGCGTCGATCGGCCCCGGCCGGTCTTAGGGCCCGCGAATGAACAAGTCGACCGTTCTCGCGGCCGATCCATCCCGGCTG
>Ga0209181_10003377_pt1 | contig 24691 bp, 21 predicted proteins | sample MAT05_FD_187208 | JGI IMG/M metagenome (GOLD analysis project Ga0209181, IMG submission 187208) | Freshwater microbial communities from Lake Fryxell liftoff mats and glacier meltwater in Antarctica - MAT-05 (SPAdes) (version 2) | ecosystem: Environmental > Aquatic > Freshwater > Ice > Liftoff...
TGGGCCAGACTTGAGCCGACCCTGCCGCAACCGACTATCAGAACGAACATCGGCCCATACTACGCAAAGATCCGCATCAGTCGGCCGGGGGCGCCGTGAGCAGCACCCGTACCGGAGAACGCTTCAGCACATAGGCGGTGATCGGGCCGATCTCAGCCGGCCGGGACTCACCGACACCACCCAGATTGCCGCCGCCGCGGATCGAACTGGGAGGTTCCGCGCCGAGGACGATCGCGTCAGCTTCCCAGCGGCGCGCAGCAAACACAATTCCGGTGCCGACCTTCCGCACCCGCAGGATCTCCACGTGGACTTCAACATCTTCGTATTCGGAAGCGACATCACGGGCCCGCTCGACGGCACGCACCGCCTCCATCTCAACATCCTCGGGCAGCGAATCGTCGAGCGCCAGTGAAAGCGGAACCGGAATCAGGTAGATGATGGTCAGGATCGCCCCGGAATCAACCTGTTCCGGGTCTTCCTCGGCCGCCAGGCGCCCGGCGGTGCTGACGATGTCGTCATCGAGCTTGGTACCGAAGATCGGAACGATGATGCGATGAAACTCGACCGAGATCCGTGGGCGGGTGAGTGCCCGGGCATCGACCGTCACCTGTTTGGTCAAGCTCACGTTTTCGAAGTACTTCCGGTAGATGACGTAAGCGACCAGACCGAAAGTCAACCAGGCGAGACCGACCCAACGGGCCGAATCATGGAGGACCAGCACCGAACCGAGCGCCAGGGTTCCCATGAGCGCACCGAGCACCGCCGGCAGCGGCGTGTCAGCTCCGCGGATACGGATCGACATCGGCACCACGAACGGGCGTTCCGCGTCCGGCTCCGAGCGCCGCAACTTGATGATCGAGAGGTGCGCGATGGTGATCGCCAGGGTCGCGCCGAAGGCATAGACCCCGGCCAGCATCTCGACATCGCCAATCAGAGCGAGCACGAGAACAACAAGGGCACAACCGATGATCGCTTTGTACGGAGTCTCGTATCGGCGTCCCAGCTGGCCGAGCCAGCTGGGGATCTGCCGGTTGACTGCAAGCGCGTAGGTGTGCCTGGAAACACCCAACATCGCCGTGTTTGCTGCCCAGATCAGGGTTGGTGCGGCGATCAGCGCAACCAGCCAGCGCATAACGTTCGAAAGCCATTCAGGGTCGAAAGCTGACACGACTCCCAACACCGGGGCTTCGATGAAAGTACTGCCAAGCTCGGTTTCCGGCCCGGACGGCCCGGCAACCACCGGAACCGCCATCAGGGCGATCGCTGCCATGCCGGCGTAAAGCAGCGGAACGAGCCACATTGCCCCGGTCACGACCCGGCCGAACTGCTTAGGGTTCAGGTCCATATCCGGGGCGAGGTTGGCCACTGCCTCGATTCCGGCGTAGGCCAGCATCGCCAGGACCGCGGAATAGATGACATCGTCAACCCCGGGACTGGTGAAAAGGTCGATGTTCTGGGTGAGCAGCTCGGGGTTCATCACCACCAGCACGCCAACACCGACCACCAGCAGCTGGAGCAACAGGTCGGCCGCAGCAAGGAAGATCAGGAACCTGGGGCGACGTCTGGCCGGCACATCGAGTCCGTTCATCACGGTGATGTAGAGGACGACGGCGCCAACGATCACCGCGCCCCAGATGGTGCCTTTGGTGTCGCCGGTGATCGGTGCCAGGTAATGCGGAACCGAGATCACCGCCAGAGCAATCACGATCAGATAGTCGAGCAGGATCACCCAGCCGGCGATGAACGCGATCAGCTCGTTGAAGGCATGCCGGGCGAACGAAGACGACCCGCCGCGCTCGCGCAGCATCGTGCTGCCTTCGAGGTAGGTGAACATGGTGATCACGAACAGCAGGCCCACGACCAGGAAGATCAGCGGCGTCAGGCCCAATCCCCTTTTGGCGACTACCCCCAGCGCAAAGTAGATCGAGAAACCGACCGCCGAATAGGTGACGATCAGCAGCCAGAGCGCACCGGAGTGCTCGCGGTCCTTGCCGGGCATCTTCATGAGCCACCACCGCCGATGCTCGACTGGAGCCGCCAGCGTGCGATCCCGATGCCGACGAAAGCCAGGCCGATCAGGACCCCGACCGAGATCGGACCGCCGCCGTTGACCAGCGTTATACCGAAGATGACCAGGCCGATCACGACAAAGAAAACGGAGATCGCCTTGACCGAACGGTCATAGAACCTGTCGGCTTTCAATCGCCCGTTCCTTCCGATACGACAATTACCCGGCAGGGCCGCTCACGCAGAACCGTCTGGAGGGTCTTGCCATATAGCGGCACCCCTTCACGGGTACGCAGGCCAACGATGATCGCCTCGGCCTTGGAAGCTTTGGCCTGCCGGGCGAGGAAGTAACCCTCCTGCCCCGGCCGGACCCGCTCCACCCTGCCGCTGACCCGCATGCCGGCGATCAGTTTGGCCTGCTCGATTTTCCCCTGGGCCTCTTTCTCCTCTTCCCTCATCGAACTTTCGAGCGGAAGGTGCCTGGGCACGGTCAACAGGGCGGTGATGTGGATGCCACGGCGTCGATCGGAGGTGAGGCGGGCCGCCGTCGCCATCAGCTCCTCGGAAAATGGCTGGTCGGCGGCGAATGCCACCACGATGCTCCGGTACTCGAGCTCTTCCACCCCGAGCGGTTCCGGCAACAGGACCTTGACCGTTTTCGAAAGCGGCAGTCGCTGGTGGCGGCGGTATCCGTAATAGACCGCGGCGCCGATCACCATCCAGGCGATTCCGACCGCGAGGGTCGAAGGGTTGAGCGCCATGACGACGAGCCAGGCAAGGAAAGTTCCGGTGCCTCCGATCAGGGCCGTGATCGGCACGAGAACCCCGCGCAGCCGGATGTTTCCGCTCGGCTTCCACTCACGCTCGGCGTCGGGGAACTTCTGTCGAAGTCGGATGACGGCAGCATGGGCGATCGTGAATGAGAGCATCGCCCCGAACGAATAGAGCGTCGCCAGAAATTCGGCCTGACCGGGAAGCAGGGTGATGATCGCAAGTACGGCAAAGAGCATGATCGCGATGTACGGCGTGCGGTAGGTCGGATGGATCTGCCGGACGATCTCGGGCAGCTGCCGGTACTGGCCCATCGAATAGCTCAGCCGCGAAACACCGATCAGGGCGGCGTTGGTCGCAATGATCAGGATGACCGCCGCCAGCACACCGACGTAGATGCGCAGGGCACTGGTCAAACCTTGCCCCAGCCCCAGATTCTCGACGATTCCGAGGATTGGGTCGTCGGCGTATTTGGTGCCGAGCTCGGTCACGTAGTTGCCGGCCGAGTTCATTTCCACCGGCATCGCCGAGAGTGCAACGATCGGGATCAGCAGGTAAAGCGCCATGACCGCAATGACTACGAGGCCCACTCCCTGGGGCACCGAACGGGCGACGTCACGCGCCTCTTCCGACATGTTCGAGATCGTCTCGATCCCCGTGTAAGCGATCATGCCGACCGCGATGCCGAGTGCAAAATTGGACCAACTCGGCGCGACGCCCAGGTGGATATTGCTGATCAGGACATCGGGCGAGAGCACAAGGAACATGCCGATCGCAACCAGAATGATCTGGGTTGCCAGGTCGGCAACGGCGAGGATCGTGTTCAGCTTGGCCGACTCCTGGCCCCCGCGAATGTTCAGCCAGGCAAGTAAGGCGATGAGGACGGCGCCACCGATGATGTCGCCCGGAGAGTGGCTCAGGGCGGGCCAGAAAACAGCCAGATAGTGGGGCACGAAATAGGCGGATATCGCGACCGTGATCGTGTAGTTCAACATCTGGCCCCAGGCGGCAATGAAGCTGACCAGCTCGTTGAACGCGTGCCGGGCGAAGCTGGCGGACCCGCCGGCTTCGGGATACATCACCGTGGCTTCGGCATAGGTGGCCGCCGTGCAGATGAAGATGATGCCGGCGATGAGGAACGCGATCGGCGTCAAGCCAAGGGCAAAAGCCGCCGTGACACCCAGGGCATAGTAGATCGACGAGCCAACGTTTCCATAGCCGGCCGAGAACAGGGCGCTGGCCCCGTAGACGCGGCTCAGGCTCTGATCGCGAGGTATGCGTTCAGCCAAGACGACCTGCCGGGTTCAGCCTGTAATCCACCGCGGCGACTCTACTCCGCTTGACGGAGCGAAGCTGACGCGCCGTTACCCGGTTTCGAACCGATCAGGAAGGGAAAGTCTCAGGAAGTTCACCAGGCCCACTGGAGCTCAAGGGAAATGGCTCCCGGAGTGGATTCAGTCACCCTGAACCTCACCGGCATCGCCGCTTTCATTTCGGTGATGAGATCGGTCCCGGGAGACACATCGAGGGTGAACATCGCCCAATCGCCTTCACGCTTGACTCCGGTCACCTGCCGAACGCCGGGAAGGTTCCTCAATGTCGTCTCGGCCACAGCGGCCATCGCGAGTTCCGGCAGGGGTGAGACCGTCACGGTCATGACCATGCTGTCGTCAACCTCGGGAGCAGGGCTGAAGGGATCCGGCGCTTTCCCCGCGCTGGCCCGCCCCGAAGAGACCGGGCCGAGGGCTTCAACCGCTGCAACCAGGGCAGATACTTTCTCGCCGAGTGCCTGAAGCTCACCGGTAACTGCGGCGGCAGAAGTCCTCAGGGTCTCAATCTGGCCCTGGGTCAAGTCAGCATGGGAAGCATCCGTAGATGCTGTCGTATCGAGAGGTTCCGCCTCCGGTTGAACGCTCATGTTCTCCATCTTAGTTGAGCCAGAGCGATTCGCACATCCCAACCGCGGTAATCAGCTCAGGGTGAGTAGACCTGGGCGGAAATCACGCACCAGTTCTGGTCCGGGTCAGGGTCGTTCACCTTCCAGCGCGACGAAACCAGGACACGCTGGCCGCTGTTCAGCTGGAGGAAAAGCATGCCGTTGTTGGGGAGGTTGGCCCCGATCGGACCGTCTTTCTGCGTGACCAGGAAGTCGTCCGAGCCTTCACGCCTGATGATCTTGCCACCGGAGGGAGTGTCGATGGTCAGGCGGCGGGTTCCCGTGGGGCCGGCTTCGCAGACTGCGGTCACGTCTCCGAGTCCCGGGAAGTTCACCGTGCTGGTGGTGTTCGTCCCGGTGGCGTTGCGCTCGCGGCGCCAGACGATCTGGACCGAGCGGGCCAGCGGCTTCTCTTCGGATTCGGTCTGGGTACGGAAGGTCGCTTCGACGTGGCAGCGGGAGCTCTTCGGGTTGTTGAAATCCCATTCCCAGTCGAGATCAAGCGTGGTCGGCGGCGCCAGGGCAACTCCGCCCGGGCCTTCGATCGGACCGCGGTCAGAGATGATCCCCTGGAACTCACCCGTGGAGTACTTCTCGGGCGGACCGAACTTGTTGAATCCTTCGCGGAAATCCGGTCCCGTGCCATTGGCGTACTTGGCTTCGCGCAGGGCCTTCTCGCTGAAGGTGCCCCAGTTCTTGTAAGTCCAGTTCATCATCGCCGCTTCACGACCGCCGTTCGACGGGTAGAAACGGATCCACTGCTGGTCGGGGGTGCAGACGATTTCTCCGTAACCGATCCCCGGCGCCACGAATCCGCCGGCTTCGCGGCCCTTGGAATCGCCACCCTTCCAGTCGACGACAACCTTCTGGATCTGTTCGCCGGTGGTTTCGACCGGTTTCGCTCCACCGCCGCCGCTGACGAACTTCACGGTCGAAGCAGTGCGGCGCCAGGCGCCATCATTCTGGAGCTGCCCGTTGAGGATCACTGTGTAGGTCCCGGGCGAAAGCTGGTTGCTGATCGGCAACTCGGCAACGATCTGGTTGCGTCCGAGGTCGGCGATTACCTGCTCGGCCACGGTCGCGCCGTTGCTGTTCTTGAGGGTCACGCGGACCCGGCCGACTTCGATCCGGCGGATCGGACCAAGTGCGAACCTGACCGAGCCGATGTTGTCACCAACGCGGGTGCTGAACGGAAGCGCTTTGACCGGCAGGGTCGGCTTCTTGAAGACCCACTTGTTCTTCTTGGTCGAGGAATTCGAGCAGCCACCCTTGCGAGCGATCACGTCAACGCGGTACTTGCCGCCACCGATCTCACGAACCGTCTTCAGACGGACGATTGACGTTCTGCCACCGGCAAGGCGCCCGGTTATACGGCCCTTGGCGTAAACCTTGCCGCCTTTCACCACCTTGACCCGGGCGCTGTAAACCTGCCCGTTGGGGCGTACGTAGACCCAGGCCTGGGCCTTTTCGAGCAGTTGAGTCGGGTCATGTGAGCTGAGCTTGGCCGAAAGCGGCAGCTTCTTGCAGCTGTTGCCCGCAGCAGATGCCGGCGCAGCAGCAAACGTCAAGGCCAGAACGCTGGCGATGGTCAAAGAAACGGCGAGGGAAATCTTGCGAGTCACTTGGTACATGATGGCACTACCGTCTAAACCCCGCGTCAAAGGTTAAGTCGCGGTCCTGCCGGGCTCTTTGCCCAACAGGCTGCCGATTGTCGGCTATTCACCCACGGCGGTATCGCCCGTGGTGCCGGTGGTTCCGGACTTGTTTGTGCTCCCAGCCGAAGCTGGCGTGTTATAGAAAATGACATCCGGTTCAGAGGTTCCGTTGAGCCAGCTCTGCTCGGTGTCCCGGGTTTCGTCGGGAAGTGGCACCAGAGCAGCCGTTTCGGCGAGTGCCTGCGAACGGGCGAGGCTTTCGGTCAGGAAGTCGTTGATGTCCGAATCTTTCATGTTCTTGTAGTTCACAGTCAGCAGCAGCTGGCGGGAAAGCGGGTAGGTCGCATTGGTCACAGTCGCCTGTGACGGGAAGATGCATTCCGGCTTGCGGAAGTCGTTGCTGGTGCTGATCTCCATCGGCCGCAGCTGCTCTTCGAAAGCTTCGTAGTAGGAGAAACGGAAAAGTCCGAGGGTGCCGCGGATCGCTTCGATGCGTCGAAGCGCATCGCGGTTCTGCCTGACGTAGCGCTTCGAAGGCTTGACGTCAGCCCTGAGGCCTTTCAGGTTCGCTTTCGCCTTGTCGAGGATGCGCTGATCACGCGCCTTGTCTGCCGCGTTGCGGCCGTCCTTGATCCCCTTGGCCTTCTCGGCCCTGGCATCACGAACCGCGCGCTTGGCATCGGCGATCGATGCGATGACATTGTCGAGGACGTCCTGGGAGATCGGGAAGTCCTCGGCCGCCAGGAAATCCTTGTTGGTCCCGACAACGGCGCGGCGCACGCCGGCGTCAGTCGGGAAGGCCTGGTAGTCACCACGGAAAGAAAGCAGCGTCGGCTCAGTGTCGCCGAGCACGTACTGGCCGAAGAAACCGAAAACATTGGAATCTTCGTCCGGACCTGCAACCTGAAGCCGCGGTGCAGCCGCGTCGAGGGTCACGTCATGGTCGTAGCCGACCTCTGACCAGCTGTTGATCGGAGAGCCCGCGCGGAACATGTTGCGGACCTCGTCAAAACTGATGCAGTCGACACCGACGTCGGTTTCGTTCTTGATTGCGAGCACTGCAGCGTCTGAAGCAACCTGGAACTGGACCGGCTGAATTCCGCGCGCAATGCACTTGCGATACTCGGCGGGTGAAATCGGCCGTGCAGAATCGACCAGGTCGACGTTGCCGCGGCAGAATTCGGCGAATGCGGACTGCTCGTTGCCACCAACTTCGGTGATGCTGGCGGTGCCACCGTTGCGGTCGTAAGAATCAATCAGAAGCTGAGTGAGGGAGCCCTGAGCTTTTCCGGCAATGGTGATCTGGCCTTCGGTGCGAGGAGTCGCTCTGGCCGCCTGCTGCTGGGTTCCACCCTGTTGCGGTTCCTTGAAGGCGGCACCGACACCCGAAGTCCCGGCGCCCTCCGGGGCGTCGCTGGATTCGATTCCGCAACCCGTAACCACCACGAGCATGGCTCCGGCAGCGAGGATAGAAGCGAGTTTTTTCCTGAAATCAGTCATTTCTACTGTCCCGAGTCCGTAGTGCCGGTCGAGGTTTCATCGACAGTCGCCCCGCCCGGTCCTTCGAGGTTCACCTGGCCGAGTGGCGGGTCCTGGTAGAGCTGGGGCAGCGAGATGACTTCGAAGTCATCAAGGGTCAGCCAATCCAGTTCGGAGCCACTGATGACCCGCTGAGATGTTCCGCGGGGCGTGTAGAGGGTCGGCACAGCGGCGCGGTCGACGACGATCGCTCCGTATTTGCGCAGGGCGACGAGGATTGATTCTGCCGAGCGTCCCCGGGCACCCTTGAGGTTGACGTTCCGCTGATCCGCGGTCACGTTGCTCCTCAGTCGGATCCGGGCGCCGGCCGGCAGTGAGTTCTGGTTGCCGTTGCCGTCGGTCACCGATGCGGGCTGTACGAAATTACGACGAGCCAGTCCGGGCACGGCGATGGCCAGGGCGTGGTTGATCCGGCCCTGCGAAGCCTCTTCGGCGCCAATCACACCGGCAAACAGCGGCAGGCCGGATCCTCGGGCGCCAACTGCCCGGTTCGCATCGACCGAGATCGGGTTGGAGAAGCCGGGACCATCGAGGGTCCACGCCTTGGCGTACTGGTAAGAAATCGAGTTGTCGGACTGGCGACGGGCTCGCCAGAAGTCGTATCCAATGCCGGCTTCCGAATCGATCACACTGAGCCAGCCGTCATACCTGGGGTCAGGTGTTGTATTTGCGGGGATCGGCAGTGAGTCAGGAACCGACGGGTTATCCGACGAACACTTCTGCTGACGGCAGACGAACTGGGTGACCTCGGAGCCGTTTCCCCCGGCTTCGACGATCAGCGGTGCCCAGGCTTCGGTGTTGACATGAAGGCCATCGGTCACCTTTCGGATGATCGTCTGCAGGCCGTCCTGTCCTGGAATTTCTCGTGCGGCCTTGCGTTCAGTGGCCAGGTCAAGCATCCGTGAAGAGTTCGGATCGACTGAAAGACCGTCGATCTCCGTGTTCCAGGGACTGTTCGAAGCGAAAACGCGGCCGCCAGCGACAACCGAAGAGTCGCTTTGCGAGTTGCTGACGCTGTTCGATGTTTCGGCAGATGTCTGACCAGCTGTGCCCTGAGCGGTCTTCGACTTCCTGGTGTTCGTGTCGCTGCCGTTCGAAGAGCTGTTGCTGTCCGAATTGTTGCTGTCACCGCAGGCGGCAATTCCGACGCTGAGCCCTGCGACCAGAGAGAAGATGACCAGCCACCGGGCTGAGTTAGTGGTGGTTCTCATCATTCACCTTTCAGGGCTGGAGCAGAAGATGATCCTGAGCCACCACTCGTTGACGGACTTGTGGGGCTGGTTGCGGGGGTTCCGCCTCCGCCCGTAGCCGGAGAGTCGGTGGTCGGACTCGACTGCGGGGTACCCTGCGTGGCCGGAACCGAGGAATCAGGTGTGTCCTGGTTGATCGTCGGTGGCGACTCGGGCGTGACCGGGCGCGGCGTGCTCTGCGGCACGTTGTTGGCGTTGTTCTGATTCTGCTCGTCAATGCTCGGTGGCTTCACGTCGGCAACTTCGACCAGCACGTAACGCGCCGTGCGGAAGATCGGCGTGAAACCGGATTCGCCACCGGACACGGCAAGCGGCCACTGCTTGCGCAGCTGGTCACCGGCACGGCTGACGGTGATCAGCATGTAGTCAACGTTGCCGAACGGATCGTCCTTGACTGTTTCCCAGTTACCTTCGCCCTGGTCAGCGCGATCGTAGAAGAGTTTCGGGCGGCCGGACAGGATCATCGGGCCGTAGCTGAAGTTCTCGTCCACAAGGATCTGATCCTTGTTCTGAGGCAGAGCCTTGATGTAGTTGGCCATCGCAAGTTCGGGATCGATGCCGACCGTGAAGCCACCGAGTGAAGACGTGCCTTCCTGGCTGTCGCGATTCTCGATGTAGCGGGTGAAAGCCTGGGCCTGATTCTGGTAGTCGTAATCCTTCATCGCATTCCAGCCCAGTGGTAAGGCTGCAACCAGGCCGATGATCATGATTATTCCGACACCTATCCGCATGCCATCGACGGCAGCGAAAATGTATGCGGCCCCGGCAATAGCCAGCAGGGCCAGCGGGAGTCCAACGGAAAGCGTCATCAGCTGGGCTTCGTCCGCAACGATCGTGCGGATGAACGGCACGGCAAGCGCGAGGATCGCCAGGAAGAAGAGTCCCCATGCCAGCGAATCCCCCTTCAGGATGCCGACCAGCAGCAGCATGATCAGGGTGGCAAACCCAAGCGGAGCAACGCCGAGAACAACCTGGAACAGGTCGCCAAGCGCATCAAGTGGTGAAGAAGTGACTGCCTGGAGCACGCCGGTGGTATTGACCTGGATGAAGCCGGTCTGGGCCGTGAGCCAGCCGAAAGGGCTGCCGATTATGACCCAGTTGAGCAGGATCCAGACCAGAAGGGCGTAGACAACCGGGGTCAGGAAAAGAAGCAGTGAAGAGCGCACCCGGTCACGGCCGGAACCGGCACCGATCGCCATGATCGTGATCGCAAATCCGACTGCCCAGAGGGCGTAGCCGTAATCGACCATTACCGCGAAACCCATGCCGATACCGGCACCAACGATGTAGCGGGTCTCACCACTCAATTTCCAGGAAATGACCGAAAGCAGGCTGATCGCGGCGAACAGCATGCCGAAGACCACCGGCTCGCCGTTTCCGGCGTAGTACACGAACATCGGGTTGAGGCCGAAAAGCAGCAGCATGACGACGCGGATGCCAATAGCCATCTCACACCGACGCAGAACCGAGTTGAGGGTCGCCATCAGAACGCCAGCCGCCAGAGCGGACGCAACAGGTAAGGCGATAAGCGAGGTTGCGAGCGGTTTTACGATGGTGAGAGGCAGGAACATGATCGAACCGAGTGGAGCAACACCGAGGCCGATCGCGGCCAGCTTCGGCGGCGAATTCCACCAGACCATGTAAGCGTCGTTCACCCCGCGGAGTCCGTTGAAGGAGACGATTCTGCCGTCGGTGACCACGAAATAGCCGACGACCCCGTAAATCACGGCGAAGAACAGGAAAACAAGCCAGCCTTCGAAGCCGGCTTTCGGAGCTCCGCCACGGACAGGTGTGGGTTCCTGGTGATCGATGATCCGCTGGTCGGTGGCAATCACGCTGTCGTCGTAAGAGCCGGTAGAGATCGGCTGGGCGGTTCGATCCCGGCGGACCGCTTCGTCCAGCTCAGCCTGGGTCGTGGTGCGTTCGATGGCCATCAGTTAGTCACCCTGCGGGGCGTGCCGCCCGCGGTTGCGCCCGGGCCGCTTGAACCAAGGTCCACCCCGTGCTCCGTCTTCTCCCAGTAGAACGGGTTGGTGAAGAGCTGAATGAAACCCTTCCAGGCGGCAATTGACATCAGCCCCCAGTAGAAAGGCAGGAAAAGGGCGTATGCGGCAAGGCCATCATCACCACGTCGCACCGCGGCGGCCATGCCGAGGTACATGAAGACGAAGTTGCCGAGGAAAAGCTGCGCCGCCGCCAGGTAATAGACCCAACCGGGGAAAAGTTCCTGGATGAATCCGGCCTGAGTCAGCGCGAACAGGGTCGTCAGTGCCCAGAAGATCGGGTTGATCAGGAAGATGAAAGTTCCGCCAATCAGCAGCTGGAACGAAACGAAGCCCTTGAAACCGACGTTGGACAACAGACGGAACGGGTTGCGCATATAGACCAGCCAGGTCTGAATGTAACCCTTGATCCAGCGCGAACGCTGGCGGATCCAGCTTCCGATCTCGGTATTCGCCTCTTCGTAAGTTGTTGAATCCATCATCGTGGTCCGGTAGCCGGCCTGATGCAGGCGTACGCCGAGGTCGGCATCTTCGGTCACGTTGTAGGGATCCCAGCCACCGACTTCGACCAGCTGGTCAAGCTTGATGTGGTTCGAGGTGCCACCCAGCGGGATCGGGTCCTTGCGGGCATCGAGACCCGGCAGGACCAGGTCGAAGAGCATCGCGTATTCGATCGAGAACCAGCGGGTCAGGAAGTTGGTCTGCTGGTTGAAGAAGTTAAGCTTGGACTGGATGCAGACGATCGACTCGTCGACGTTCTCGAACATCAGGACGGCCTTCTTCAGCTGCTGCGGGTCGGGGCGATCCTCGGCGTCGTAGATGACGACGTATTTGCCCTTGGCGCCCAGGAGTCCGTAGTTGCATGCCTTCGGCTTGGTCTGTGGAGCGGAATCCGGGACGATGATCGGCCGGAAGTGCGGCGGAAGGTCGAGCGCCATGATCGCCGCGATCGTCTCTTCGTCTTCTTCCTCACAGAGCAGGCGAACATCGAGCTTGGTTTTCGGATAGTCGAGTGAGTTGATGCCGTCGACCAAATACGGAATAACTGCTGCTTCACGGAAGAGCGGGATCAGGATCGTGTAGACGGGCAGGTTTCTTTCGTCCATCGCCGCAAGTGCCTCCGGCGTGGCGTCGAGCAGATATCGATGTTCAAGCGCCGAGAATCCTGCAATCAGCTTGTAGAGCGAAGTAAGCGTGTAGAAGATGCTGGCCAGGGCGAAGATGACGATCAACGTCTCGCGGAGCTTCCAGATCAGGAAAACGATCAGGACGATCGCAAGGATTCCGAGGAAAACCTTCTGGGCACCGTTCAGAACCATATGCGCCGAGCTGTCCGGGAAACGTTCACGAAGGTTCGAGCGCGCGGTGTTCGTGTATTCCTCGCTGTGGACGCGGCGCAGAAGTTCATCGACTTCGTTTCGTGGGGCGAGGAACTGCTGGATCTCCAGTTTCGTGTACTGGCGGATCTCACGCTCAGCGTCCTCGCTCATGGCGTCGGAAACTGCGAGGAATACGTTGCGGTCGTCAATCGCGATCGGCACCACGTGGAGCCGACGCGCAACCGGCTCCGGGAACACGTCACGCGGGGCCTGGGAAGCGTCGAACTGCGAAAGATCGATGGTCGGCAGGTGCATCTGCTCGGAAAGAACCCTGAGCAGGGCCCGTTCTTCCAGTGCACCTCCGTGGACAAGCACTTCGCCGATTCGCCCACCGGTTCGCTGCTGCTCAGCCACTGCTTCGCCCAGCTGCTCTTCCGTGACCAGTCCGCGGCCAGCGAGTTTCTCACCCAGGCGCGGGGGGATGGCGAGCCCGTGGCTGACCAGATCTTCGGCGGTGAACGTCGCACCGCTACCGGAAATCATGTCGCCGTTGCCACTGCCCGCGAAAAGACGGTCGATCGCACTGTTGATCTCCGACCAGTCGGCGATTACCCACTTGGGTTCGTAGTCAGTCGCCTTACGAACCGCCGCGGCGGCGGCTTCATCGTCGTCCGTAGTGGCAACCATGGTGAGGTAACCGTCGCCATATTCCACCGGAATCATGTGGTGGACACGGCAAACCTCGAGCGGGAGGAGGTGCGCAACAGCCGGGGTCAGGGTGACCATGCGTTCGGACGCACCATCAAGCTGGTCTCTTACAAGAAGCCTCTGGGCTGCTCCCGCGACCATCAGATCAGTGCCCTCTGCCTTGCGTTTTCACGATCGACCGCATCGGCAGCCTGCTGCCGCTCGAGGTCGCGATCCTTTTCTTCGTCGGATTTCTTGCGGTCCCGCTTGCGGTCACTGATGACCATGGCAACAATGCCTGCGAGAAAGATGAAGAACGGGATGATCAGGAAGACACCGAAGAGCAGCGCGAACAGGATCAGGATCCCGATCACGAAGAACAGAGCCCCGAAAGCCCCGCCTCCCCCGTTTCCATTTCCATTTCCGTTTTCGTTACTCACGAAGTTTCGTGGCCGGCCACGCCGCCCGTGCGATTGGCCCCAGGCTGGGCCATCGCGATTGTGAACGAACCATTGTCGGAATCGGTCACATCAAAAGCAACCGGAAGCTTCCGGCGAAGTGAAGAGATGATTGAAACGCCGTCATCTACCCGCGCGTCGATGATCGCGGAGTTTCCGCGAAGTTCGCGCAACTTGGAATGCTCGACCCCTTCGGTTTCTGAAAGGGCCTGTTCAACCACCCGGGCCAGGCTGAGGTCGTTCAGCGGCTGAATGATCACGCTGACGTCCCGTTCCGTCGGGTGCTGAAAGCTGGTGAAGGCATCGTCATCATCGACCGGAAGGGAATTGGCAACCGGTGGAGAAAAGGCAGGCGCCGGTGTTGGACGGCCAGAACCATTGCGCAATTCAAGCGCATCAAGACGGCTGCTCATCTCCGCGCGGAGCAACTTGATCTCTTTGAGGATTTCTTTTGATCGGTCTTTTGACAAGGGCCTGTTTTGTGTTGAGACTAAAGTTGAGCCGCAGGGTAATGAATCTGGTCCCCCGATGGATCAAACATTCACTGCGAAGTGCAGCACTATAGGTGAAGGGCAGGACGATCGTCAAGCCGCAGGGAATAAACCGTTCAGTGTGGGGTATGTCGGAGAAGCACACCCGTTACGAGAGCATCTCTCACTACCGCGCCAGCATCATGCGGTTCGGCCTCCCGTATGTGATCGTCACCGCACTGGCCTTCGCGGCATCGCTTCTGGGAAGGGACGATCCCGAGTGGGTGACCTACGCCTTCGGCTGGGGGATTGCCCTTATCGCGCTGGCCGCCGCCTTCTACCGTCCCTACCTCTGGATGCTTGCGCCATTCGGTGCCCTCGCCGGGGCGCTGCTGATTCGTGAGGCCACCGAGGGACTGGACTCGGGACTGGGGCCGCTGCTCCTGATTCCGGCTATCTCGGTCGCGGTCTACGGATCCCGGCGGATGCTTTACGCGATGATCGCGACAATCGCGGCGATCGTCATCGCGATCGAAGTCCTGATCAGCGAAGGACCCGGGATCAGCCAGGGCTGGCGGCAGGACGCGATTCTCGTGGTGCTCGCCACAGTCCTCGCAATCGCCATCCAGGATCTGGTCACCAGAATGCGTGAGGAACGAGCCCTGGCGGCCTTCCGCGGGGAGCAGATCGAGCACCTGAACAGCGTCACGAAAGCAATCGCAACCAGCGCGAACGGCGGCCAGGCGCTCTGCACCGCCACCATCGAAGTGACCGAAGCTGCGGGAGTCGCGCTTTTCCGGCTTGCCGGCGACAATCAGCTGGAACTGATTGCCTGGAAGAACGGGCGTTCGGAAATACTCCGGCAGATCGCCTCAGGATCGGCGCTGACGCCGCGGGCCGTGGTCAACTCCGGGCAGCGTCAGCTCCTGACCGAGGCCGATGACGAAATGAACCTCCAGCGGATGGCCTGGGAGAGCGTCACCGTTGGCTCGGTGGTGTGGCAGCCGGTAGAGCAGGAAGGCAAAACCATTGGACTGCTTGCGCTCGCTTACGAACCCGGCTGGCAGGGGGATGAAGACAGCGTCCTGCCGATCGACCTGCTGGCGGCGGAAGCGGCGATCGCGATCCAGCGCCACCAGTTGACCGAGCAGCTCGAGCAGCTCGCGACCACTGACCCCCTTACGAACGTTGACAACCGGCGCGGCTGGGACAAAGTAATGGCCACCTCGATCGCCCGGGCAGAGCGTCTCGAACAGCCGCTCTGCCTTGCGCTTCTGGACCTGGACCGGTTCAAGGAGTTCAACGACGAACACGGACATCCCGCCGGTGACCAACTGCTCGAAGAGTGTGCCCGGGCATGGCGTGCACTCATGCGGACCGATGATCACATCGCCCGGTACGGCGGTGACGAGTTCATCGTCACCCTGCCGAACACGGACCTCGCCCAGGCGACGGAAGTGATCGACCGTCTCCGGAGCGCCACACCGTCAGGAGAAACCTGCTCAGCCGGGATCGCCGAATGGACCGAAGGCGAAACCGAACAGGATCTGGTCAAACGGGCAGACCTGGCCCTCTATTCGGCCAAGGACAACGGCCGTGACCTGACCGTCGCGGCAGAGACGGGCCGATAGCAGCGGGACCTTCGGGCCAGCTCAGAGTTCGACGGGCATCGGCGCGGCGATGAAGTTCCCCTGGACGAAGTCGACGCCCCAGCCCCTGACCATCTCGAATCCTGCTTCGTCAGAAATGAACTCGGCCACCGTCCGTCGTCCGGCCACCTTCGCGGTTTCAATTATCGAGCGGACCACAGACTGGTCCACTTCGCTGTGTGCGATCTCTTCGACAAAATGGCCGTCGATCTTGATTACATCGAAAGCGATCTGCTTGAGGTGGTCAAACCCCCCGTAACCGAAGCCGAAGTCATCAAGGGCGCAGGAACACCCTGCCTCACGCAGTCTGGTCACCAGGCGGCTTACACCTCGAAAGTCCGAGCTGCTTTCCCGCTCGGTCATCTCGAACGTCAGTTTCTTCGGATCGACGCCGGTCGATGTGAGCCGCTCCTCGACCAGGTCGGCCAGACGGCTGTCCATGAGGGACTGGGCCGACATGTTCATCCAGATCGAACCCCCCTTGCCGTCGACCCCTCCGCGCGCAGCGAGGTTGATCCCCTGGCGGACTACCCAGCGGTCGAGCCGCCGGATCAGCCCCGACTCTTCGGCCACCGGGATCAGCTGGTCAGGCATCACTTCAGTCCCGTCGGAAGACCTCGCCCTCAAAAGCAGTTCGTGCCCGATGATGTCGCCGCTGTTCGCTTCGACGATCGGCTGGGCTGCAAAATGAAAAACGCCTTCATCCCTGATTCCACGGGCGATCAGTTCGCGGGTTTCGGACAGGCCCATCAGGCCTGCAGGTGCTCGATTTATTTCAAGGGTGACCAGACAGTCCCGCCCACCCTGCTTGGCCTTCCGCAGCGCCTGGTCCGCGGTGGCCAGAACCTTGCCAGGAGAAGTTGCGTAGCCCGGCTCGACGATTGCGATGCCGGCGCTCGCCGTTGCCGCGAGGCCTTTGGCGGATTCACCGTGCCCGACCAGGAAATCTTCGCTGCGAATCTTCTGAAGCAGCCCGCTGGTTCTGATCACAACCTTGCCCGCGTCGAGGTTCGGCCAGAACATCGCGAACCGGTTGCCACCCAGACGAACCCCCACGCCTCCATCGGCCGTAGTCGATTCGATCAGTCCCGCCATCGCCCTGATGACCTGGTCCCCGCCGTCGAATCCCAGGCGATCGTTCAGATAGGTAAAGCCGTCCAGGTCAACAACCACGAGCGCCCGGGGAGAACTGTTCAGCACCCGGCGGTGGCTGAAGTGCAGCAACTCCTCTTCCATGTGCTGCGCCCCCGGCAGTCCGGTGAGCGCGTCGTGGCCAGCCAGGAACTCCAGGCGACTGGTCTCTTCCCGGTGTTCCGTTACGTCCTCGGCGTGCGCGATTCCATACAGGGAACCGTCTGCCCTGATCAATGACGACACTGTCAGGCGGACCACCTTCCACTCGCCATCCCTGGTTCGAAGGTCGACGTCATCCGACCACCACGAGCGTTTGCCAGCGACGAGTTCGTTCCGGGAACTCTCGGCTTCGTCGGAAACCTCCGGGATCAACTTGTACGCTGGCATCCCCACCAGATCTTTCTGCGTGTATCCGGTCAGTTCCTCAAGGGCTTCGTTGGCGAACACGAGTATCCCACCGAGATGCTGGCTGTATTCGACAACGGCCATTCCGGTAGGTGCCGAGCCGAAAACCCACTCGAGCATTTCCCTCTGTTCAGAAGACGCCCCACGCCACATACCTCCAAGCTACCCGACCTTGGACCGTCAGAACCGACGGCGGTCCTTTTACCAGGGGCTTTGGTCAATCACGACCGGGCGTCCAAAGCCCGGGGCCCTTCGGTTTCGGCGGCTCCGGGGCAGCCTGCGGCGGCTGTCCGGGTGAGGCGGGAGCGCCCTCCTCGGCTTCAGGCGCACCGGCGCGCTGGGCGTAAAGCATCTGAACCTGGCTGAGCGGCTCACGGACCGCCTCTTCGACTTCGGGCGGCAGCAGGGCCACCAGGGCGCGCACGGCATCGATCCCGATGCGGGCCTGATCCAGGTCGACTTCGTCTTCCTTGAGGATGCGACGGGCACTCAGGTTCAGCACACTGGCGACGGTCTGTGTGAGGAGGTCTTCCACCCTGACTTCGCGCATCTGCTGTTCGAGCATCACTTCTTCTTCAGGCGTGAGCGGTGGTGGGCCGTTGGGGTCCTCGTGAGGTGGCGTGGCTTCGGCGGGATTCTGGGGGGTTGCTTCTTCTTCGGGCATTACGGTGAGCTTAGCTGCCTGCCGCTCTGGCGCCCAAAATCGAATCAGGAACCACCTGTTTGTTTTGGGCTGTCCGCGAGTTCACGGTTCTGCATAAGGATTTCAAGTGACATTCCCGCCTTGATCGCTGATCAGCGCCCAAGGTGGACGGTTATCGGGAAAGCCCCTTGAAATTCGAAGTTACCGCCAAGTGGTCGAGAGAAGTGTTGCCTCCCAGATTGCCTCCGGCGTGGTTAGGTCGACGGAGGGCCGAAAGTTGGGGCTGAGAGTTAGTTCGGTGCCTGGACAATCGATCTTGACGGTTCCGGGTCGACTTCACCCCCATAGAGACGGCAAAGTCGACCCGGAAGGACAAACGCAAGTGGCCAAAGCGGTTCCGGGTCGACTTCACCTCCGTGGAGACGGCAAAGTCGACCCGGAGCAAAAGAGAACCACGACGCGCGAAGCGCGGAGCGAAGCGACCAGCCCCCCAGACTCGGCCGCAAACGTTGGTCAACGAGAGCCCGACCGCCGAAGGCGGGAGCGTCAACCAAAGGCCTCCCGGCCTGCGGCCGTTCTCACCTTAGAGTGGTCGCCGGGCGCCTCTCAGGTGGTTCCCGGGGGCTACTCGCCCATCGGGCCGCATATTGATCCGGCTTGCCTGCGCCTCCGTAGTACAGACATGATTCCTAATATCGGCCCCCTTGAGATTGCAATTGTCCTCATCATCGCCCTGGTTGTATTCGGACCTAAGCGACTTCCGGAACTCGGCAAGTCCGTTGGTAACGGTTTGAAGGAGTTCAAGAGTTCGATCTCTGACTCTGACGACAAGCCGGCCATCGAGTCCGGTTTCAGTGAGGCCACCGCCAACGAAACCGAAGCAGCCTCCAAGAAGGCTTAGCCGGAGAAGGACCCGCTCCGCGAGGGGCACCGGTGACGGCGGGCGAGGAATCGCTCGCCGTTTTCCGTGCATGATCCGTTTTGCGTCCCGAACTCGTTATATGTTGGATGCGTGGACCGCAAGACCATCCTCGCCCTGGCCGCGATGGGCCTTGGGGTTTTCGTCATCGCCAACGACATCACCGCGATGAACGTCGCCGTGCCGGCGATCGAAAAGGATTTCGATACGAGCACCACCACGGTCCAGTGGGTCGTCAACGCGTATTCGCTTGCTTTCGGAGTCCTGATTGTCACCGGTGGACGGCTGGCCGACCTCTTCGGTCGGCGCGAAGCCTTCTTCCTTGGTGCCGGTATCTTCGCCGTCTTTTCGCTGCTCGGCGGAATCGCTCCTTCGGAAGCCTGGCTGATCGCCTGCCGGGGTCTGATGGGTGTCGGTGGCGCCCTGATGTGGCCGGCGGTTCTCGGAATGACCTTCGCCATCCTCCCGGCCGAGAAAGCGGGACTGGCCGGTGGCCTGATCCTCGGCATCGCCGGGATCGGCAACGCGATCGGCCCCATGCTGGGTGGCGCCCTGACCGAGTTCCTCAGCTGGCGCTGGATCCTTTTCCTCAACGTACCGATCGCCCTGCTGGCGATTGTGGTCGTCTATTACCTGATCCACCAGCCCCGGCCCGAGACCGCCGACCGGAAGATCGATTACGGCGGAATCTTCACGGTCAGCCTGGGGCTGGTCCTTTTCATGGTGGCGCTCGACCAGGTTGTTGACTACGGCTGGGGAGATCCGCGCATCATCATCGCCATCGTCATCTCTGCCTTGTTGCTGGTCTGGTTCGCGCTGATCGAGCGCCGGTCAGGTGAACACGCGCTGATTCCCGATGACATTTTCAGCAACGCCGGGTTCCGAGCGGCCTGTGTCGCGATCCTCGGGATGTCGGCGACTTTCTTCGGATCGCTTTTCTTCCTGCCCCAGTACATGCAGAAGGAGTTCGGCTTTTCCGCATTCGAGTCGGGCATCGGCCTGCTGCCATTCATGGCGATCTTCGCGTTGACGTCGTTCATCGCCGGCCCTCTATATAACCGTCTGGGAGGCAAGCTGATCGTGACCTCCGGCGCTGGCTGTATCGCGGCGGGTGCTCTCCTGATCAGCCTCGGGATTTCCAGCGGTGGTTCGCTGGCGGCGATCGTCCCGGGAATGGCGGTGCTTGGCATCGGCGTCGGGCTCTTCTATTCATCCGCGACGACGATTGCCGTCACTTCCGTCGACGAATCGCGCAGCAGCCTGGCCGGCGGCATCATCTACATGTTCCAGGTGGCCGGTGGATCGGTCGGGTTGGCCCTGACCACCACGATCTACGCGTCCCAGCCGGGGCTGATCGACGGACTCCACGCAGCCTTCCGGTTCGATTTCCTGCTGGCGCTGATCGGTTTAGTGATCACGCTTTTCTTTGTCGGTGGCAGGCTTTCCGGCCGCCGGCAGAAGTCTGCCGTCTAGCGGCTGGGTGACTTTTTCAACCGATTCCGGCATTCGCCTCGTAACCCTGGGTAGAACAAACTCAACCAGGAGGTGGGAACGGTGAATAGAACCGTAATTTCAAAGATCGCAGTTGTATCCGTGGCAATGTTCGGCATCCTCGCGGCCGGAGCGCAGGCGAACCCTGTGGCTGGTGGCAGTACGGCGCTGAAGCTGGACAAACCGGTGGCGAAGCTCCTCAAACAGAATGGTGTCGCTGTAACTCCGGTCAATCCGGCGAAAGTGAAACAGGGAGCTATCGACTTCCCGATCACCAGCGGCAACCTCGATCCGATGACAGCAGCGGGCACGCTGCGGCATTCGGGTGGCCTCAAGTTTCAGGCCGGAAACGCGAAACTCGTCACGAAGTCATTCGTGGTCAAGACCGGCAAGGGTAACGTTCTGAGCGGGCTGGTCGGCAAGGACCGGGTAAACCTGCTCAAGCTTGACCTGAGCAAAGCGAAGATCAGTCGTCCGGGCCTCGGAATCACGGTCCGTAAGGTCGGCGTTTCGCTGACTGGCACGGCAGCGAAGGCCCTCAACACTACGTTCGGCGTGAAGCTGTTCAAGTCGGGTCTGCGTCTCGGTCATGTGGTTGTGACAACCCAGCCGAAATCGGTTGGACTCGCAGCCCAGGGCAGTACTGACCTGACCCTCGATCCCGGCACGGCGGCAGCCCTGACCGGACTCGGAGTGACGGCAGCACCGGTTGGTCCGGCATCAGTTACCCCGGCAGGAGCGATTGCTTTCCCGATCACGGGAGGCCGCGCGAACGCTTCAACGTTCGCGGGTTCGATCACTCACAGCGGGGGAATCTCCCTCACGGCGGGATCAACTGTGGTCGAGCTGACCGATTTCACGATCAACGTGGACCAGGCACCAGACCTGACCGCGAAGCTCGGGGATCAAAGGGTCTCGATCCTGGACCTCGACCTGAGTGCTCTCCAGCCGTCAGTTGCCGGCCGGAAGATCACTCTGGCCAACGTGAACGCAACGCTGACTGCTGGAGCAGCAGCGGCCCTGAACGCGGCCTTTAGCACCAGCGCCTTCACCGAAGGCCTGGTCCTGGGCAACGCGACAGTCAACGCGGTGGCTAAGTAATCAAGTGGGCATGAGGTTGGGAAACAGCCGGCAGGACGAAGCAGCACCGCAGGTCGATGCCGGCGCGCTCGACGACCCGCGGCTCAACCGGTAAGCGATGAGGGGTGACGGAATGAACTACGCAATTCCGTCATCCCGTCGCGCTCGCCGTGGGAGCGGTGCCGTGATTGACTACGGGCCGCCCTTGATTTCAGACAATGAAGAACACGAACGGACCAAACTTGCTGGAAGGCTGCGTGATCAGGATCCGGAAGCTCTGCGCGAGCTCTACGGCCTGTTCTCGAGGCCGGTGTTCTCGTTTCTCCTACGGTACCTCCCTGATCGAGCAACGGCGGAAGACGTTCAGCAACAGGTGTTCATGGAGGCATGGCAGAAAGCCGCAAACTTCGACCCCGAACGCGGTTCATTGCTTACCTGGCTGATGTTGATTGCCCGGAGCAGGGCGATCGACAGCTCACGCCGCCGGGTGCCTGAGCCGCGGGATCCGCACGGAACCGCGCGGGTCCTCGAATCGCAGCAGCCGGAACGCAACGAAATCGACGAAGCGGTGGAGACCTGGCACTTCAGCCAGCTGATTGGCCGGTTGCCCCAGGAAGAAGCCGACCTCTTGAAGTACCGTTTTCAGGGGGAGCTGAGCCAATCGGAGATCGCGGACACAACCGGAATTCCACTGGGCACCGTGAAATCGCGGATGGTCAGCGGCCTGCAGAGACTGCGCACAATGATGGAGGCAGAGGGATGAACGAAGACAGCCAACAGAGAGTTGCCGCATACCTGCTGGGCGAGATGGACGAAGCCGAGAGCTATAAGTTCGAAGCTGACCGCAAGGTCGATCCCCAACTTAACCTCCTGGCAGAAGAGATGGCGCCCGTCATCAGTCGCCTGGAAGAGCTTCCCGCCGATGCCTGGGATGCTTCGCCGGCCCCACCACCACTGGTGATGCCGGGATCCCCGCCCGATGCCCGCCCAGTTGCAGGCCGGAAAGCACCGGCCCGTCGGCGTTTCGGGATCGGACTGCCGCGACTGGCTGGCGTTCTGGCCTCTGCGTTCGTTCTGCTGGGGGTCGGCATTGCGATCGGGACCCAGCTCGATGGGTCGGACGGCGGCGCACCCGCGGCACCTGTTCAGACAGTGGCGCTTCAGACGATCGGGGAAGCCCCTCCCGGCGCTGCCGGCAAAGTCCTGCTGACCAGTTCCACCGGAGATTCCGCGAGGCTTGACGTCAGCGGACTCAAACCAACCGGCAGCGGAGAGTTCTACGAACTCTGGCTTCTCGCCAAGGACGGCGGACTGGTTGCTCTGGGGACTTTCAGGGTCGAGCCTGATGGAGCTACGAACATCGAAGTGCCCCTTCCGGTGGATCCTGACCGGTACAAGTATTTCGATGTCTCGATCCAGCCGGATAATGGCGATCCGAACCATTCGGGCCGCTCGGTCCTGCGTGGAGTCACCAAGTCCTGAGTGCCGGCCGGCGATGAGAATGAACCGTTCCCGGCCGGGGCCCGTAGTTTTACCTTGATGAACGACCGGCCCCTCGCACCCGACCTGCTTGTCCTCGGCAGCGGAGGTGTGCTCGGTGATGTCTGGATGACCGGCCTGTCAGTCGGGATGGAACGCACGGGCCGGGTCGACCCGAAAGCTTCGGGCCAGCTCTGCGGGACTTCCGCCGGTTCGATCGTGGCCACCCGCCTCGCCGTTGGTGAAGACCTCGAACAGCTGATCGAGCGATACGTGGAGCTGAAGGGTCCGGCGGTCACCGAGCCGCCCGGACCGCTGACTGAACAGGAAGGCAGTCACCTGATCGGCCGGTTGCTCGCCGCCCATGGCGGGGCCGGACGCCTTTTCCGGCGATCCACCCTTGCTTTGATCCCGAGCGGAAAAAAGCGCCTCACGTATCTGGACCGGGACATGAAAGCCCTCGCCCCTGAATGGCCGGACCGGCTGAACGTGGTCAGCTTCAACCAGCGGAGCGGCCGACGCACCGTCTTCAACCGCGAGCAGAGCCACGGCCTCACCGTAAGCGAAGCGGTGCAGGCTTCATGCGCGATCCCGGGTGTTTTCAGTCCGATCGAAGACAATGGAGGCCGTTACGTCGATGGTGGCGTCTGGAGTCCGGTGAACCTGGACGCGGTGCCGGTTTTCCCCGGTCAGACCGTCGTCTGTCTGACGCCTTCCGGCAGCGACCAGGGGGCCAGCCGCCTGCGCAGCAAGTTGATCGGCAACCTTTTCCAGTCGATCGTCAAGGGAGAGATTGCCCGCCTTCGCTCGACCGGAGTGAGGGTGCTGAACGTCGTGCCCGATCCCGCCGCCTCGCTGGCAATCGGCCCGAGCCGCATGGCCAGCGGCCGCGAGGCCGAGGTCTATGAAGCAGGAATCGCCCAGGGAATCGAGCTGGCTGCGCCTTTGGCCGAATGGCTGGCGGCTTCGGCCAGGCCGGAGCCCGCGCTTACGACTTGACCCATCCGGCCGGGAACGCCCCGGCTTTGATCAGCCCGGGATAGTCGGCGAAGTAACGCATGGCAATGCGCTCGGCGGCGGAGTCCTCGAGGACCGGATGGAGGTCGGCGATCGTCAGCAACACCCTTGCGGTCGAAGCGATCTGCAGGTCGGCCGCAGTCGGTTCATCACCATCGATCAGCCCCTGGGCGGCCAACTCGTCGATCCTGGCGATCATTCCCGGCAGGTTCTCGAGTTCTTCGGCCAGTTGGACTGCCGTAAATCCCATGTATTTCCAGGTCAGGTAGACCGACTTCATCGCGAAGTCGATCCCGGCTGGATCAAGGTCGCCGGCGCCGACGAAAGTGCCGAGTGACTCCGGCCGGAAACGCAGGGCACCGAACGAAAGGCTCCGGCCAAGGTCCTGGAATTCCAGGTCGGCCCAGCGTTCGGCGGCACTGACCGCGTCCGCGATCGGCTCCGGGTAGAGCGGGTTCTCGGGAATCCGCCGCTCGAGTTCTTCGAGGATCGCGACTGACCCATGGACCGGCTCGTCGCCGATCAGGATCCCCGGCACGGTTCGGCGCCCGGTTCCGTAGATCTCCTCGATCTGGTCCGCATGGGGACCGGATTGCCACATGACTTCTTCCCATTCGAGGCCCTTGTGTTCCATGCCCGCACGCACGGTCATGCAGGGGTGGGAGAAAGGCACGGCATGGAGGATTATCGGCTCTTCGATGGGCATGGAACAACCTTATCCGCCGATCGACCGGGCACGGATCGATCTCAATCAGGAAGTTGCATCTGAAACACCCTCC
>Ga0209181_10003378_pt1 | contig 24690 bp, 16 predicted proteins | sample MAT05_FD_187208 | JGI IMG/M metagenome (GOLD analysis project Ga0209181, IMG submission 187208) | Freshwater microbial communities from Lake Fryxell liftoff mats and glacier meltwater in Antarctica - MAT-05 (SPAdes) (version 2) | ecosystem: Environmental > Aquatic > Freshwater > Ice > Liftoff...
TCTTGTTTAAACGTAGAATCCGTAACTTGTGCGGCGGATGACATGCTCAAAAATCCTTGCCTAAACATGTTTCAAACATCCTACCATAGCCAGAAGAACCCCTTTTCAAACAAATACATCAATATATAAACATAATTGTAGGAAAAAGCTTCTAAGTGCGACTCTTTCCCTACTCTTTAAAATAAGGAACCGCCTGAACAGTGTTCAGGCGGAGTGTGGTGTGAGGAGTGAACGGAAACTTTCGTCTCCGCTCTCTTTATTGTAAGCGACCCAAATCGTTTTTCCAGAGGTTGTACAAAAGACCGAATAAAGTTTTAAGAATTAAGTTCTGCAAGCCAACTTACTCTAATCTTTTGCTTTTTCCTCTACTTTCCCATCCCTAACTGCTGCGCTTTTTGATAAACTTTGCCCTCAGTCAGCAAAGAAGGAGCAATCACCACTTCAACCTGTTGCATTTCCTTGATGTCTTTTGCACCCAGAGTACCCATGCTGGTTTTTAGCGCACCTAGAAGATTGTGGGTGCCGTCATCTAACTGAGCTGGTCCCCGCAGGATTTGTTCTACGGTGCCTGTGCTACCCACCTTGATGCGGGTACCGCGTGGCAGAATCGGGCTGGGAGTTGCCATGCCCCAGTGATAACCACGACCTGGTGCTTCTTTAGCTCTGGCAAAGGGCGACCCAATCATCACACCATCCGCACCACAGGCGATACATTTACAAATATCGCCGCCTGTAATCAAACCGCCATCGGCAATAATTGGCACATAGTTGCCCGTATCGCGGTGGTAATCCTCACGCGCTGCTGCACAGTCTGCGATCGCAGTGGCTTGGGGCACACCCACTCCTAGCACTCCCCGTGATGTGCAGGCGGCACCCGGTCCAATTCCCACCAGTACTGCCGCTGCTCCAGCTTTCATCAGGTTTAGCGCCACCTCGTAGGTCACACAGTTGCCCAAAATTACTGGAATTGGCATTTCTAGGCAGAAGTTTGCTAGATCTAGGGGTGTTACTGCCTCTGGCGAGAGATGGGCAGTCGAAACTACGGTCGCCTGAATGAAAAATAGATCCGCTCCCGCTTTCGCAACCGTTTCACCATATTTTGTTGCCCCAATCGGAGTCGCACTCACCGCCGCAATTCCATCCTGCTGCTTAATCTCCTGAATCCGTTGGGTAATTAATTCCGCTTTGACCGGTTCTGCATACAACTCCTGCATCAGAGTGACAAAGCCGTCATTGCCTACGGATGCAATGCGATCGAGAATAGGATTTGGATCAGCATATCGAGTTTGAATGCCTTCCAGATTTAGCACTCCTAAAGCACCTAGCTGAGATAAATGCACTGCCATATCAACGTCTATCACCCCATCCATGGCGCTGGCGATAATAGGGATTTCTCGCTCAATGCCGCCAATCGTCCAGCGGGTGTCTGCTAAAACCGGATCGAGGGTTCGCAAGCCCGGAACGAGCGCAATTTCATCAATGCCATATGCTCTACGGGCGGTTTTGCCCCTGCCAATTTGAATGTCCACGCTCTTTGCCCAAACCTATTTAAGCTAGATTACCAAATTTCTAAGTTTGAGTGTTGCAAAGTGCTTGCTCAAGTTAGTCTTAAACGGGACTTACGCAAATCAACCGAGATTTGTCCCCAATCATCAATACTAGGGACGCTAGAGATCAAAGTCCCCCAGTATTGAGGGATTTGGGGGGCAGGTGCTCAAGTTAGTCTTAAAGAATCGGTGTAGCTACAGGAAGTTCCCGATAGTCTGCTACGATTTGCCGAAACTCGTCGCCTTCTATGGTTTCTTTATCGAGTAATACTTCCACTAATCGATCCACTAAGGAACGATTGTCTCGAATAATCCGACGGGCTTTTTGATAGCAGTCCAACGCGATCGCGCGCACTTGGCGATCGATTTGAGTAGAAACTTCCTCAGAATATTCTTGGCGTGGCATCATGCTTCGCCCTAGAAAGACTTCGCCGCCCGGACTTTCTAAAGCAACTAGACCCATATCAGACATCCCGTAGCGGGTGACCATTTCTCTGGCTAGATCAGCCACGGCTTTAATGTCCCCACTGGCTCCAGCGGTCACTTCTGCTGAACCGAAGACCTCTTCTTCCGAGGCACGTCCACCCAAGGCAATGGTGATGCGATCGGTCATCCACGATCGCGTATACAATCCGCTGTCGATCATTTCTTCGTTAAACGACTGTTGGGCAAAGCCACCCACGCCACCCGATCGCGGAATAATCGTCACTTTATTCAATGGATCAGAATTTTTTAGCAGAGTCATCAGCAGGGCATGACCGACTTCGTGGTAAGCGATCAAGCGTTTTTTCTTGCTGTCCAGTAAAGGAGTCAGCGTTAGCCCAATAGTTACCCGATCGATCGCGTCGTCCACTTCCAGCATAGAAACTGCTTCTTTATGGCGACGGGCGGTCAGAATTGCTGCTTCATTCAGTAAATTGGCAAGATCTGCGCCTGAAAAACCGGGAGTGCGACGGGCGATCGCTTCCAGCGAAATATCTGGCTCTAGTTTTTTATCGCGGGCATGAACTTCTAAAATGCCAAGCCGACCGCTGTAGGCAGGCAAATCTACGGAAATTTGGCGGTCAAAGCGTCCGGGTCGCAGCAGTGCCGTATCAAGTACGTCGGGTCGGTTGGTTGCCGCAATGATAATAATCCCAGTGTTGCCTTCAAAGCCATCCATTTCGGTGAGCAACTGGTTGAGGGTTTGCTCGCGCTCGTCATTACCGCCACCAATGCCCGTTCCACGTTGCCGTCCAACGGCATCAATTTCATCAATAAAAATAATGCAGGGCGCGTTCTCTTTTGCTTTTTTAAACAAATCGCGAACGCGAGAAGCACCTACGCCTACAAACATTTCGACAAACTCAGAACCGGAGATGCTGAAGAATGGAACTCCCGCTTCTCCCGCGATCGCTTTGGCAAGTAAGGTTTTTCCCGTTCCAGGTGGACCAATCAACAGCACGCCCTTGGGGATTTTTGCGCCAACCGCCGTAAACTTTTCTGGCTTTTTCAAAAACGTGACGACTTCTTGCAGCTCTTCCTTCGCTTCCTCGATCCCTGCCACATCATCAAACATGACTCCCGTTTTAGCTTCCATCTGGAATCGGGCGCGAGATTTGCCGAAGTTGAGTGCCTGCCCTGGACCACCCGGCGAATTGGCAGACCGGCGAATGATTAACAGCAGGCCCCCCAATAGGAGTAAAAACAACAGTAAATTAGTCAGCAACCCCATGACAGCGCTATTATCGGCGGAGGGCTGGATCGCCAAATTCACCTTATTGTCGCGCGCTCGTTTGATTAGCTCAGGATATTTATCAAACAGAGCGACTTCTTGGGTCGCATCCTTTTTGTCTTGACCTTCTAACTTAACTTTGGCAACCTGTTGAATTGGATCAATCTCAATCTTGGTCACTTTGCCGTTATCAATGTTCACTAGTAAGTCGCTGTAGCTCATGGGTTCACGGTTTGAACCACCACTGGCGATCGCTGGGACGGTTAATGTCAATCCTTGGGCAACAACCCAGAGGGCAGTAATCAACCCTTTTGCAGCCGAATTACGTAACGGAAGTGGTTTTACCAATGCTTTAGTCCAGAATCCTTTCATACAGATCGCCTTTCTGTTCTCCAAGTTCTTTTTCCAAGGGTTAGCTGTTTTCTACTAACAGCTTTCTCTGAGCAGCTTAGGTCGCGCCCCTTAGATGTTTAGTTTAGCTTGCTTTTATCCGAGATGGCTTGGGTGATTCAGTCAGTAGCCGATTCTCTGGTACGGCAATCACCCGTAGGAATGGAAGGGCTTGCCGAACCCCTAGTCAATTGCTTCCCAGATATTGTGGATACATGCGGAAATTGGAAAAGAGGTTAAGCGCTCATGGCTAAGGTAGTTGGAATCGACTTAGGAACGACAAATTCCTGTGTGGCAGTAATGGAAGGCGGACAGCCCGTGGTGATTGCCAATGCAGAAGGTGGACGCACCACGCCATCGGTGGTGGCATATGCAAAAAATGGCGATCGCTTAGTAGGGCAAATTGCTAAACGCCAAGCGGTCATGAATCCTGAAAACACTATTTATTCTGTTAAGCGGTTTATTGGGCGGCAGTATAGCGAAGTCAGTCAGGAATCCAAACAGGTTTCTTACAAAGTAGAGCAAGACGGCAGCAGCGTTAAGATTGTGTCTCCTGCGGCTGACAAGAAATTTGCGCCTGAAGAAATCTCGGCACAAGTGCTGCGGAAATTGGTAGATGATGCCAGCAAATATTTAGGGGATAAAGTCACCCAAGCCGTCATTACTGTTCCTGCTTACTTCAACGACTCTCAGCGTCAGGCAACCAAAGATGCAGGCAAAATCGCTGGAATTGAAGTTCTTCGGATCGTCAACGAACCCACGGCGGCAGCCTTGGCGTATGGCTTAGACAAAAAAGAAAACGAAACGATTCTCGTGTTTGATTTGGGCGGCGGCACGTTTGATGTGTCTTTGCTGGAAGTGGGCGACGGCGTAGTTGAAGTAAAATCTACCAGCGGCGACACTCACTTAGGCGGCGACGATTTCGATAAAAAAATCGTTGATTGGATTGCCACTCAGTTTCAAGCTTTGGAAGGGGTGGACTTGCGGAAAGACAAGCAAGCATTGCAACGCCTGACTGAAGCAGCAGAAAAAGCCAAGATTGAGCTTTCTAATGCTACCCAAGCAGGGATTAATCTTCCCTTTATCACAGCAACTCAAGATGGACCGAAGCACATCGATTTGACTCTGACTCGCGCCGAGTTTGAGAAACTGGCTGCTGATTTGCTCGATCGCTGCCGAGTTCCCGTCGAACAGGCAATCCGCGATGCCAAGCTGACGGCTGCTGACATTGATGAAGTGGTGCTGGTCGGTGGGTCTACTCGCATTCCTGCGGTGCAAGCCTTGGTGCAAAAAATCACAGGCAAAGACCCCAACATGACGGTCAACCCGGACGAAGTGGTGGCAGTCGGTGCAGCGATTCAAGCCGGTGTGCTATCGGGTGAAGTAACCGACATGCTGCTGTTAGATGTGACCCCCCTTTCTTTGGGTGTGGAAACCATGGGCGGTGTGATGACTCGCATTATTCCTCGCAACACCACAGTTCCGACCAAAAAGTCGGAGGTCTTCTCCACTGCCGTGGATGGACAATCTAACGTGGAAATTCATGTGCTGCAAGGCGAACGAGAAATGTCAACCGACAACAAGAGCTTAGGAACTTTCCGATTGGATGGCATTCCTTCTGCTCCTCGTGGCATTCCTCAAATTGAAGTCGTCTTTGACTTGGATGCAAACGGCATTCTGTCGGTTTCTGCCAAAGATAAAGGCACGGGCAAGGTGCAATCGATTCAAATCAGCGGTGCGTCTACCCTGGATAAATCTGAAGTGGAACGCATGGTGGAAGATGCGAAGCGGAACGCAGACAGCGATCGCCAGCGTCGTGAGCAAGTAGACACCAAAAACAACGCTGAAACATTGGTGTATCAGGCTGAAAAGCAACTGCAAGACCTGAATGGTCAAGTGCCTGCGGCAGATAAGAGCCGAGTGGAAGAGTTAATTAGCAATCTACGCGAATCTGTTACTCGCGAAGACTACGACCAAATGAAAGCGCTCACCAATGAGTTACAGCAAGCTTTAATGCAGGTGGGTCAGGCGATCTATGCAAATGCTAACGCGGCTAGTGAAAATGCAACCAGTGAAAACGTAGCTAATGATTCAACTGCGAACACTGACGATGTGATTGATGCCGACTTTGTAAACAGCAAGTAACTTTGAGCAGGCTTAAAGGTTGGTTAGTTAGTTGATTGGTCATGAGTGATGGGGAATGGGCTTAGTCCTGTTCCCCATTTTTTTGACTTTTTAGGATGAATCGCCTCTCTCAACTTTTTCTAGAATTCACACACAAAGCTTGATGCGTGATTCACAATACGAAACAGGCGATCGCCCGACTTCTAACCCACATAATCTGGCTTTTGTCAAAAATAGTGTAGGTATTCAAGTCGCTGTGCTGTTAAAGTCGAAACCGATTAAAGTATTCTCGACATCTGTTTTTCACCACATTTTTTCTAACCCACGATGACCATTGGCTTACTGAAACAGGCAATCCACGCACTGCGGCACGAATCCATCAGCCGGACTCCTGTCCGTGTAAATCGCTGGTTCAAGTGGATGGCACCGGGGCTGTTCGTCAAACGCTGGCTGCTGTTGAGCGCCGCCGGAGTATCGCTGGCAACGCTAGGGATTGCCATTTCGATGAAGTGGACTCCTGTTTTTCGCACGACCCAGTTCTTTGGTTGGATTTTGCAGCAGACTACCGAAGTGATTCCCAGTTACGTGAGTGGTCCTTTGGTCGTTGGGTCTGGATTGTTGCTCGTGTGGTGGGGGCAATCGCGCACTTTGGGTGCCATCACAGAAGTATTGATGCCCAATGGTAACGAGGATCTGATTGATGTACTGCTGGCGCATCGACGCTTAAATCGAGGACCCAAAATCGTGGTCGTGGGCGGCGGCACCGGGCTTTCGACTTTGCTGAGAGGGCTAAAGCAATATAGTGCCAATATCACTGCGATCGTGACGGTGGCGGATGATGGTGGTTCTTCTGGAAGGTTGCGGCGGGAGATTGGCGTGTTGCCTCCTGGAGATATTCGCAACTGTCTGGCGGCACTGGCAGACGAAGAAAAACTGATGACGGAACTGTTTCAGTATCGCTTTCAGGCGGGAGATGGGCTGACGGGGCACAGCTTTGGCAACTTGTTTTTGACGGCGATGAATGAAATTACTGGAGATTTGGAGCAGGCGATCGCGGCTAGTTCTCGTGTGCTTGCCGTGCGGGGAGAAGTGTTGCCCGCCACTCTCAGTGATGTGCGACTGTGGGCAGATCTAACCGATGGACGGCGGATTGAGGGAGAATCGAGTATTACCGAAGCTGGTGGCGCGATCGTGCGCGTGGGCTGCACGCCTGAAAATCCACCCGCTCTCCCCAGAGCGCTAGTTGCCATTCAGGAAGCAGATTTTATTATTATTGGTCCTGGCAGCTTGTATACCAGCATTATTCCAAACCTGCTGGTGCCTGACATTGCCGACTCGATCGCCCGCTCCAAAGCGCCTCGAATTTACGTGTGCAACATCATGACCCAAGAAGGTGAAACCCAGGGCTACAGCGTTGGCGATCATATTCAGGCGATTGATCGAGCCTGCGGCAAGTCTCTATTTGAAGCGGTCTTAGTCCACAAACAGATGCCAACCGCAAGAGCGCTGATTCGTTATGCCCAAGAAAATTCTAATCCGGTGCCCCTCGATCGCGATGTGGTCGTTCGATTGGGGCGACGGATTATTTTGGCAAACGTGATCGACGAAGAGGAGCATACGGGTGCCGTTCGTCATAATCCCGAAGCATTGGCGCGTGTGCTATTTCGCTGGTTTACAAAGGTTCAAGGCTTGTAATCTATCCTTTTTTAATCCTTTGGCGGAGCCAAACGCCTACTCCGACCAGCGTTACGCCCAAAACCGTACTGGGTTCAGGAACGGCGGCACTGCTGGGGGAAGCGCTCCAAGACCCTGAGCTAAAAGAGGGAGTAAGTCCCGCGATTGATTGCACCCAAGAGCCACCCCAACTAGCAGAATTTTGGTTATCGCTTTGCAGTAGAAACCGCCGGGTGCCAAAGGCTGGATCTCCAAAAAACCATGTATCAGCGATCTCAATGTCATAGCGGCTAATCACTTGCTGTCCAAGATTTTGAGTGCCCGTGGGCTGCCACTAGGTTACGCCAAGGCGATCGCCTAGACTCCACTCTTTTCCTAGCACTGTTGCAGAAAAACTGGTCAACGCATTGTTCACCTCAAACCCAACCGGAGCCGCAATTGGAATCGTTTGTACAAAGGTTAAAGCTTCATCGTCATAGCTAAATTCACCATCACCAACAGAGGTGCCAGCATTATCGAAAAAGTTCAATCCCCAAGTGAGAGTGGCTGCTTGAGTAGGTGTCGTGATGGTGCCAACGCCGACAATTGCACTAAATGCGATCGCGGCGGTTTTCTGATAGATTTTTTGCATCTGTTTTTCCCCTAATTGTCGAAGTTGCTAGTAGAGCACCGCTGGGAAACCAACTCATAGAACTGTCAACGTTAGAATTGATGCGTTTAACCTAGAGAAATAGTAAAAAACAGTTCAAAAATTAGAAGCGATTGAATTTGCTCATCAAATTGCGATCGCTCTGGTTAGACAACTTTCAAAGTGTAGCGATCTGTCGCCATAAATCAAGCCTTAATTTCTATTTTTAATTTTTGATGGGTACGCTGCTATGCCTCCTCTGATCGATCCGGTCAACCCCAATTCGATTACTCTCAATCACTTAGACATTCACGCAACCCGCCAGATGGGTAGGCAATTAGGGCACATCTTGGCAGCGGGAAGCGTGTTGCTGCTTGAAGGCGATTTGGGCAGCGGTAAAACTACGTTGGTTCAAGCCATTGGGTCAGGGCTGGAAATTCCAGAAGCAGTCGATAGCCCCACCTTTACCTTAGTGAATGAGTATAGCGGGGGGCGATTGCCGCTTTATCATATGGATTTATACCGATTGCAACCGGATGCGGTCGCCCAACTTTACCCCGATAGATATTGGGATGGGCTGGAAGTAGAACCAGGCATCGTGGCGATCGAATGGGCAGAACGCCTTCCCTATCGACCTGCGGATTATTTGCTGATTCGATTGAGTGGCGATGACGATCAACGCCAAATTAGCCTGATACCGATGGGAAGTTTTAAAATGCCCGCGATCGATAAGCAGTTTTGAGTTTTGTTCGCGAAGCGGCATTCCAGAGGGTGAGTCGGGATAGGGTTTGGCTTTTTCTTCGAGGGTATGGGGCGCGTGGTCGGTGGCGATAAAGTCAATCACGCCATCTAGCAGCGCTTGCCAGAGGACTAACTAGCGGTAAATAAATCGTCCTTATATTCCAAGCCCGGTTCGCGGAAATGCACCTGCGGATCAATCACTCCCGGCAACAAAGTTAGCCCGGTTGCGTCTATTTCCTTAATAGTCTGACGAGATACACTAAACTAATTGGCGTTCAGTTCAGCCGCGATCGCTTGAACTATGCCATTTTCAAGGTAGATATCTCCCAGCATTAAGCTCCTATCTGGCTGAAGAATAGCAGCATTGTGGATCAGTAAAGGCAAATCTGATGACATAATCTAAGCCGATTTAGAATAGTATTGAACTCTGCACAACCCTTATCTCTACGATGGCTCAAGTGAATAGCAAAGAATCCAGTGACGATAATAATAACCCTCAACCGCCCAAGGAGGTTATCTGGGTCGAAATTCTTAAGACCTTAGGACTTAGCGCCATCCTGGCATTTGGCATTCGCACATTTGTGGCGGAAGCTCGCTACATTCCTTCTAAATCGATGGTGCCTACGCTTCAAGTGGACGATCGCCTGATTGTAGACAAGGTCAGCTACCGCTTTAAGCAACCTCAGCGAGGAGATATTGTGGTCTTCATGCCGCCTGATGAAGCCTCGGTTGTTTGCACTGGATCGCGCCCCCAACATTCTAAGGATGCTTACATTAAGCGAGTCATCGGTTTGCCGGGCGAAAAGATAGAGGTGAAGCAAGGGTCAGTTTTTATTAATGGCAGTCCGATTAAAGAAACCTATCTCGATAGCGTCCCGGAATATCAATATGGTCCAAGAGTGGTGCCCCAAGACTCATATCTGGTGTTAGGCGATAACCGTAATAATAGCTGCGATAGTCATTATTGGGGTTTTGTGCCCCGTGAAAATATTATTGGTCACGCGATCGTGCGATTTTGGCCCTTGAATCGCATGGGCGAAATTGCTCCCTAACTCAGGCTTTTGTGGGTCAGCGGATGCACCAGAAACGCATATTCCTGAACGATTTGATTGCCAATTAAGTGTTCTTGAATAATGCGCTCAATCACAGGCGGCGTGACACTGTGATACCAAACCCCATCTGGGTAAATGACTAATATCGGTCCCTGCATACACACGCGCAGACAATTGGCTTTAGTCCGAAACACGCAGCTTGAATGGACATCTGTTTTCTGATCAAGTTTGAGTTCTTTTAATCGATTCTTTAAATAATCCCACGCTGTCAAACTAAGCTCTTTGGAGCAACATTTTGGTTTCGTTTGATCAGCGCAGATAAATAAATGCCGTTGAATGTGATTTAAGCTTAAGGCTTGAACACAGGTTTCAAAGGCATCGGGAAAGCAAAGTTCATTGGAAGTAACCATAAATCCTCAACTCATAACTGACTTGAAACTGAAAAAGTCATCTGCTAGATTAATCCATCAGCAGATGACTTAAGTTCAAAGTAACGGATGACAAGAACTAGGCGACTAAAAAAACAAAGAGATTAGTCTTCAAGGTCATCATCTATGACATCTTCAAAGTTATCATCCACCACAACATCATTCACCGCTTTACTGCTGACGCTACTGCCTCCGATGAATTCATCGTCACCGTCATCCAAAATGGGTGAAACATAATCAGCTTTGGTGTCGCTAATCCCAGCCTCTGGTGCGCCGAAGAGGGCACGATCTTCAATATCTAGACCGTAAGTACGGGCTGTGCGATCGTCGAGCACCACATCCTTTAGATCGGCATCATCGTCGAACATAGCGATGCCGTCATAGGATAAATCTGGATCTATGCTCCCCACTTCTTCATAAGCATTAAAGCCAGTTCCAGCGGGAATCAATCGCCCGATGATGACGTTTTCCTTCAGACCGCGCAGCCAGTCAGATTTACCCTCGATCGCAGCTTCCGTCAGAACCCGTGTGGTTTCTTGGAAACTAGCCGCCGAGATGAAGCTATCAGTATTGAGCGATGCTTTTGTAATTCCCAGCAATACAGGCGTGTATTCTGCTGGCGCACCCCCCGTAATCGACATTGCCTCATTCACCTGCTCTACTTGGTAAAGCTCCACTAGCTCACCCGGCAGCATGGTGGTATCTCCGCCATCATCCACTCGTGCTTTAGAAGTCATCTGACGAACGACTACTTCAATGTGTTTGTCAGAAATGTCAACACCTTGAGATTGATACACGGACTGAACTTCGCTCACCAAGAAAGTTTGCACTTCTCGTAAGCTACGTAGTGCTGAGTCGTGAACTCCCATGGTTTCACGGCTTGCCCGATACATCACCTCTAGCAGTTCATGGGGATTGGAAGGCCCATCGGTCAACCGCTCTCCTGCGCTGACCTGTTGACCATCGGAAACAATCACGTTTTGCCCAGAGCTTATGGGGTACTCGCGCAAGTTACCATCCGATTCAATGACTTTAACCTCAGTGGTTTCATTGTCTTCATAAACGACCTGAGCGGTACCATCTCGTTCAGCCAAAATACACGCTTCTCTGGGCTTCCGCGCTTCTAGAAGTTCCTCAATTCTGGGAAGACCTTGAATGATATCTCCGGTTTTAGAGCGCTCAAAGACCAGTAGGACTAAATGGTCGCCCCGCTGTACTAGATCACCATGATCAATGTGCAGCACGGCTCCAGGAGAGACCCGATAAGGACGAGCCAAACGCATCGTCAGTTGAGATTCATTCACCTGCACCACTAAGCCAGATTCCTCTAGGGAAAAGCCGGGTGCCACTTTGGTTCCCGCTACAACTAAATCGCCGGGGTTGACCGTAGGCTGACCTTTAGTAGTAATCGTAACCAAGTCAGCCTCTCGAACCACCAAAATTCGACGAATCGCTTCTGCCCCTTCGCGAATCCCACGTACCTCTCCGGCTTCCTTGCATAGGATTTCAGTCCGAGCAACCACTGCTCCCGGTGCAATCTGATCGCCATCCTGCACCAATACTCGCGTTTGAGTGCTGCCTTGGGTAGGATCGGCGGAAATATCGCGCCGAATCACTAAGGATTCCAAAATCACAAGTTGCAAGCGCAACCGATCTGGATCGGTCTCATCAGGAACTAATTCTATATCCGCTGCTAGTTGTGGGGCATCTTGGTCAATTTCTAGCACTAGTTGGATTTTGAGCAGTTCTAATCCTTCCACAGACTTCACTCGCTCTCCATCCTTGTAGGGCATTCGTTGAATGGCTCTCAAGCGAATGGAACGTCCCGAATCGTCGTTAGAGGATTCTTGACTGGGAACAGAAGGTTCGTCTGGAACCGTAAATTCCATGATGGGACGGACTAGCATAGCAGGACCTTCAGGGGTCTCCACGTACTCAACATATTTGAGTTCGTTGATGGTTAACCCTGGCATGATTTCCTGACCGGGATTTGCTAGAACGGCTTCACGGTTGATGATGTCGTCAGGATTATCGACCATGTGTAAGTCACCTGGTTTGACGACAATTTCCCGGAGGATGTCGTTCTTTTGGGTGACTTCAATCACGCCATTGCTTTGGCAGAAGATGTCTTTAACGACCTCTGTACCCGCTTCGACGTATTGCCCATCTTCTACCATTAACAAGGAAATATCTTTGTTAACTTCGTGGGCTTCTTCGGGAATCCAGATTAGGGTGCCGCCTTTGATAACTTCGTAGCCTTGCTTCGCTTTACCGCGTTTGCCAACTTCTACGCCAGAGTATTTGATGATGCCACCTGTTTGGGTACGGTAGCGATCGTCAATTAATTCGGCAACCACTTGACCGTTGGTGACTTTGGTTCCGGGGGTGGCTTTGAGGGAAAAGGTTTGATTGTGGTTGGTTTCAATCAGGTAGTGATCTCGACCTTGGAAACTTTCTGCCCGAATTTGGGCTTGATCAAGCAGCACGGAGGCAGTGATAATTTCAACTTCTCGTCCTCCTTTGTTGCCTTCTGGCTCTTGCGGAAGTCGAACAATCCCACCGTGTTCGGTCACCAATTTTGTTTCGGCAATGACTCCGGCCGCTTGAATCGAATCACCGTTTTTGACGATGGGTTCTGCACCCGGTGGTAGGTTGTAAACTTCGCCCGACAAAATCCATAGCAAACCGCCCCGTTGAGCAATACGGGTGGTGTTGCCTTGGCGATCCTTTTTCTCTTCTGGAACGAGATCTGCAAATTGAACCTCTCCAGCCATGTCAGAGGCTACGTCTTTTGCAGCTTTTTCAGTCGTTTTGCGCGATCGCCCAGTCAATGGAACTTCAGCTAGGATGTGTCCAGCTTTTACCTTTTGACCATCTTTTACGAGCAAGGTTGCGCCCTGCAAGATAGAGAAGGCTTGCTGTCCGGCAGATCCTCCATCTAGGACTACTTTTGTGTTTGAATCGACGGATTCTACGACGAGGGCATCTTCGCCATGACGGGTGCGGAAGGCGCGAGTCCGAAACCGTTTGGGAAATTTGATCGTGCCGTCAAAGTTTGCCCGTTCTTGGCGTGCCATTTCACCCGTAAACACTCCGCCCGTGTGGAAGGTTCTCATGGTCAGTTGAGTTCCAGGTTCTCCGATTGATTGGGCAGCGATGATGCCAACTGCTTCACCGATGTCTACCATATGAGCGTGTGCAAGGCTCCAACCATAGCAAAGCTGGCAAACAGACCGGGTGGCATCGCAGGTGAGAGGCGATCGCAGCATGACCTCTTCAACTCCAGCTTGAGCGACTTGCTCTGCCTGTTCGTCCGAGATTGCTTGGTTCCGAGCAATGATAACTTCGCCTGTTTCTGGATGAACAATATCACGAGCCGCAACGCGACCCAGAAGGCGATTTTTAAGGGGAATCAAGACGCGATCGCCGTCCGTCATGCTGGTCAACGGAATTCCGCGCTGAGTGCCACAGTCGAGTTCTCGAATAATCACATCCTGGGAAACATCGACTAAACGGCGAGTTAGATAGCCGGAGTCTGCGGTTCGCAAAGCGGTATCTACTAGCCCTTTGCGAGCACCATAGGATGAAATAATATACTCTGTTACAGTTAGCCCTTCCCGGAAGTTGGTTTTAATCGGCAAGTCAATGATTTCACCCTGCGGATTTGACATGAGACCCCGCATTCCCACCAATTGACGAACTTGGGAAATGTTGCCCCGTGCCCCGGAAAACGCCATCATGTAGACGGAGTTAAGCGGGTTATTGGATTTAAAGTTTTTGACAACTTCATCTTTCAATTCTTCATTGGTGCCGTTCCAGGTATCAATCACCTTTTGGAACCGTTCCACTTCTGTGATTTCGCCGCGAGTGTATTTCTCTTCGGTTTCTCGAATGGTTTCTTGAGCCGCATCTAGCAATTTGCGTTTAGTGGGGGGAATCTGCAAATCATCCACACTGATCGATACCCCTGCACGGGTGGCAAACTTAAAGCCCATGTCCTTCACCATGTCTGCCATTTGAGCGGTGCGTGCAGTGCCGTAGTTCGTAAATGCCCAAGATATTAGCTTCGTCAGCTCTTTCTTGTTAACGACGTAATTCCGAAAGAGGGGTTGTTCGTTGCGCTCTGCCATGTTTAAGTCCGCCTGTGCCATGAACAAAATGTTGAATTTGGAAATTACGGGCGGGGTTGGACGCGATCGCCAACCCCTAAAGTCTGTTTAGACTGCTAAGGCATCATGAATAGTCTTGTTGAAGATAATGCGCCCCGGAGTGGTGCGAACGTATTGGGAAAGTAAGTTACCTTCTGCATCAATTCGCATACGGCGGTGTTTGTAGAGCTTAGTTACCACACCATCTGGAGACGTGCTTTCCTCCAAAACCTCGTTGTCAGGTTCGTCACTGTCAACTTCTCCATCAAAGCGAACCCAAACATAGGCATGAATCGCCACTTGTTTCTGGTCGTAAGCGATGATTGCCTCTTCCATGTTGTAGAAGTAGCGATCGCCGTTACCTTGAGTTTCAGGATTTTCGGCGGTTAGGTAATAGCAGCCCAGCACCATATCTTGGCTAGGAGTAATAATGGGGCGACCCGTCGCAGGCGACAAAATGTTGTTGGATGCCAGCATCAATAACCGAGCTTCAGCCTGAGCCTCAATCGATAGGGGCACATGAACCGCCATTTGATCCCCATCAAAGTCAGCGTTGAATGCTGGACATACTAATGGGTGCAGTTGGATCGCCCGACCTTCTACCAAAACAGGTTCAAAGGCTTGGATCCCCAAGCGGTGAAGCGTGGGTGCCCGGTTCAACATAACGGGGTGTCCCTCGATCACATCTTCCAAAACATCCCATACGGTCGGATCGTTGCGCTGGATCAGTTTTTTGGCAGCTTTGATGTTATTGACTAAGCCTTGGCGAATCAACCGATGGATGACGAAGGGCTGAAATAACTCGATCGCCATTTCTCTAGGCAATCCACACTGATGAATCTTCAGCTTGGGACCGACCACAATCACCGAACGACCAGAGTAGTCTACTCGTTTGCCCAGTAGATTTTGCCGGAAACGACCCTGCTTCCCTTCAATAATGTCGGAAAGAGATTTAAGCGGACGATTATTCGCCCCAACGACTGTGCGACCCCGCCGTCCGTTATCAATCAGAGCGTCTACAGCTTCCTGCAACATCCGCTTTTCATTGCGGACGATGATTTCAGGTGCCAGAATTTCTTGCAGACGCGCCAGTCGATTGTTGCGGTTGATCACCCGCCGATAGAGGTCATTCAAGTCAGAGGTAGCAAATCGCCCCCCATCAAGCTGAACCATAGGACGCAGATCGGGTGGAATCACGGGGATCACCGTCAATACCATCCAATCGGTTTGAGAACCAGTTGCAATAAAGTTATCAATCACCCGCAGGCGCTTGATCAGCTTTGCTCGTTTTTGTCCTTTGGAAGTGGCAATTTCTTCCCGCAGCTTTTCGGCTTCTTCTTCTAAATTGATGTCTTGCAACAATCGCTGTAGAGCCTCTGCCCCAATGCCAACCTCAACCCCCGTCAACTGCGAATCTTCGCTATAAAGCTGATCCTCAATTTCGATCCATTGATCTTCCGTCAAGAGTTGCTTATAGGACAGATTTTCTGCGTTGCCAGCATCTAGCACTACATAGGCATTGAAGTAAACGATTTGCTCCACATCCCGAAGGGGCATGTCAAGCAGAATCGCCATGTAGCTCGGAATCCCTTTCAAGTACCAAACATGGGCAACGGGAGCCGCTAGTTTGATATAGCCCATGCGATGACGACGAACGCGAGACTCGGTGACTTCTACGCCGCAACGCTCACAGACAATGCCGCGATGCCTCACACGCTTATATTTGCCGCAATGGCATTCCCAGTCCTTCGCGGGACCAAAAATCCGTTCACAAAACAACCCATCCATTTCTGGCTTGAGTGTCCGATAGTTAATCGTTTCTGGCTTTGTTACTTCACCTACGGCTTGACCGTTGGGCAGGGTTCGTTCTCCCCATTGGCGAATTCGTTCTGGAGATGCCAGACCAATTTTTACGTAGTCAAACCGCTGCTCTAGCTTCGGCATCGTGCGTTGTTCCTCATCAAGATCGGGTTGTGGCAAGAAAATTTAGAGTGGGATGAGAAGATGCGATCGCGCTTTTCCCTCATCCCTTGACACTATTAGTCGTTTTCGTCCATTTCATCTCTAGAAATGGATTCATAGGTGGGTCGAGAAGGTGCGCGTCGAGTACTCACATCTGCCATCAGATCTACCTCAGAATCACGACTGGTGCCGTCCTCGCGAGTATCTAGCTTATGCACGGCTACATCTAAACAAAGGGATTGAAGTTCACGCATCAATACTTTGAAAGACTCTGGAGTACCCGGTCGGGGAATTGCCTTGCCCTTAACGATCGCATTCAGCGCTTCGTTGCGTCCCTGCATATCGTCGGACTTCACAGTTAGAAGCTCTTGCAGAATGTAAGCCGCTCCAAACGCTTCCAATGCCCACACTTCCATCTCCCCAAACCGCTGCCCGCCCTGCTGCGCCTTACCTCCTAGAGGTTGTTGTGTCACCAAAGAGTAGGGCCCAGTCGAACGGGCGTGAATCTTATCATCCACTAGGTGAACCAGTTTCAACATGTATGCCACGCCAATCGTGACGGCACGATCGAAAGGTTCTCCAGTGCGACCATCGTAGGTTTGGATTTTACCGGGATCTTTAGGATTAAATACCCAGTCTTCACCTTTGTGATCCGACCCTTCTTGGAGCTTGGAATGCACGGTTTCACGGGATTTTTCTTCCCCGTGCATTTCATCAAAAGGAATCACTTTAAAGCGCACACCTAGGTTCTCTGCTGCCCAACCCAGTAGACATTCATAGACCTGACCGACGTTCATCCGCGAAGGCACACCTAAAGGATTCAGCACAATGTCAATCGGGGTGCCATCGGGCAGATAGGGCATGTCTTCGATCGGCAGAATGCGAGAAATAATCCCTTTATTGCCATGCCGACCCGCCATCTTATCGCCCACTTGAATCTTGCGTTTCTGAGCAACATAGACGCGAACGACCATATTGGCACCCGGAGGCAGTTCATCTCCCTGCTCCCGTGTGAACACCCGTACATCCACAACGCGACCTTTTTCACCGTTGGGAACCCGCAGGGAGTTATCCCGCACATCTCTGGCTTTTTCACCAAAAATTGCCCTCAATAGTTTCTCTTCAGGAGGCTGATCCGATTCCCCTTTAGGAGTCACCTTGCCTACCAAAATGTCGCTTTGTTGCACCCAAGCACCGATGCGAATGATGCCAGTTTCATCTAGCTGACGCAGAGAATCTTCACCTACGTTGGGGATTTCACGCGTAATCTCTTCGGGACCCAGTTTGGTTTGGCGCGCTTCAATCTCATACTTTTCGATATGGATAGAGGTGTAGATATCGTTGAAAACCAAGCGCTCACTGATCAAGATCGCATCTTCATAGTTGTAGCCTTCCCAAGGCATATACGCTACGAGGATATTTTGCCCTAGTGCCAATTCACCCGATTCAGTAGCGGAACCGTCTGCCAAAATCTGTCCAGCAACCACGCGATCGCCTAGAAAAACAATCGGTCGCTGATTAAGACAAGTGTCTTGGTTAGACCGTTGATATTTTTGAACTTGGTAGTCGATCTCGCGACCATGAGAATCGCGGACTCGAATGCGATCAGCTGAAACAAAAATGACTTCCCCATCCGTTCGGCTCACAATCACCATGCCAGAGTCTCTAGCGGCTTGAGCTTCTAAGCCTGTTCCGACTAACGGACGCTCAGGACGTAATAAGGGGACTGCTTGCCGCTGCATGTTTGACCCCATCAGCGCTCGGTTGGCATCATCATGTTCCAAAAAGGGAATCAACGAGGTTGCAACCGAAATGATTTGCACTGGAGAAACGGCAACATAGTCGATTTCGTCGGGAGTCGCTGTTGTAAATTCCTGACGATAGCGAATTGGAACTTCATCGCCCAGAATTAGCCCCGTTTCATCCATCGGCACGTCGCCTGCCGCAACCCGCAGATCATCTTCCTCATCCGCTGTCATGTATGCAGCGGCTATATCTTGACAAACCCGCCCATTTTCAACTTTGCGAAACGGCGTTTCAATAAACCCATAGGAATTGACCCGCGCATGAGTTGCTAAAGAACCAATCAAGCCAGCATTGGGACCTTCAGGTGTTTCGATGGGGCAAATACGCCCATAGTGAGACGGATGAATATCTCGAACCGCAAACCCAGCCCGTTCACGAGTCAAGCCGCCCGGACCAAGGGCACTTAAACGACGTTTATGGGTTAACTCTGCTAAAGGATTAGTCTGATCCATGAACTGTGAGAGTTGAGAGGAGCCAAAAAACTCCTTAATCGCTGCTACTAATGGTTTTGGATTGACTAACGAAGCCGGAGTGAGCGAATCAGCATCAGAGACCGTCATGCGCTCCCGAATGATCCGCTCTAAACGGTTCAGTCCAACCCGCACCTGATTTTGTAGAAGTTCGCCGACTGAGCGGACTCGTCGATTACCAAGGTGATCGATGTCGTCAATGCTTCCGATATCAAACTCTAAGTTGATTAAATAATCGATCGCCGACAGAATATCTTGTGGTGTCAGCACCCGCATTACTTCAGGTACATTCAAACGCAGCTTACGGTTTAGCTTATAGCGCCCCACCTTGCCTAAGTCGTAACGCTTCGGATCGAAGAAACGGGAATCGAGCAGTTGCTGACCTCCAGAAACCGTTGGAGGCTCACCGGGACGAAGCTTCCGGTACAATTCCATCAACGCCTCTTCTTCGCCGTATTGCCCTTCTTTGTCGATCGTTTTCTGAAAATATTCAGGATGCCGTAGCGAGTCAAAGATTTCGCCATCGCTCAAACCCAAAGCTTTCAAGAGTACTTGGGCAGAAAGCTTTCGAGTCTTATCGATGCGAACCCACACCAAATCATTCTTATCGGTTTCAAACTTTAGCCAAGCGCCCCGATTAGGAATTAAGCTAGCGTTGTAGGTGCGTCGTCCATTTTTATCTGTTTCAGATTTGTAGTAAACCCCAGGACTACGCACGATCTGGTTAACGATGACTCTCTCTGCGCCGTTGATGATGAAGGTGCCGCGATCAGTCATCAATGGCAAATCACCAATGAATACTTCCTGCTCCTTAATTTCGCCAGTTTCTTTGTTGATTAAACGAGTAGGAACATACATCTGCACGGCGTAAGTGCTATCCCGTCTCTTCGCCTCATCAACATCGTATTTGGGTCGTTTTAGCTTGTAGTCCTTACCAACGAAGTGAAGCTCTAACTTTCCGGTATAGTCTGTGATCGGAGAGAAGCTGTCTAATTCTTCAATTAAACCTTCTTCAAGAAACCAGCGGAAGCTCTCCCGCTGAATTTCAACCAAATCCGGTAGGGTGAAAGCGGGTGTGTTGTATTCAGTCATGCGTTGTCTTCAGAAGGGGTGTGCCCAGCGCGAGTGATGGATTATAGATGATCGCTCATCAAGAAGTCAATAGCAAGCATCGATCTAGCTGCTTGCTCACAGATTAAAGATCAGGATTAGGAAATCCCAAGATACAAATGTTCAGATGTCTAAAGTGTTCCGAAGTTGCTATAAAACTCATAGGGTTAGAATCGCTAACTTGTAAAAATCTAGCTATGCAGTCAAATTAGGGCTGTAGAAATGGATACACCCACAAATTAGCAGAGACGAAGAAAGAAGGATGATGTAAGATAACGGGGCATGACCACAGATGTAGAGCTTGCTTCAAGGGTTTCCCACTGTTTCTGTTATTAATATTTCCCTTCATTATGCCTCGGTTTTGCAAAGAATGGGAATCAAATAGCAAAAATATGCAATGTCGTCAACCGAAAAAAGCAAAAATTGCTGAGATTTTAGTAAAAATATTGAGTTCAGTTTGCTAAAGCCCCTGAGGATGGTAAGCGAAACAGTTGTCTGGCGTTGTTTGTTGTTTGAATTGCAAGCTCTTCAATTGAAATATTTCGTAATAGAGCAACTCTTTGGGCAACATGCCAAACGTTGGCAGGTTCATTGCGTTTTCCCCGATGCGGAGTGGGTGCTAGGAAAGGACAATCTGTTTCGATTAGCAAGCGATCGCTGGGCACCATTTGAGCAGACTCATGAATCTGAGTTGCTTTTTTGAAGGTGACCGTGCCGCTGAAACTAATCCAAAAACCTAAATCCAAAAACCATTGAGTTTCTGCTGGCGTTCCCCCCCAGCAATGCATTACCCCTCGAACCGAACCGCGCTGCTCCCAAAAATCACGAAAATGACCAGCCATCACCTCTGCCGCATCTCGACAGTGAATGATCACTGGCAAATCGAGCCGCTGAGCGATCGCCAACTGTTGGTCTAATGCTTGGAGTTGCTGCTCTGAATTCTGCGCCTTGAAAAAATCTAAGCCCGTCTCACCAATTGCCACTACTCGTGGATCAGAGCTTGCCAACTGAAAAATTTCATCAGCAACTTTATCAGTCCACTTAGCTTCCACATCCAAAGGATGCAATCCAACTGCAAAAAATACCTCAGGAAAACGATCCGCAATTGCCTGAATGCTCTTGAACTCAGACGGCTCCACGCATGAATGAACGAGATAGGCAACGTTGGCTTCTCGCCAACGCTTAGCCACCTCGTCTAAATCTGGCTGAAACGCCTCAAAGTTTATATGAACGTGAGTATCAACAAGCTGCATCTGGAAATGGTCTAATGGAGCAAGGCTAGTGTTGATCTGAGTTTAAGCCTGAAAAATTAATTCAATAGCTTTAACCGATGAGTCTGCTTTTTCTATGAAACCTACTACTGTGAAACGGTTGCTTTGTCTGCTTCTAAACCCTTAACCGTCCGCATTAGTCGAGACTTTTTACGTGCGGCTGTATTCGCGTGTAGCGCCCCTCTTTTAACTGCTTTATCAATATGACTATACGCAGACGCTAAACTTTCCTGAACCATTTGTTGGGACTCAGGCGTGGGGCTGGCAGCATGACTACTAACAGCGGCGAGACATTTTTTTACAAACGTCTTCACAGAAGATTTGTAACTTTTATTCCGAAGCCGATTGCGCTCGGCGATTTCTACGCGCTTAATGGCAGACTTGATGTTAGCCACGGTCAATCCTAAAAACTTTACTACCTATCGAAACTCTGTCGGAAAAACCCGGCAAATGCTCGAAGAATAACTATAACATCTCTAGTGTTTAACATCCCAATCTCCTAAAAATCCAGGTTAAGCTAGAGTAACGAAGATGGGCGTATCAGTTTTCTGACCGAATGATGGAACTCTCAGAAATCTGTTCTCGTCTGGGAAACTTTTTAAGATTGGCATTCCGAATCCATGCTGCGAATTATCACTCAGCGTACCGAGGCAGGATCTGAACTAAGGCGCATCTGTGAACGCACTCACGATGACCAGGTTACTCACAAAGAGTCAACAGTGCGGGAAGTGCTTCAAGCCGTGAAACGCCAAGGCGATCGCGCATTGTTGCATTACACTTCAGAGTTCGATCACCGAACCTTAAAATCTGAAGACTTGAGGGTGAGTGGCTCAGAGTTAGATGCAGCTTATCAGCAGGTTTCCAAGGAACTACTAGATGCCATTCAGCTAGCCTGTCGGCAAGTTGAAGCATTTCATCGGCAGCGAATACCGAAAAGCTGGGTGCATTTTGGTGAGAATGAGGTCGTGCTGGGAAAACGCTATACCCCCGTTGATTGCGCTGGCATCTATGTTCCGGGTGGGCAGGCTTCTTACCCAAGCACGGTGATTATGAATGCGATTCCGGCAAAAGTGGCAAAGGTTCCTCGTATTGTCATGGTGACTCCTCCCGGCGGAGAGACTGGCATTAGTCCATCTGTGTTGGTTGCCGCTCAAGAGGCAGGAATTGAGGAAATTTATCGAGTGGGTGGAGCACAGGCGATCGCGGCGCTTGCCTACGGAACCGAAACTATTCCAAAAGTGGATGTGATTACTGGACCTGGCAACATTTACGTTACCTTGGCGAAAAAACTAGTCTACGGCACCGTGGGGATCGATTCTCTCGCCGGTCCATCGGAAGTTCTGATCATCGCCGATAAGAGCGCTAATCCGGTCTATGTGGCGGCAGATATGCTGGCACAAGCAGAGCATGACCAAATGGCAGCTTCTATTTTATTAACTGATGATTCGGTGCTGGCGCGAAAAGTAGTGGATGAGGTAGAACGGCAGTTAATTGACCATCCACGCCGCACCTTGACTGAGAAGGCGATCGCCCACTATGGCTTGGTCGTAGTGGTGGAATCCTTGGATGTGGCGGCAGAACTGTCTAACGAGTTTGCCCCGGAACATTTAGAACTGGAAGTGGTTGATCCCTGGGGCTTACTCGATAAAATTCGTCACGCTGGCGCAATTTTCTTGGGATCTTCTACTCCAGAAGCGGTGGGGGATTACCTAGCAGGTCCGAATCACACCCTGCCCACTTCTGGGGCGGCTCGGTATGCCTCTGCTTTGACCGTGGAAACGTTCCTGAAACATTCCAGCCTAGTGCAATATTCACAAACAGCACTGGAAAAAGTTGCCGGGGCGATCGACGCGTTGGCAACGGCAGAAGGGCTACATTCCCATGCTGAATCAGTTCGCTTGCGGGTGCGTGGCAACCAGGAATTGCCGTAGACGTAGCAGACTAAGAGTTTGTCCTAAGTTGAGCGGCAGCAGAGAAACGCCCTCAATCCGAGACTGCACCCAACCTTCGCCCCAGTGCCATTCATGAAAGCCATCAATGCCTTGGCTCAAAAGTAGTCGTAGGCTGCTAGATTCCACTTGGGCAACCTGATGCTGAACTGCCACGGGACCTAACCAACTTGTAAAAGTTAATCCTTCAATTAGTTCTTCTGGCAAACCCACAGAGAGCCGTTGGGGGAAAAGCCATTTTTGCAGATTTGCCGTGTGTAGCAATCCTTGCCGTAACGCCTGTTCGGTGGCAGGAATTTCGATGCGGAGGCTGCTGTGTTGAAAAGTGCCAAACATAAGGAGTTTTAACAAAAGGCTTATGCCTTCAGTATGCCAGATGCTTCTTCATCCAAGGGTTGAGAAGTTCTGAGAATCTAGAAATTCTCAGATCCGCAGCTATTTTTTGGGAAAAACCTAGAGGGTAGTTGAAGTAAAAAGTAGCCCAATTACCAATCCCAAAAAATCGTTATGAAAGCACTTCACCTTCTGTTTTCTGCTTTTGCTGCAATTGCAACCACTAGCATTGCTTTACCTTCGTTTGCGCGCCCTGCAACGCTGGTTGCTCAAGAATCTAGTAGTCAGATTAATGTACGCTCTTCACCCACGATCGCGTCTGCTCGTGCCCATTATGGATTGGCGGGCGATCGCGTCGAGGTGACACGCTCAATGCTGGGAAGCGATCGCGCGATGTGGAACTATGTGCAGTTTTCTTCGGGTGCAAAAGGTTGGGTGCGCGGCGATTTTATTAGATATACAGAAGGCATGGCGGAGTATGGTGTGTTGGCAGGAAAGGCAGGCAATCGAGTCAACGTTCGCGCTAACCCATCCACTTCAGCCACGTCTCCTCACTACGGGCTTCAAGGCGATGTCGTGCAACTGCTGGACTACAAAAACACCAAAGACGGCTACGTTTGGCACTTTGTCCAGTTTTCTTCTGGTGCTAAAGGCTGGGTACGCAGCGATCTGGTGAGACGTATGGATGGTGAAGGCTGCTCAAGTTAGCCTTGATACTTGCAAGCGATCGCAGTTCAGACAAAGTTAGTTTTCTGGTGGAACCGTGATCGCTTGAGGCTGAATAACTCTAATTTCGTTAATGTTTCTAAAATCATCTGAGTTAAACGTTAGTAAATGCGTGATGCCATGCGCCAACGTGACAGCAACCAACCGAGCATCATGAACCCGCTTCCCCTGAAGTTGATAGGTCGTCACCAGACTGAACCAGTGAGGAAATATCTGCGGTGTTTCTTCAAGCTGTGGAAACTGGTTTAAAATCTGCTCGATTTCAGCGCAAGTTTGGGCAATACTCCATCCCAAGCCATTTACATTGATCGGGCGAGTTGCAACTACCCAAAACTCAATGATGTTCTGGCTGGTAATCCATAGCTGATTACCCTGTCTGAGAAGTTGAGTAACAGATGCATCTGCCAACGGTTGCCAGGGTGAGTTGGAATCGCTACTTCTCAGCAAGATGTTGGTATCCAATAAATAGGCAGTCATCAGTCGTAGATATTCTCCCGCCGTAGCGCTTCGTCCGGTAGATTCGATCCATTTTGATGACTTTGTACCCATTGATGAAATCGTTCTGCTCGTTCTTGCGGTGTGGCGATCGCCCAAAAAGGCTGCTCCGAAGAAACGGG
>Ga0209181_10003380_pt1 | contig 24672 bp, 26 predicted proteins | sample MAT05_FD_187208 | JGI IMG/M metagenome (GOLD analysis project Ga0209181, IMG submission 187208) | Freshwater microbial communities from Lake Fryxell liftoff mats and glacier meltwater in Antarctica - MAT-05 (SPAdes) (version 2) | ecosystem: Environmental > Aquatic > Freshwater > Ice > Liftoff...
GAGCATTAAACCCGTCAATGTTATTTTTTTCATTTTATTTTTTTAAGGTTATTATTTTTCGCCAACAATAAAATAGCATAAGTAACCGCCAGCTTTATCTTTATAATCATAAGCAATGGCAATTTTGCTATCCCGGTAAATAGCCAGTTGTGGATCTGTCTGGTATTTTTCCTTCATGCTATTTTCCATGGTTGTTTTAAATTGTTTTAAATCCACGTCCTTATTACTTACGGTGTGTACCGTGTAGTGATACGTAATCATGTACTCATTATATACAGAGGCGCTATCCAAACGGGTGTTTTCATCTGTAGCAATGGGGCATTTTTTGTTTATCTGTTTTGCAACCGCAAAAAGATTTTGGTTTATAGATGAACCACTCGTTGCTGTTTTGTTTGATGAGCCGTTGGTACAATTGCTTAAACTATAAGCAATCAAAAAGGCCCACAAAATTGTTATGCTAAAATTTTTCATGATATTTTTTTAATTATCAGCAATACTCCGGACTTCCTGTTTGCAGAAATTTTGATTTACTTATTTTGCAATTCTTCTTTACATTCATTTGCAATGGCTGCTGCATCCAGTATTTTCTCATTTGCCTCTTTTTCTGTTTTAAAAGTTGCTACCATTTTTTCGCCCACACAATCGCAAATACCTTTTACTTTTTTTAGTTGCACATCCGTTAAATCGTACTTTCCTTTTGTTGCTGCATCAAAACAGGATTTAGAGGCAGTTTCTTTGTTCCACTTAGCTGTGGGTGTAGCTGAGCAGCTTGCTATTAAAATTGCAATTGTAGGAATAAGTAATTTTTTCATTTTTATCTATTTTAATTTTATGGGAATGAGTTACTAATCGTTGCTTTGATATACCATCATTACACCATTTTTATCGTAATAATGAACTTGTATCTTTATGTTATTCTCTTTAAAATACTTGAATGTGTGTATTGTTTTGATTTTGCATTTTTAAATCGGCTTTTATGCTATCGGAGTACACTTTTTTATTTATTAATTTACTGTCTATATTATTTATTTTATAATCAAGGGTTACATAGCCGCCCATTTCGGTATAGACGCTATCTAAATGCACTCCATTTTTATCAATATTTGATATACCGGTTTTAAAGTTTTGCATTGCAACTTCTAATGCACTTTTGGGTTCTTTGTTATTGCCATTTCCAGCTTCAACAGCCTCCACACATTCTTTACCAACCAACATTTGATTGTACTTATCGGCATTTAACTCAGCTTCGGATTTGTATTTTGCAAATATTTTTTCTGCTACGCAATCGCAAATTTTTGCTGCCTTTTCTGTAGTTACAGATCCATCATCTATGTACTTTTTATTGTCTTGCATACACCATTCTTTTGCAACTTCTTTATTCCAGGGTTGTGTGGTGCAACTATTTAAAATGATTATTATCAGTGGATAGATTATTTTTTTCATTTTATTTATTTAGTTGTTTTAAAAAAATCAATACCAGTTTATTTGTTTTGTTATTTGCTTTTATTATAAACTCTTCGTTTCCTTCCTCTTCCAGCAATATTATACTACAATTAGGTTTTATGTTTTGTGTGCTGTGGCAGGTTTTATCAGTTACTAATTTGTAAAACAAGTTGAATAGTTTTTTTTGTTGTGCAGCATTTAAAGTTTTTTTAAAAGCGTTGCCTCCATCATAAATACCACTAGAGCTTTGGGCTGGTTTAATTGGAAAATACTCTAAAATATTTCTATTAAGGGTGTACTTATTCCCGTTTCCATCGTGATACACAAACATTCCTCTAAAAGAGTTTAACTGTTCTTTGTTTGGTTCATTTATTTTATTTTGACAAACGCCGAAATAAAACAAGCCATTAAAAGACAACAATAAAAAAATGATTTTAGAATTCAATTTTTATAATTTAAAAATGATATAATTGAATCTGGTTGCGCCACCAAAATTGGCATTCATGTCTATGTTAATTTGATTTATACTTACTAATTTGGTTTGGTAAATTGTACCTGTTGTACCATCTACAATAGACACTATAACCATTGTATTGGTAAAGTCCCATCCTGCTGGTACCGCAGGGCTGATTGGTATGGGAATAATTTGAAGTCCAGCATTTACATTCTGAATATTGGTACCACTATATATTGTTCTAATTCCGCCTCTTACATCTAATGATGTTAAAGGTGCGGTTGTTCCAATCCCCACATTGGTGCTAGCTGTGGCACCGTTTACACCAATGATACTACCTAATACCATGGCGTTGTTTATATCTACTCTACTCCTAAATCCAATAGCAGTTGCATTGGTTAAAGAGGTTGAACCGGCATCGGCAAATGCACCCAAAAAAGTATTATTTGTGCCACTAAAATTTGTGGCCCCTGCATTTTTTCCGATACCTGTATTAAAGTTACTATTGGTATTTACCAGGCTACTTTCTCCAAGTGCGGTATTATCATTACCATTTGTACTTTCGCCCAGTGCAAAATTTCCTATCGCTGTATTTCTGCTGCCATTGGTATGGTCTTTAAAAGCCCAGGCTCCCATCACAACGTTGTTTGCACCCAATGCTAAATTAAATGCTGCACTATCTCCAACTGCAACATTATACTGACTTGTGATTGATTGTAGTGTACTTAAAGCATAAGCCCCGATTGCCGTATTTGCTTTACTACTATTTTGATATAATGCAAATGCGCCTACTGCAGTATTATTATCTGATGCAGCATTTCCAATTAATGCCGATACACCAATCGCTGTATTGTTATTAGCATTATTGTTACTGCCGGCAGCATTACCAATAAATGTATTGTAAGTGCCTGTTGTATTTTTAAAACCGCTGTTAGTACCTACAAAACAGTTATAGCCTGTTGTATTATTTTCGCCTGCAGATGAACCCAAAAATATGCTTCCTGCTGTTATATTTTTTCTACCTGCCAAACTGCCAACTATGGTAGACAGATTTGCAACACTGCTATCGCCGGCATAGTCGCCAATTACGACAGCTCTGTAGCCAGCCGACAAATTATTTATATTATACCCTGCATGGTCACCCAAAATAACAGTACTGGAAGCCTTACTATTATAAGCGACACTATCGCCAATTGCTACATTATTATTACCTGTACTATTAACTCCACTGCCAGCACCTATAAAATAATTTTTATTAGTTGCATCCAACCTACCCAACCACTTATTATTTTGTCTGAAGCTTAAAGGCACATTATCTCTTGTGCCTATAAAACTTGTTGCACTATTTGTGCCGGTATTACCATTTACTTTCCATGCAATAGTATCTGTAGTGTTACTTGCTGCCAACCATAACCATTTGCTACCGTCGTAATAATGAAAGCCAATACTATCGGGTGCATTTTGAAAAATTAATAGCCCGGTTGCCGGTGTAGCAATACTGTTTTTGTCTGTTTTAGATAAACGGGGAATCAGTATCCCTTTTGAGGTGCTTTTTACATCTAATAATGCAGATGAATTAGCGGTGCTGCCATCGGTATTAATAGCAAAGGATTGTGCTTGAATACTTGTTGTAAACAAAAGAGAAAATAAAATTAAACCTATAAATTTCATAGCAGTAATAATGATTTGTGCTTATAAAAATGCTCCTCACAAATATTCATCTTATACCTTTTTTAATTCTACCGTAAAAGAGTGAGATTTAAAAAATACCGTAAAGAGGGGATTTTTTGAAAGATTGGTTTGGGCTTATTATTTCATTCTATATTTACTTGATAAATTTTAGTTGATATGAATTTTACAAGCAATTTTATGCGCTATTTGAATAAAGTTTGTTGTGCATTAATATTTTTGTTTTTTCAGCAAATGGCACGTGCTCAACCAAGGGTTAATGTAGATTCAGTAAAAACAGATTCAATAAATAAAATATTAAAAAAGGAAACAAAAAATATTGGAACTTTTAGAACTTATTTACAAAAATTAGACACCTTATCCAACGAAGAATTTATAGTTAAAGAAGCAATCGCTAATTGGTTAATTAGTAATAGTGATACCAGAGAATATGCAGGTATTAAAATTGAAGCACAACAATTATTAGGCAGGGCATATTATCATACGGGTAATTATGTGTTAGCACATGACTATTTAAATAAAGTGCTTGCTACAGGTAAAGAAGATGATTATTTTGAAACGAAAAGTAAAGCCCTGGAAGCACAAGCCCAGGTTTTTTATCAAACAGAACAACCTGAAAAGCAAAAAGAATACATTTTAAAAAACTTAGCCTATTCAAAAAAAAATAATTACAAGCAGGGTATTGCTGTTGCTAATGAAAATTATACTTCAATATTACAAGACAACGATTACCAAACAGGTAAAGATACTTTTAATATGATATTGAATGCTGAAAATGAAAGTATTAAAATTTGGAAAGAACTAAAAGATACCGGCAAAATTATACATGTTATTATAAGTAAAGGACAGGCTTATGCAGATTATCATTTTTTTGACACAGGTATAAATATTGTACTATCAGCAAAAGAATATTTCACTAATAGAAATAAAGAATCTTCTGTTTACTATAATTTTATTTTAGGAAAAATATATTTCAACAAAGCAAAAACAAATAATAACAATGCCACTGACTATAAAAATGCTATAAAATATTTTGAAATTTGCATACCGTTAGCTCAACAATTTAAAAACAAAAAACAAGAAGCATGGTGTTACGACTGGTTATCTGCTTCCTATAAATTTTTAGGTAATTATCAACAAGCCTATAAGTACTTAGAAAAATATTCTTACTTAAATGATGGCATGGTGAATGAAGAAAATTTTAAAAAAATAACAAGTGTTGAACACAAGTATGAAACTGAAAAAAAAGATAAAGAAATAGTAACCTTAGAATCGAAAACTAAACAAAAAGCTACGCTCAATAAAATACTTATCGGTGCTGCTGCAGCACTTGTCTTTATAGGCTTTTTGGGTTACCGCAATTTCAGAAGCAAACAACAAATACAACAGCAAATAATTACTGAACTGGAAAAAGAAAAACAATTACATGCCGTAGATGCCATGCTTAAAGGCCAGGAAGAAGAGCGGGGCCGGCTGGCAAAAGACCTGCACGATGGGCTGGGAGGAATGCTATCCGGAGTAAAAATGTCATTTTCAAATATGAAAGAAAATATGATAATGGATGCAAGCAATACTGATGCTTTTGAAAAATCAATAGCACAGTTAGACAACACAATTACCGAATTGCGCAAAGTGGCGCATAACCTGATGCCCGAAGCATTGGTTAAATTTGGCCTAAAGAATGCCGTGGAAGATTTTTGCCGCAGCATGGAGCTTTCAAGCAAAACAAAAATCATTTGCGAACAACTGGGCAGCGACCGGGACCTGGGCAACAGTGCCAATGTAAATGTGTACCGCATTATACAGGAACTGGTGAACAATGCGATAAAACATGCAAAGGCCAGCCAAATTCTGGTACAACTTACCAAAAGTTCCGATAAAGTGTTGCTTACTGTAGAAGACGATGGAAAGGGTTTTGATATAAATACACTGGAAAACGCAACCGGTATTGGTTATATCAATCTTAAACAACGCGTAGCCTATCTTAATGGCAAAATGGATATTGAAACAAAGCCTTCGCAAGGCACTGCGGTAAATATTGAACTAACTGCTTAGTGTTATGATAAAAGTTTTCATTGTAGAAGATCACCAGGTTGTTATAGAAGGTATCTGTTCATTATTACAAAATGAGAAAGATATTCATGTAACAGGCTCTGCCAATACCGCCCATATGTGCATGGAATATTTGCAACAAAATAAAGTAGATGTTATCTTACTGGATATTAACCTGCCCGATATGAATGGTGTTGACCTGTGCAAACTAATTAAGCAGCAACATAATAATATGTACATTTTGGCTTTAAGCACAATTGACCAGGGATCGTACATGACTAAAATTATGGAAAACGGAGCCAGTGGCTATTTGTTGAAAAACATAAGCAAAAATGAACTTATTGAATCAATAACAACCGTAGCAAAAGGTGGAATTTATTTTAGTTTTGAAGCCGGGAAAATTTATAAATCTACTTTAGAAAAAAGAAATAATGCCCCTATATTGACAAAAAGAGAAAAAGAAATTTTAAAACTCATTGCCGAAGGATTTACAAATATTCAAATAGGCGAACAACTTTTTATAAGCGTTGATACGGTAGATTCGCATCGGAAAAACTTACATACCAAACTCAATGTAAAAAATACTGCCACGCTTATTAAGGTTGCAATAGAAGAAGGTTTGCTCTAGATGAATTGCAAATCCGGCAGATTTAGCAGAACACACAGTGAAGAGCAGTTAAATCTACATACTGACCTGGTTATAAGCGAAACCTGTGACCAACCCTATTTTGTCTTTATTTCTTTCAATGCAATATAAAACCCGTTTTTCATACTTAGTATGATGGGCATTTTTGCAGCAAAAGTAAAATAAACCTGTTCTTCAACGGGGGCATTTGTGGCATTCAAATCAGTAGCGGTGAACTGTTCCACTGTTTCCTTTTCTCCATTTACCAGTATTTTAAGTTCCTTAGGATCTTCTTCTGTAATACCCATTTTTTTGGCAGATTCATTGGTATTCATTTTGAGCATTACGCTCTTGGTACCTTTTGTAATGCTGGTTAATGTATTCTTGCTTATCCAAACGCTGAGTGTATTATCATCCAGTGTTTTAACACCTGGGGCAAAATAATTATAAAGGGTATTGGCCGATATCATTGCCGCAGCAGTGTGCGTAATGGTACCGTTGATATTTATCGGATCGGTCATTTGCCAATCAAATACCAATGCCGGTGCAAGTGCTTTTACCGTAATAATAAAATCATATTTCTGTCCATTAGATTCTACCCCGTAAATAAGTTTTGTGCCGGGCTTTATTAACGACTGTAAATTAACCTGTGCAAAACCAAATGCAAAGCATGTCAATAAGCTGAATAGGAGGAATATTTTTCTCATAACTTAAATTTTTTACAAGATACAAATACTGTAAGCAAAAAAAATACCCAATGCAGGGTATTTATGGTTTTACAAGAACTTTCTTTTCAGCGGTAGTCGTAAACATGCCGATGGGTTCTGCAAAATTCTCCAGTCCGTTTTCTTTTAATAAATTTTTTACTTCCTCCACCGCATTTTCATCAACAGCAATTAACAGGCCTCCGTTGGTTTGCGGATCCGGCAACAGGTTAAAAGCCTCCATTACATTCACGCCCTTTTCAAAAGTAGTTTTAGTGCTGTAGCTATTCCAGTTACGGTAAGTGGCATCGGGTACAATGCGTTGTGCCAGGTATTCCCTTACACCGTCTGCAACCGGAAGGGCGGAATAGATTATTTCTGCAGAACAACCGCTTCCTTCTGCCATTTCAATTAAGTGGCCAAGCAAACCAAAGCCGGTAACATCGGTCATGGCAGTAACGCCTTCAATCTTACCAAGCACTTCACCAATTTTATTTAGCTGCGTCATCTGGTTTATCATTACCACCACATGTTCGTCTTTTATTACGCCTCTTTTTTGTGCCGTAGATAAAACCCCAACACCCAATGGCTTGGTAATAAAAATTACATCACCGGGTTTTGCTGTATTATTTTTCTTCAGGTTTTTAATGTCAACCAATCCGGTTACTGCCAGGCCAAAGATGGGTTCGGCACTGTCAATGCTATGCCCGCCAGCCAAAGGAATACCAGCTTCTTCGCAAATTTTACGGCTTCCATCTAAAACTTTTTGTGCAAGTTCTGCAGGCAGTTTCTCAACCGGCCAACCTAAAATTGCCACAGCCAGTAAAGGTTTGCCGCCCATGGCATACACATCGCTGATGGCGTTGGCACTGGCTATGCGGCCAAAATCAAACGCATCATCTACAATAGGCATAAAAAAATCGGTGGTGGAAATTAATGCCGTGCCATTGCCTAAATCATAAACGGCGGCATCATCTTTACTGCTGTTGCCAACCAATAGTTTGCTGTCAGCAGGCATTGCAATATTTGTTTTTAAAATTTCATCCAATACTTTGGGTGCAATCTTACAACCACAACCTGCTCCCCGGGAGAATTGAGTTAGTCTTATCACTTCTGAACCTTCAGCATTAACTATATTATTTTCCATGTAAATAATTTACTGTTAAAAAATCTGCGTAATCATTTTTTTATCATCTTAATCAGCGTTCCTTTCGTTTAAAAACAATCGCCGAGTTCTTTTTTAAATCGCCGCTGAAACGTATTTCATATCTATCCTTGCCATCATTTACGATCAATAATCCGGTATTGGGCGGCAGGCTTCCCAGGTTTTCGGCATACATCACAATCTGTATACTGTCGGTTATATCTTTTGTATAAATTGTTTTGCGAACTGGCTTGGTACTTAAGCCAACCATCGGCATGATAATGCTGCCATTCATTATTACGCTTACCGTATCACCGTCTACTTCACCGTTATCGTATAAAGTAATTACCAGGCTATCGGATGTATAATTAACCCGCTGGATGGTTTCAATGGTTCTGCCGTTAATTTCTGACGCAGGCTGTTTAGGTTTTGTTTCCTGCGGTTTTTGTGGTTCATTCTTTACGATTACTTCTTTTGTTTCGGCCGCTTCTTTTTCTTTAGCAGCTTTTACTTTAACCGGCTTTTCTTCGGCAGAACGCCGTGGTTTGGCGGGCTTTTCCTTGTCAGCAGGTTTTACTTTTGCTACGGGTTGTTCTTTTACCGGTTCAGCTTTTATTACAACCGCCACTGCTGCGGCCGCCGGCGTTTCTACCGGCAAAAATGTAAGATCATTATCAAGCCCTAAAACTTTTAATTGTTTAACCAGAGGCGATTCTTTAAAATCAGTTTTCTTTTCAACATGAATAAACCCTGTTGCCGGAGCATATTCTTTTGTGCGGTTGGTTGAGAACATGCCTTTCAAAACCATCACATCATTCGTCATTTGAAAGTTCAGCACGTTTAAAACATAAACACCTTTGGGGGGTTTTATAGGATAATTATTATCAATCAGTTTTAGATCCTGCGTAATTACTTTATCTTCTTCAATAGTAATTCTAATCTTTTTAACGCCATAATATTCCTTGCCATCCAAAATAAAAAAAGTTTGTGAGTAGCCAACTAGTTTTCCGTTCTTTTCGCTGATGGCAATTTCGTACCGGTAATTAAGTTCTGTAGTATCATTAAACATCAGCCCGGTCCAAATGCCAGTCATATCCTGTGAGGATTGAGCGAATGAAGTTGCTGAAAGGAAAAAAGCACAGCAGGCAATTATTAAGCGCTTACAATATTGCATGTTAATATTTTATGTATATTTGTTTTTGTATCAACGCCGGCACAGGGTATTTTATTTAACAGCATCGAAATATTTTCCCGGTTATACAGGCCTTTGTGATACCATTTATCGTAATAGCTGAGTAAAATGCGAAAACATTCCTTCGTATTATCTTCTTCCAAAAAATTAAGGGCATTTTTTGTTTCCAGTCCTCCCAGTCTTTTTTGAATTCGCAGTATTGCATCTGCCAATATTTTCTTTTTTAGTTTTCCGTATTCCTCCGTTATATAATCAAGTCTTTCTTCAAAAGGTATATCCATAAAAAAAACAGGCGACTTGCGCATGGTACGCCAGAGCGGCATGGGTATCTGCAGGTTGCCGATGCGTTGGCTTTCGTCTTCTAAAAAGATGACCGGTGATCGTTGGCCGTTGATCGTTGGTGAGCTTTGTATTTCGGCCAGCGAACAACGAGCAGCGAACAACGCTTCCCCCAGCATATTCTCAAACATCTCCTGCCCGGGTTGCGGCATGTTTTCTATTGAGCCAAATGCAGATCCTTTATGATTCGCCAGGCCCTCCAGATCAATAATTGTCTTTTGCTGATTTTTCAATTCGTGCAGCACCAATGTTTTTCCGCTACCAGTGTAACCTCCAACAATATTAAAATTGTATTCTTTTTCAAATTGCGAAAGAATCCATTTCCGATATGCTTTGTAACCTCCCACCAATTGATACACTTTAAATCCATACATATCCAGCAACCACGCTACCGCTGCGCTGCGCATGCCGCCACGCCAGCAGTGGAGCAGTACGCAGTTTGCAGTTTGCAGTTTGCTTGTTAAAGCCAGCTCTTTTTCTTTTGCCAGCTGCTCACTGCCAGCTATTTTTTCTGCTTCTTCCACCATCGCTCTCATCTTCACACCAAAAAAATCCAATCCAATTTTTATAGCTGCTTCACGGCTTTGTTGTTTGTAAGCTGTGCCAACCTGTTTTCTTTCTTCGTCGGTAAATAAGGGCAGACTGTGTGCCGCTGGTAAATGTGCATGGGCGTACTCGCCGGGGCTACGCACATCCAGGATTGGAAATTGCTTTGCCAGTTTTAAAAATTCTTCTATGTTTATTTTTTGTACCGGCATTTAATTTTCAGGTTCCTTTTTAATTTTATCCTCATAGATCAATTCTACAAGACTTCCTTTTTTGTTTCTTAAATTTCCTTTCATATCAATGGTTTTCTTATTCTGCTTTACCGAAACTCCGCAGTCTTTTTTATCATCTTCAGAATTCCAAAGGTCATAAACCTCATAATTTACATCATTATTATAAAAATTAAGATAGCCAAAACGCATCGCTGCATTGGCTTTACCTCCGCCACGAATGTATCCCTGGAATGTAAATTTTTGCCAGGATGTAGCATCCAGAAGCGCCGGGTATTGCATTTCAACCTTTGCTTTTGTTCCAAACCTGTAAACAATATAATTTCGATCTTTTTCTTTACAAACAGAAACCCATTTCAGATTTTTAAGCTGGCAGGCAAAAATAATTTCCTCATTTGTTTTACACAGCTGATTATCAATTTGTGCAAAGGCCGTCAGCCCTGAAAACAAACTTAATAATATGATGGTTATTCTTTTCAATAACATTGCACTAAGTTACACAAAGAAAAAAGCCGCCGAAAATTTCAGCGGCTCATTATTAATTATTCATTATAAAATTATCCATTCATTGATGTCAAAAATTCCGCATTATCCTTTGTTCCTTTCATATTTTTCAACAACGTGTTAATCGCTTCCTCAGGATTCATATCGGCCATGTGCTTACGCAATACCCACATGCGCTGGAAGGTATCTTTATCCAGCAACAGGTCATCACGCCTGGTGGATGAAGCAACAATATCAATGGCAGGATATATTCTGCGGTTCGATAATTTACGCTCCAGTTGTAATTCCATATTACCGGTTCCTTTAAATTCCTCAAAGATCACCTCATCCATTTTACTGCCGGTATCAACCAGTGCAGTTGCTATGATGGTTAACGATCCGCCATTTTCAATTTTACGTGCCGCACCAAAAAACTGTTTTGGTTTCTGCATCGCATTGGCTTCTACACCACCACTTAATACTTTACCGCTTGATGGGGCAACTGTATTGTGCGCTCTTGCCAAACGGGTAATAGAATCCAGCAGTATTATCACATCGTGACCGCACTCAACCAAACGCTTTGCTTTTTGTAAAGCCATGGTACTAACACGAACGTGTTTTTCGGCAGGCTCGTCAAAGGTTGATGCAATAACTTCTGCTTTTACACTGCGTTCCATATCGGTTACCTCTTCCGGCCTTTCATCTACCAATACAATCATCAGGTAACAATCCGGATGATTTTCTGCAATGGCATTTGCCAGTTCCTTCAGTAGCATCGTTTTACCCGTTTTTGGCTGGGCAACAATTAATCCACGTTGTCCTTTACCAATGGGAGTAAAAAGGTCCATGATACGGGTGCTGTAATTATCGGCTCTTGTTGTAAGATTTAATTTTTCGAAAGGGAACAGCGGCGTTAAATAATCAAACGGCACACGGTCTCTTACTTCCTCCGGCGATTTACCATTGATGGTTTCTACCTTTAATAAAGCAAAATATTTTTCGCCTTCTTTTGGCGGCCTTACACTTCCGTAAACAGTATCACCGGTTTTTAAACCAAATAATTTTATCTGGCTGGGCGATACATAAATATCATCGGGCGATGATAAATAGTTATAGTCGCTGCTTCTTAAAAAGCCATAACCATCGGCCATCATTTCCAAAACACCTTCGCCCAAAATCACACCATCAAACTCAATATTAAAAGCCGGCTGTGGTCGGGATTGGTTGTATTGTTTTGCCGGATGATGGGCCGATTCGTTTTCTAATTCAACCTCTGCTTCCTGCTCCTGTTCCAGTTCATCTTTCTCTGCAAGCATTTGTGCAATGGCAGCCGGAATGGTGCTTTCCTGGTCGGTTAAGGGTTGCATATCCTCTTCGTCTTCTTCAACCTCTACCTGCTTTTTAACAGGTTTTTTTTCTGCTTCTGCTTTTTTAGGTTTTGCAGCGGCCACCGGTTCTGGCGCTCCTTCTTTTTCTGCAGCCGGCTTTACAATCCTTTTCCGTTTTGGCTTTTCGCCCTCTGGTTTTTTGTCGGTACTCATACTTGATTGGGTTTCCAGAATCTTATCAATAAGATCCTGTCGGTTAAGTTTTTTTGCGTTGGAGATGTTGTATTGCTCAGCAATATCGTGCAACTCAGGAACGAGCAGGTCGTTCAGTTGTGAAATGTCGTACATAAATAATGAAAAATGATTTTCTTCAAAAATCCCGTCTTAAGTCTGAAAAATTGTGATTGAGAAATTTATATTGATGGATTTAAACCGCTGATAAGTAGTGCTTGAAAGTTGCTCCTCAGCCTGATTCTAATGCAATATTACGGTGTTTTTTTAAAAAAAAGGAATTTTTTTGGGTACTGAGCTGTTAATCTTTGATTGGGCAGAGGTGGCACCGTTTATCCTGAACAATGAAGGACTCTGTACAAAACTGGTAATGCTATTTAACTTTAATTATCTTTTGCTATAAATGTCGAGTAGATTAAGATTGAAATTTAAACCACTGCATTTACCAATTGTCGCCCGGTTTCAAAATCCTTGATATTTTGCATCGTGATTTGTGCTATCTGTATCAACGCCTCTTCGGTAAAAAACCCCTGGTGCGATGTGATAAGCACATTTGGGAAACTTAATAACCGCATAATATCATCATCCTGAATAATGTTTTCGGATAGATCATTAAAGAACAATGTTTCTTCCTGTTCATAAACATCAAGCCCCAAATACCCGATACGGCCGGTTTTAAGGGCTTTAATAACATCTTTGGTATTAATGAGTGCGCCACGGCTGGTATTAATAAGCATCACGCCCTTTTTCATCATGGTTAAAGTGTGGGCATTCACAATATGCCGGGTTTGCTCATTTAACGGGCAATGCAGGGATATTATATCCGCCCGTTCCAACACATCAATCAAGGGCAAATAGCTAACTCCGTCGTCTTCCAAATGTTTATCGGCAATAAGATCAAATGCCAACACTTTACAACCAAATCCGTTCATAATATTACAAAACACCTTTCCTATTTTGCCCGTACCAATAACGCCAACCGTTTTTCCATACAGGTCAAAACCGGTCAATCTTTCCAGCGAAAAATTGCCTTCTTTTACACGATTGTATGCTTTATGTGTTTTGCGGTTAAGGGTTAAAATAAGCGCAACGGCATGTTCTGCAACTGCGTGAGGCGAATAAGCCGGCACCCGTACTACTGAAATTTTATTTGCTTTGGCAGCAACAAGATCAACATTATTAAACCCGGCACAACGTAGTGCTGCCAGTTTTATCCCTGATGCTGATAAGGCTTTTAATACCGGCTCATTTAATTTATCATTTACAAATAAGCAAACCGCATTACAGCCCTGGGCAAGATTAACAGTCTGCTCATTCAACGGTGCTTCAAAATATATTATTTCGTGTCCATCCAGGTTTTTATCAAAAAACTCCCTGTCGTATATTTTGGCTGAGAAGAAGGCTATTTTCATGTGCTTGTATTTATTGATTTTGGCCAAATCTCCGCCTGACAGAACGTGCAGGGAATTCGTCAATTAACATTTGGGTTATATCAACGGTTTTATGACTCATTTCATATTCAAAGATAAACTTTAGTTGGCCCAACTGCTTAACAGTAACAAACCGTTACAGCAATATCTTATCTTTGCACCCAATTTATAATTTATATGTTCAACAAAAGAATCAGAATTAAAGACCTGTTGGCAAGCGATAAAGCCAACTACGAAGCAACCGTAATGGGGTGGGTACGCACTTTCCGCAACAACCAGTTTATTGCCCTTAACGATGGCAGCACCAATAATAATGTACAAATTGTTGCCACACTAGGCCAGTTTGATGAAGCTTTATTAAAGCGCCTTACAACCGGTGCCTGCATTAAAGCTACCGGCGAAGTAATTCCATCTTTGGGCAAAGGGCAAAAAGTAGAATTGAAAGCCACAACAATAGAAATACTGGGCGATAGCGATGCAGAAACTTTTCCGATGCAACCCAAAAAACACAGCCTGGAGTTTTTAAGAGAAAATGCTCACATGCGTTTCCGCACCAACACTTTTGGTTCTGTATTTCGGGTGCGCCATGCGCTGGCTTATGCTGTTCATAAATTTTTTAATGATAAAGGATTTCTTTATTTACATACGCCCATCATTACAGCCAGCGATGCTGAAGGTGCCGGCGAAATGTTTAAAGTAACATCGTTGCCGCTGGATGGCACAGCACCAAAAAACGATGATGGTTCTATAAACTTCAAAGAAGATTTTTTTGGGCGTAGTACCAACCTTACCGTAAGCGGACAATTAGAAGGCGAGCTGGCTGCAACGGCGTTCAGCGATATTTATACCTTCGGACCAACTTTTCGTGCAGAGAACAGCAACACAACCCGCCACCTGGCTGAGTTCTGGATGATTGAACCGGAAGTTGCCTTTAACGATCTGGAAGATAATATGAACCTGGCCGAGGAGTTTATCAAGTATGTGATAAAATATGCCATGGATAATAATAAAGAGGATCTGCAATTTTTAGCACAACGGCTTGAGGAAGAAGAAAAACAAAAACCACAAATTGAAAGAAGCGAAATGGGTTTGCTGGAGAAATTAAATTTTGTGGTTGATAATGATTTTGAAAGACTGACCTATACCGAAGCCATTGAAATTTTAAAAGAAAGCAATCACAATAAGAAAAAGAAATTTCAATATTTAATTGAGGGCTGGGGAACCGATCTGCAAAGTGAACACGAAAGATATTTGGTTGAAAAGCATTTTAAAAAACCGGTGATACTTACTGACTATCCCAAAGAGATAAAAAGTTTTTATATGCGCCAGAATGATGATGGCAAAACTGTTGCAGCCATGGATATTCTGGCACCGGGCATTGGCGAAATTGTAGGCGGCAGCCAGCGGGAAGAGCGCATGGATAAACTTACACAGCGCATGCTAGAAATGCATATCCCGGCCGAAGAACTATGGTGGTACCTGGAAACCAGGAAATTTGGCACCTGCCCCCATGCTGGCTTTGGGCTTGGTTTTGAGCGACTGGTGCAATTTGTAACCGGCATGGGTAATATCAGGGATGTGATTCCTTTCCCGAGGTATCCGAAGAGTGCGGAGTTTTAACGAATATCATACTGAGCCTGTCGAAGTATGAATTTAATAAACAAAAAACCGAATTTGATAATTTCGATTTTTTATAAGTGCCCGGCAGCAGGTATAGCTATTCTAAAATATTTTTCCAACATTTGTAAAAAAAGATCATGAAAAAATACATTGCTTTTGTTACCGTTTTGGTCATATTATCATCAGCCGCATCCTTTGCACAAAACCGTACTTTAAAAAAGATGATGGAATTAAAAATGCCAAAAACTGCCGATGATAAACTTTGCGGCACCCGTGGTGCTGGTGTTTGCTGGAACCCGTTAACACAAAAGTATTATGCGGCATTTTGCGGCAACGCAGGTTTCCCGATGGGGGTATTTACTGCTTCAGGCAAAAGAGTTTCAGGCGATACGCTTACCACTATGGAAGATATCAGGGGCATCTGGTATGATGTGTCAATAAAAAAAATAATGGCAAACGGCTTCAACGATATTGGCTGGATAAATTACGAGCTGAATAAAACCGGTATTCCAACACATCATTTTTACAAATACGTGGGTATGAACCAACCAAACGAACAAAGTGTGGGCGCTTATGATGCCAAAATGAAAAAGGTTTTAGTTTTAGATGGAAGCCGCGTAGTGCTATATGCCGGCAACAGCAATATGCTTGTGGATGTTAATGGTTCTGTACAGATACATTGGGGGCGCAAAAAATCGCCGGGCACCAGTGACAATGAAGATTCCCTGGAAGTTAATGAAGATTATAACAGCAATGTAGTTGCCACCGGTATTACAAATGCCGAGTTTGGTTTTTTAAATACCGCAAATAAGCAAATTGAATTGTACAGTTACAAAGGTGGCTTGCTTCAGCAGACTTTAAAGCTGCCTGATACTGCACCGGTTGAAGCATTATTTAACTTTGCATACAGCAATGGTATTTACTGGCTTTTTGATATTGAAAACAGAAAATGGATAGGTTATAAATAAGTAATTGTGGCATTCGCACTTACGTTAAAAGCAAATTGGCATTTGGGGTACGGTTATTGATTACCCACAATACACTAAATAAAACAATATGAGCAATCAAAAAAAATTCGGCGTGTGGATGGATACACAACATGCCACCGTAGTAGGAAGCGATAACAGTGAAACCGACACGCTTACCGTGCTTGCACACGTAACAGGCGAAGCAGTTTCGCCAAGTCCCAGCAATAAAAATGAGAATAACCAAAAGCAAATGCTGCAGGCAAAATTTTTTAAAGAAATAGCTACACACCTTGTAAACGCAACACACCTGCATGCAACCGGCACGGGGCAGGTGCAGGAGCAGTTTATCCATTACCTGGCAGAAACCCCTCAGTTTAAAAACACAAAGACTGAAGAATCTACTGCAAATAAGATGAGTGATGAAAGATTGTTAGAGTTTTTTGCAGAAAAATTAAATTAATTTTTTGTAACGGAATTTATTTCTCTGTTAGAAAACAGAAAGGCTGCCATGCAATAAATTTTATTGCATGGCAGCCTTTTCATTTACTTTATTTAATCAGATCTGTTTTGCTTTTTATTTCTTTGATGCCTGCAAATAAATTGTCAAGATCCTGCTGACTGTTAAATGCATTGATAGAATAACGCAGGTACACTTTATCGCCATGCCTCATTACGGGTATTTCGATTTTATAATTGTCGAAAAAAAGCCGGTGCAGTTTTTCGGGCTCTGTTGTTTTTATTTCGGCACTAAAAAGTTGCAAAATAAAATCATCATGAACCGGCGCAAGTGGTGACGATCCTAACAGTTCGCAAAAAGCCGCAGCATTTTGATGAACTAGTTTTCTGCAATCGGCTGCTACCTGCCACCAGTTATGTGCCTGCATAAATTCAATGGCCGTTGGTATCGTTAAAAATGCCGAATAGTCTCTTGTGCCATTCATTTGATGATAATCCAAAAAAGTTGAATGAGAAGGAAACATTGCTTTATAACCCCAGCTTACCACCAACGGATCTACCATCGGCTGGTATTCTTTTTTTACAAATAGAAACGAACTGCCCTTGGGTGTCATCATCCATTTGTGGCAGGCACCAGTGTACATGTCAAAAGGCGAATCCTGTAAATTTAACGGCACTTGCCCTGGTGCATGTGCGCCGTCCACAAAAGTCATAATTCCTTTTTCTTTTGCCGCTGCACATATTTCTTCCACCGGCAGGCGAAGACCGGTGCTGCTGGTAATATGGCTGATAAAAACCAGTTTTGTTTTACTGCTTAATCCTTTAAAAAATTCAGCAACAAATGCTTCTTTAGATTTTATGGGTAAGGAAATGGGTTGCTTAATATAAACGGCGCCCGTTTTTTCGCAATAATATTCCCAGGCTTTATCGCAGGCTCCATACTCCAGGCTGCTGGTAAGTATTTCATCGCCGGGTTTAAGATTTAAACTTTTTACAATTGTATTTACTGCATACGAAGGATTGGTTACATACACCAGATCGTCTTTATGGCAATGCAGGTAAGTGGCCAGTGCTTCCCGGGATGTTTCCAGGTATTTTAATCCGTTTACAGTAATGAACTGTACCGGCTCCTGTTCCAGCTCCAGCTGAAACTGCTGGTACCTTTCAAAAACAGGTTTGGGGCAGGCGCCAAAAGATCCGAAATTGAGATAAGTAATATCGTCTCGTACTAAAAATTGTTGTTTAAGATTTTGCATTCCCAAATATAATGTCATTTTTATTTTCAGGCGTAGTAAACTGTATTTGATGTAACTTTAAATATGCCATTTTACAAACTCATCATCAGCTACTTACTTACCACTGTGGTTTTTTTTGCAGTAGATATGACCTGGCTGGGCTTTATTGCCAAAGACCTGTACAAAAAATACCTCGGCAATTTTTTAAGCGATAAAGTAAACTGGCCTGCTGCCATTATTTTTTACCTCCTGTTTATAATCGGCATATTTTATTTTGCTATTCTGCCTGCGGTTGAAAAAAACTCACTGGCAAAAGCAATAATTGCCGGTGCTCTGTTTGGCTTTTTTACCTATGCCACGTACGACCTTACCAATTTAGCTACCTTAAAAAACTGGCCGCTGCCCATTGTGTTTATTGATATCATCTGGGGCTCGGTACTTACCGGCATTGTAAGCACGGCAGGTTTTTATATTGTAAAATGGGTTGCTTAAATGTTAACCGTTTTCATACAATGCTTCATCATCATTTTTATTTATACAGGCATTTGGTTTGCGGTAGCTGTTTATAAAAAAAGAAATGATGTTGCCGATATTGCCTGGGGCATTGGTTATATTTTACTCTGTGTTTTTCTTTTTATCAGTCATCCTGCCTCACCAGTTTTATTAGCTTTATATACATTGGTTACGGCCTGGGGGCTGCGACTGAGTTTGCATATTTATACCCGTAATAAAAACAAGGCAGAAGATTACAGGTACAAAGCCTGGCGGGATGAATGGGGAAAATATTTTTACCTGCGCAGTTACTTACAGGTGTTTTTACTACAGGGTATTTTTCTGCTGATCATTATTTCCCCGGTAATACATGCTGCTGTTGCGCCTGCAGTAAGCTGGAATATTTTTACCTGGATTGGTTTATGCTGCTGGATGATTGGTTTTTATTTTCAGGCGGTTGCAGATTGGCAACTGGTGGTTTTTAAAAAGAACCCAAACAACAAAGGAGTAATTATACAAACAGGTTTATGGAAATACAGCCGCCACCCGAATTATTTTGGAGAGATATTGATGTGGTGGAGCATTTTTATAATTACCATTCCTTATACAAACAGTTTTTATTTTATTGTAAGCCCGCTTACTATTACACTACTGCTGGTTTTTATATCGGGTATTCCCATGCTGGAAAAAAAATACAAGGGCAATGCTGCTTTTGAAGATTATAAAAAGAGAACGAGTGCGCTGATACCGATGCCACGGCGGAAGGTTTAAAAAAATTTCTTGATTTTACAAGTTTCACGCAAAGGGAGTTGAAAACCCCTGACCAAAGCATCCTCGTCTGAAACGAGGACGAGGTGGGCGATTTAGTTTACCGTATCCCGATCCCAATATTTTATCATGTCTGCCATGCGCTTATGTACCATGGTTTCAAGTAGCGTAACCAGTTGTTCATCTGTCAGCATTTCTTTATTGCCTTTTAATGCATCCCATAGTTTGCGGCACACCTGCTTACCCGCAGCATCATAAATACCTGCAGCGCCGGCATGCCACCTGCATTGATACCATCCGTAATTTTTAGGATATTGCCGGGCAATTTCACTGTATCGTTCCTGAATATCCTGCAGACTTGTGTACTTAAATTCCTTGCTTCCTGCGGCCACCACCATTTTGGGAAACAGGGTGAGGGCGGGTAACAATTCCGGTTCCTTTTCTGCGATGTAAGTGTGCAATAAAATATTGGCAAACAATTCGCCCATCCAGTTGCGCTGCATAACAAGGCCACTTTGCATGTGAAAAGCATGACCCAGTTCGTGAATAGCCAACAGATCAAAAAAAGGCTGCATGGTTATATGCCCATCACTGCTGCTATAGGTTGTTTGAATTGGCTTGCGCAAACTTTCCGGCAATTGATCTAATGGTGGTAAAAAACTTTGCCAGAACTCATTGTCCTCCGCTGCTACAATAAGCCGTTTATTTTTTTCATTATAATGTGGCATACCATATACTACCGGTTCTGTTGTGTAGGTTTTCCAATCATTAGCACTCAGAATGAGTAAGGTAACTGTTGGTTTAAATTCAAGTAAGTTCTGGTGAAAGGCTATTGCCTTCGCTATTTGCAATGCCATTGTTTGGGCTCTTTGCTGATGACCCGAACTGTAATACACCGGAAAAGACTGATCTTTTAATTGATTGAGCGAATCAACAGACTGTGCCCTGGTTGGTTGATAGAGGGTGATGGCAAATAGTATGAAAATGAAAAGAGACTTCGTCATGTGTAAATATTTTATACAAATTTCGAACCCGAAGCGTTGCATAAATAGTACAAAAACGACAATTACAAACGCAGACCGGCCTGCATTCTCAGCGGACTATTCTCCAGTTCTTTTTCAATAATGCCAGGGGCCACACCGGCAAAGTCTTTAAAGTCACGAATAAAATGCATCTGGTCAAAATAACCGCATTCGTATGCAATGCTGGTCCAGCTCAGGTTTGGGAAAGTTTCACGTAATCTGTAAGCTTTTGAAAACCGGATTAACCGGGCAAATACTTTGGGCGAAAAACCAATGCGTTCTTTACTTACCCTTTCAAACTGACGAAGGCTGAGACAGGCAAGTGAAGCAACAGCCTCCATGGAGATATTTCCGTTTAGCCGTAAAAGTTCCAGCATGGCGCTGTCGAAGGGTAACGTTTTTTTTAATGCTTTTACTTTACTTAGCAGAAATTGTTCAACCACTTCTTTTATTCCGTTAAAACATTGGGCTTCCTGTAACCTTTCGTTTATATCATTCATTTCGTTTCCAAAAATATCAGCAGCATCGTAACTGCCATCAATCATTTCGGCCATAGAAAATCCCAGTAAGCGGTACATACCAGCCGGGTGAAAACCCACCCGAATGGCCTTATGGTCTCTATTTACATCCAGTGTAACGCTGCATGATTGTAGCCCTACCACTACACTTCTCGGCTGTAAAAGAAAAGGGGCATCAGCTTCATTCTGAACTTTTATGCGATCGTTGATATAAAAGAAGAGCGAGTGTTGTGGTGTTGGCGGGTAACAAATAACAGTAGGCGCATTTGTATTCACTTGGGCATGCACCACCATAATGCAGTTTATAAACTCCTGCAACAAAATATGTGGCGTATAAAACTGTACCTGCACAACGTAATTTTAAGAAAGTTATTAAAGCAAGAATAAGCTGCAGATAAAAATACTTAAAATTTGCTACTGTTTAAAATGGTATCACCTGTGCAGATGTATATCCGGGAAGTGATCCCATAATCGGTACGTTTTATATTTTATGTTTTGGGGAGGCAACTCTTGCGCCAGTGGGGTTACAAATTTTATGGAGTTAGAGGATGTGGGCTTGACAGTTCAACTTAATGGCGGCGAGCCCCACGGCCTTGCACAAAAGCCCGGCGTGGAGATTCGCCTGGAAAACTTAAATTTGAGAGGGAAACTCAGAGGGGAAGGAAAAAGTAGAAATATTTTGGCTTTTAATTATAAAATACCCATATATTTAAGTACCAAAACTAACCCCACTGTGCTAAACTGTGATATGAAAGAATTAGTTGACCTGTATGCAAAGTTGCTTATTGGTACATTTACTTTTATAGGCCCATCGTTTACCCTATTAATTTCCTTATTTCAGGACCATTTTGAGAGAGTTAAAAAAGAGCATGAAAGCAGACGGGAAACGTGGCTTAAAACAGATACAAAAGATAAAGTTATCTTAAAACAAATTAAGAGACATAAATTAGAATTAAATCGGTTAGACCCTAAAAGACAAGTTACTTTTGTATATGGCACCCTTTTATTGTCTATAGCTTTAACAGGTTTTTATTATTTTCAACATACTCATTTTTGGGGATTTAATTACCCATGGATAAGAATTACAACAATTAGTATAAGTATTGCGTTATTCTTAGTGTGCCTAATAATCTTATGGATAGTATTTGGTACAATTATAGATGCAAAAAGGGCAGAACAAGAAGCTAAAAAAGAAGCTTTGCAAAAAAGAAAACATACAATGTTACAAACCTTAAAAAGACTACAACCATGAATGATTTCAAAGTAACTGAAGTAATTGATTCAAATACAATTAGAGTAGAGCCATTTTGGGAAATGGAATACAATGGGCATTTATACTCAGGGGACAGAATTAATGTACGTGGTTTAGAGGGATTAAAAGAGATACCGGCGGTAAAAGAAAGGCTAAAGAAAATCCTTATTGGAACTAAATTAGAATTATCTATTGATTCACCAGAATTGATAAATTACAGCAATACGAAAGACTCAATTGTTTCTTGTTCAGTTTATTTGGGACAAGACAATGTATTTTATTATTTTTCCGAATTTGTTTCTAAATACTAATTGATTTAGAGACTATTAAAAAAGCTGCGTACCCTATTTACGCAGCTTTTTATTTTGTTCTCTGAATACAGATATACCATGACTGTTGAACATATTTTTTTATGTGTTCTATGGAGTGCCTAATTGGGCGTTGGTCGAAGACCACACCGGCAAGAAACAAACCTTCCTAAGGTGGTAAAGGGGTCCGGTTGCAAACCGGTAGAATTAAAACGGCAACAAGTGATCCCATAATCGGTACGTTTTATATTTTATATTTTGGGGTGGGAACACTTGCGCCAGTGGGGGATTATAAGCACCTATTTATTGAAGGATAGGCAAAAGCCGAAAAGTACAAAATATTAGGTAAGCCGATTAAAGGCAAGCCCTTACCAATTCGTAACAGAGTTACTCATAGCGAGTTTTGGGGTGGGAACACTGGCGCCAGTGGGTGATGTCTATTTCTCCTAATTGCAAATACAATACTGCAATGTCTAAAAGAACATATTCTTTGAACACAGCATCTTCTCCTGCATATTCGTATGCTTTTTTTAGATATTCTCCTTGTTCATCAAAATTTTGTTTTTGAGATGCAACCTTCGATAATAAATAATAAACTTGGTAATCGTATCTATTAATTTTTATACTTTCTAAAAAGTCTTTTTCTGCATCATCAAACCACCCATTTTTTAGAGCATGTAACCCAAATTGTTTTAATTCTTCAGCTTCTACTTTTATTTTATTCTTTAAGACTTCGAGTATCTGCCGGAATAGTTTTGTATGAAGGGTTAACTCCAAAGTTATTACACTCAAATTTTCTTGAATAATATGAGTAAGATTTTGTATGTCTCTATGAGATTGATTTGCAAACTCTCTCACAGAGTCATTTAAACCTTGTACTCCTTGGTTTATCTTATGGACATTATAGACCGTGTAATAGAAGGCTGTGTCTTTGAAAAATTGCTTCCAACTCATAAAATTTTAAAGATTTTGGTCTGCCAATAATTAGTAGTATTAGTCAAATTTTGAATAGTGACATCTAAAAGTAGTATCCGTGAAAAATTACCATCATTCTGGACTTTGCTTTCAACCCGGCATTTAAAAAATGCCTCGCTAGGGACTGAAGCTGAAGAAAGAAAAAATTCTGTTCTAGCCCCATTTTCAGAAATATAGGCTAAGGTTATTTATCGATAAATTTCGCTATTTTTTCAGTTCTTTTATTAAAATTCTTTTTTGATTCATTTATCATTTCGTCAAAATATTTGATTCTGTTAGCCTTAGCCTTATTTTTCATTTGAGCTATGTCTTTCGGCTGTAACGACTGATTTTTGTACCAACTCTTTTTTAACACAATATAAATAATACTAAAGTCAGCTAGCGAATTTAAATAATTAAAGACAGGCATTACATCATGTTTCTTACGATTGAAAATTAAGCTAATGGTAATTGTAAATATGGTCTCAGAATTTTTATGTTTTTTTAAAACGGTTTTTAACCGATTTAAATATTCTTCTGTCGAACGATCTTCATTCGAAGCTTCAATAACAGTGAATCTTTTTGAAGGGAAATTTTCTGTCCAAATTGAGGACTTTAATGGAAAGAAACGTTTTCGGTCAAAAAGTGTATATAGCGTGTTTGATTTTCCCCAAGCTGTGTAACCTATGATAGCAATAAGTTTCTTAGGCATGTGTATAATTTTATAATGTTGAACATGGAATACATTGCCGACAATTCATAAATATACTATAATAATTACAAGATATAAAAAATACTACTTTTCAGACGAGTCTCTGCCTGGATTTTGTGCGATGGCCTGTAGGACTCGACGTGTTACGAAGCAAATTATGAGTACTTAAAGCACTACGAAAATTGGCGACGAGTCCTGTGCTTACACACGTGCCTTGCCAGAGAAAACTCGCCTGAGAAATGAACAGGATTGCTCTCTCCCCTAACTCACCCCAACAATCTTCCCATCCACCACATCAATATTATTTGCTTGTGGTATTTTGGGCAGTCGGGCATAGGCAGCATTGCGCCACATACGACCACCATAAAACCGAGGCTGTGTTTAAAATTGCCTGCTGTCGGCAATACAAATCTTGTTTTCAAAAATCCAGCATTTCAACACAAGCCCGTCATCCAGTTTTATTTCCCATCCCAGGGG
>Ga0209181_10003385_pt1 | contig 24647 bp, 31 predicted proteins | sample MAT05_FD_187208 | JGI IMG/M metagenome (GOLD analysis project Ga0209181, IMG submission 187208) | Freshwater microbial communities from Lake Fryxell liftoff mats and glacier meltwater in Antarctica - MAT-05 (SPAdes) (version 2) | ecosystem: Environmental > Aquatic > Freshwater > Ice > Liftoff...
GCTCTACATAATGGCAGGAAGCTGCCGGTCACTTCGGTGCCATCCGCACCTAAATCCCAATATAAGCGAGGCTGCAATCCAAGAGATTGACGACCCGGAAGCGGTCGTTTTGAATGGTGTGCCGGAACCAGCATTGGTCATGCTTTGCATGAACTACAGCCGCGAAACCACGAACTGGGTGCGTCCTTAGTGCCAGTCGGTTGATATACCTGCACAGCTCATCCAGACGCTGGCGCTGCGCCGATTTGAGCGGATCCGGCAAGCACGCCGGGTACCCCCGCCGACCTACAGATTCAGTGGCCACCAAAACCGAGGAGGGCAGACACCCAGGTAGGCTGACGCTGTAGTCACAACCGGCAACGCCGTCGTATTGCGGGCCTGAGGCGAGGTGCGCTCAGGCTTGATCGCGCCGAGACATTGAGCGACGACGGGCCGTAAAAGCCGCCAGCAATGCCAAGCCCACAAGCGCGACACTACCCGGTTCAGGCACGGCCTGAACACCCTGCCCAATGACGTAAAACGAGCCGGCCCTGTCCCACTCGTCGAACTTGCCCTGATCGTCGAAAGTCAGGTCGAGCTGGATTCCGTAGCTGGCCGAACCCCCGGCCGCAACCACGCCGAAGTCGAAGAAAGGTACTTCCCAACTGCCTTGGGTAGCGATGGCGGGCTCAGTGAAACCTGGGCTATTCGGGGTCCAGGGGTTGCCGATCCAGGTGTCGTCGACCACGTCGGACAGCCGCAGATACTGCAGTGGTGTCACGTCGAGACGCTTAACGGTCATCGAGATGCCATCGCCAACGAAGGTCTGGCTGTTGTTGTCCCAAAGCAAGGGTACGCCGGGGCCGCTCTGTGCGCTCTGGTAGCTCCAGGGCCAGGCGATGTACATGCCAATCTGCCGTGCGCTGGTTCCGTAGTTATAAGCGATCTGGTTGTTAAAGACCACGCTGCCAGTGCGGGTCGTTGAGTCGCCCGTGTACGTGTAGTTGTTGTCGAGCAAGCTGCTTACATCGCCGGTTTCTTGCCAGATGGGCGCTGCGCTGGCACTTGCCACCGTGGCGGCAAGTGCGATGCCGATGCCGACACTGCGCAGCACAGCGATGCCGAGGAATGCGAACTTTGAATATGTTGTCATGAGAAATCCTAGGAATGTGATGAAGGGAAACAAGCGATATTTAGGCCACTGATGAAAAGACCCATGAAATCAATGGCCCACAAGCAGTTTTCCGCTGACAGTGCACTGCACTGTCAAGCTAACCGACATATAGTCGGCTACCGATGCCCGGCGGCTTGTAGCCTGTTGAACTACCAACTAGCAGCCGGAGCCCGACGTGCCGGCGGGCTTGGTATGGATGACGCGACAACTGGGGTACTCCGGGTTGCCTTCAAGCTGACTGCTGAAGGTCTCCGCGCGTCACCGCGATTCGAGGATGACAGCAACGTTCTTGAGTTCGTCGGAGCAGTTCATGCGGCGCAGCAAATCCCAACGAGGCACCAGTAAACCACCAGTCGTCGGCGTCGATTCGTGGCCGATTCTGGAATCCACGCCGCCACATCGAAAGACCGTAATCGCAGCGAAGCGACCGCACAAGTCCACGCGGGCAATGCCCGAAATGAGTTGGAAGTGCCAGTTCGATGCCTGCGGGAGCAGTCGCTGGCCAGGCCTCGCCGCTGGCTGGGCAACGCGCAACTGGCTGACCGACAGTGAATGTTAGCTTCAGGTATGAGCGGACACCCGCCCCAAAAAGGGCGCCAACGTCAGGTATCGGTTGCCGCAGTCGTTCAGGACCCAAATTTGAGCGACTGCATCCAGTCTAAAGCGGTCGGACACGTGCGTGTATCAGAGGACGGCAGATGGTCGCTTGAAGACCCGGTGCCGCGCGAGAGTTGAAACAATGCCCTGGCACATCTGCGTGTGCATGCGCTGGTGGCCTGCGAGGCGCTGGCGAGAGCCGGCCAATGGGTGGCGCCCCAACGCAAACCCGACTTCCTGTTTCCGGTGCATGCGCTGTCGAAGGTGTTTCGGGGCAAGTTCATGGCCGCTCTGCAAGCGGCACACGTCCAGCGTGAAGGCGCCCTGCCCACCCAGCCAAGGGTTTGGGCGCTACAGGCAAACAAGCGAGGATGCGGCCTCTGCAGGCTTCAATCTGGAACCGCGTGTCAGAGTCTTTCCAAAGACGCCTTTTTGGTGAAATTCCGTTGAGGTGAAGCGCTGCCGTCCTCTTGCGGGTCAGCACAGACCGTGGACGACTGCGTGAATTGGGCGTCAATCGCGTGCACGCGTGCGGGTACGCAGACGCTCTGCCGGATCATAGAGTCGCGGCCCATTCAAAGTGCACCGGCTCGACCATCCGGCAGCGCCGCAATCGGATTTAGGTGTCTGTCGTGATCGAGATCTCCACCGTGGTACGAAGCGCCGTTATACTGATTTTTTATCCAGTATGCATGCTGCAGTCTATCGCCTCCGAGAACGTGGCATCCGGCTTCCCCGACCCAAGGAGCCGGTGGCAGGCGAGTTGCGCCTGAGGCCTCACCAAGTGGGAACCGACGACCCGAACTCGCTGCTGGCTGAGTTGGCCCTGGAAGACGGTGGCACAGCCCTGCCACCGCTGCACGGGGCGGTCGTACGCCACATCACCAATGGCGGCATGGTGATCCGCGGTACCGGGATCGTGTCAAGGTGCGGCGCGAAGGGCAGGGTGCAATCATTCCGGCAAACATGGTGGTGCCTGGTGCTGACAGACCGGGTCGTGCAGGAAGTGTTTGACGAGATGCCGGAACTGGGCGGCTGACTGCCTGACTGGCTCCCACTTGGAGTGCAGCGCAAAAAGGGAAACCCAGCTCGGGCTGGGTTGCGATCCGCAGAGTGCGGCAGGGCGCGGACTTGTGGGTCCATCCATGGGCCAATCGGCAAGGATGGATGTTGCCACCTACGCGATAGCGCTGAGCTGACGTTGATCAAACTCCGGATGGGCGTGAGACACAGAGTCATCAATAGTTCTTTGCCCGCTCGAACCCCCGAACTGTTGGACTTCCAGCACGTTGGCGCAGTCGTTCAACCCGCTCCGTGACAGTTGAGGACCAGGTAATTCGATGCCTGGCAAATGGCGGCCATTGGTGTCACTGGACGGCATGGGCCTGCACCATGAAATCGGGCGTGGCTGCATGGCCTTTCGTGTCGCCATCGCGAGGAGGAGCCGTTCAGCGTCAATCGCATCCTCCGCTTGGCTACGGCATATGGGAACTGGTCGATCGGGGTGGCAGATCCAATCGTTGTGGTTTGCGCTGCCCGGCTGCCACAGTTCACCATGGACGCATCGGATGTGCGCGGTCTCCGTGTTGTCCAACGAACCGTCGAATTCGTTGCAGATCTGCTGGGCTGCAGGTACGGGGCACCCGAGCGGGTATCCGTTCGTGATACTTCGCGGCGCGTTGAGTGGCACTTGAAACGAATTGCGATACCTGCAGGGCGGATGTGCAGACACTCCATCCGTCCTCCACTCCGCAGAAGGGTTTCGTATGGAAGTCCCAGCATCCCGCAGGCCCACGGGCATTGCGCCGTCGGTGGTGTTGTCTTCGGCGCTGGTTGCGTTTGTGGGTAACGCTGGCCTGGCCAATTGCATGGGTACGGGCGTGGGCCTGTCGTCTGACCTGACCATGCACCTGTTGCTCGTGACTCTGGCTGTTGGGCTGACGCTGGTACTGAATCGCGCGCATGGCGAGGATGTACTGCTCGGGATGGCGCAGCGGTACTGTGTACGGCTCCTCGTGTGGCTGGTGTTTGGCGTGGCACTGTCCTTGGTGTTCTGGGATCTGCTGCAGATGGAATTCATTCTGCAGATGGGCAACTTCAAGGGCTGACCATGAAGAATTCCAAGCTGGTTGGGAATGGCCAGGGCTGCAACGCATCCCCTGTGCTTCAGAACTGGGAGCGTGACGATACGGGGCATGGCACGGCCCGGAATGCGGCCGGGCCACTCCAGGGGGGCGCCGCCGCGGAGATCGCGGAAGTGACGAAATCCCCCGGCAGTTGCAGCGATTGGTGCTGGCCGCCTGGCGGCTGCAGGCTGAGCATGGCGTGTACAAGGAGATCGATATCGATGGACGCGCCAAACCCCGGATTCCACGAATGACCGCACGTCAGTACGCCCGCCCAGCGGTCGTGGATGTTGTCTGCAGGCATGCTCAAGGCCATCGTCGAGGGAGGAACCTACGAGTCTGTGGGCGCCTGCTACGGCGTTTCGCGCACAGCGGTTGAACGCCGGATCAAGGACCTTGCAGTGAGACTCAGCAAGTCGGCGCGCGTCGAGGGCCTGAACGAGGGCGGCGCCGCATTCGTGCGCCGTCTGCGACAGCACCGGGTGGCCATTCTGGCTGCACTGCAGGACTTCGAGCCCGAAGTGCACCCGACCCTGCGCGAGCACCGGATCGTGAGCGCCGAGGAGATCCTGCAGGCAGGGCGACGCATCAAGGCGCGCAGTAGCCATTCGGCCCACGACCTGGCACTTTTCTACCTGTTGTTTGCAACCGGTGCCCGGCCTCTGGAGATTGCCCGGCTCGAGGTCCGTGACTATCTGCAAAGCGACGGCACCGTGCGCCGGGAGTCCGAGATCCGGTACACAGTGTCTGTGTCTGGCAAGCCGCGCTGCCTGTATTTCACCAGCGCGCGACTCGACGAGGCCCTGGATACGTACCTGCGCGAACGCCTTGCTGGCGGTTTGGGGCTCGGCGTGGGCGAGGCGTACCGGGGACTGGACCCTCAAAGTCGGCTGTTCCTTTCCTCCAACGGCGCGGGGTTTCGCATCACGCCCTATGGGGACGATGGGCAACGGCGCTTCCTGTGTCGTCCGATCCTGGAGACTTTCAGCAAGTTGTTTCGGTATGGTGGGCTGCAGGGGGGTCACGGCGATGTCGGCGCGCCGCACCGTGGGGGCTCGCCTCGTCGAACGCGGTGCCGATGAGGGGCAGATCGGCAGTTTGCTGGGCATCAACGACCGCACGGCAGTGCGGGAGTTGCTGGGCACCCGCAAGCCGGTATTGGCGCAATTGGTCGATGACCTGCTGTGAGGTGTCGTTGGGCCAGTCTGTCTTGCAATCTGGCCGTTCGCCTGTGCAGTGACCTTTTCAGCCGTGTCATTGTCGAGCGAGATCCCTGAGAGGCCGGCTCTGTGAGCGCAGTCGCGGCACCGCAGTTTCACCTGCTGGGCCAGATCCTGGCGCCGGACGTGCCGCATTGGCAGGATGTCCTGGCGCAGGTCCAGCTCCTTCGGGAGCGGCCGCGTTGCCTGTGCCAGCCAGCGGGTGTCGGCATGTATGTGGCTCGCCATCAGCGCTTCCTGATCAAGCGATTGCCGGGCACCGGACAGCTTCACGCCGTGGGCTGCATGTCCCATGTTTCAGACCGGTAAGGATGGGCCTCCTTGGGGCCTGCGACCACGGTTTCGGCAACCAGCCTGGTCGACGAGACGCTCTTGGACGTCGACTTCGAACGGGGTGCACGCGGGCAGGCGTGGCCTGGTCGGCATGGGGCCGACCGGGACATGGGCGTCGCGACTGCAATCCGGCCGATGACGCTTCGCGAACTGTTGGTGTTGTTGCTTGTGCGCGCGGGTTTTCATCGGTGGACGCCTGCCATGGTGGGCAAGCGCAATGAGAGGGTGCTGCACAAATACCTGCTGCGCGCGGCGCGCGATGTCCGAGTGGGAGGGGAGGCGCTGGCAGAGCGCCTGCATTTCTGTCTGCCCGGCGTGTGGGCTGAACTGCATGGAGCATACCCGCAGCGGGTGTTGCGCGGTCGTCTGACGGGAAACGCGACGCAACCGCGCCAGCGCATGGTGCTGGTGGGCGAATATAGCGGCTTGGAACGGGTGGGCGATCGCCTGCGAATCAGGCTGAAGTCGCTGCCAGGCAAGGTGCTCACGCTGCGGTCAACCGCCTGGGCAGAGTGTCTGCGCCAATGCGGTATCGCACCAATGGACATGGCTGAGCAGTTGACGAACAGCGGGGCCCACTTGCTGATGGCGGCATTCGCCACAGAGTGCGGCGCCAGGGAGCTGGATGTCGATGTTGCAGCACTGGTGGCGATGTCGTCGCACTGGATCCCGGTCGACACAGTCCATGCCCTTGTCTTGGTGGATACGCTGGTCGCGCAAAACAGGCGTTTCGCTGTCGTTTGGCCGCACATGCGGCCAGCGGAGCATGTACCTCCGAGCGTATGGTTGCTGGATTGCGGGGCGCGTGCGGTGGCCCTGCGGGTTTGGCCTGACCGCGATAGGCCCCATTCGGCCAGCGGTGCCGAACTTCACCAGTCCGGTGCGCCGCACAGGGGCTGGATCTGGAACCTTGGCAGCCCGATGCCGAAACTTCCCCCGCCATATTGAGCGGCTCGCCGCCGGCCCGGATAGGCCAGCGGCGAATCACGTCATCAGAGGCGAGCCACCCCGAGGTGGCCCGCCATGGCCGCTTCAATCGATCATCGATATGGCGGGCCTTGCTTCCAGCTGGATGGGGCCGTGGTGCCGCACGATCCGGTTGCCCACCCGTTGGACCTGGTCGCGGTGAACCTCATCCAGCAGGCTTGCCGGGATGTCGATGCGCAGGATCAGCAACTTGCCGGCGATGGTTGACACATCGCACCAGTCCAGCAGCGGCTCGTCAATGCTGCAGTAGATCGGGCACTCCTCGCTGAAGCCGTCTTCTGCGGATGTGTGGAACACCTGCAGAAAGACCTCGTCGAGGAGACGGTCGTAGCCAGCGACGACGATGACTTCGTGTCCCTGGTAACGCGCCAGCGTGCTGTGCCGGCTCATGTCCAGTCCTCGCTTTCACTGAGCACTGGAACGCCGTCGAGGACGGCGGCATCCGCGTCGAACTTCAGCCAGGCGATACCCGACAGTGCGGCGAGTTGGAACAGCGCCGCCAGATCGGTCTCCAGGGGAATGTCGTACATCGGGATACCGACATACACGAATCCGCCGCTACTCGTGGGATAGGCGTTGACGGACAACTGGTTGCATACGAGCTTGCTGCGCGTGAGCGGCGTCAGTGTCCGGGTCGACATCGCTGCCAGGGTTTCTGCCTGTTCCTGCAGGGTCAGCTGCAGGGCCATGGGAAACGCAGCCTGCGCGGGTGGCGCCATGCCAGGTGTGGCATGGAATGTCATACCGCATTGACGGCAGCGCAGCCAGCTGACACTGCCCAGCGTGCCAAGGGGAAGTGCTTGGACCGGGCAGACCGGACAGTCGTAAGGGGTAGTGGTGCTCATGGAATGGTTCCTTAAATTGAGGAGGCCCTCGGCGGTCATCGTGACCGCAGCCGGGGCCGCAAACGTCGCGGGATCGTTGATTCGCCTGCGCGCTCAGATCAGTCCGCGTTCGGCGAACGACACGGTGTGTTCGCCGGCGACGATGAAGTGGTCCAGCACCCGCACATCGACCAGGGCCAGCGCAGCCTTGAGGGTCTGCGTCAGGGCCTCGTCGGCGCGGCTGGGATGGATGTTTCCGCTGGGATGGTTGTGCGCGAACACGACCGCAGCGGCGTTGTGCTGGATGGCGCTTTTGACAATCTCCCGTGGGTAGACGCTGGTTTGCGTCAAAGTGCCGCGGAACATCTCTTCGATATCGATCATCTGGTTCTGCACATTGAGGTACAGCACCATGAAGACTTCGTGCTCCAGTTGGGCACAGTGCAGACGCAGCCATTCATGCACCGCATGCGGGGACTGAAAGACCGAGCCGGTGCACAAGGTTGCACGCAGGTCGCGCAGCAGGAGCTCGCGTGCAGCCGACAATTTGCGCTCCAGAAGACTGCAAGGTTCCTGTTGCGACAAGGGGTAGCGCGCCGGCGCATCGCTCACGTGGGTGATTGACGGTTGCTCGGGTTCAGTACCGTTGCCAAGCAACACGTGGACCAACTCGGTCCGTGACATGGTGGTGGGATTCAAGGCGTTCTCCAGAGGGTTGGATTTGTAAACGCGGAAACACCAACCCCCGTGGAGGGAACGGGGTTCCCGGCGGGAAAAAAGAGTGCCAGAGGCACTCAAACATGCAGAGTGTTGTCGACCGCAGTACTCCCCAGGGGACGGGTCGGCGGTGACGCAATGCCTGCGAAGGCGGCCACAGGTAAGTGGGGCCGGGAAAAACATGGACTGGCTGCGGCGCAAGCAGGAAGAACCCACCGCGAAAGCAGTTGCGCGTCTGACAAAATCTTGTTGCGACTGCGCGACACGCCAGGCCTGCAGATGCCTCCAAAATGCATTGCAGTGACAGTGCATTCACAGCGCAATGACAACCACGTCGTGCTATACAAATTCAGCGATTTGCCAGGTGTCGGGCCGTGACTTTGGCTGGCGTTAGTTGCACGATGTCGAACGAAACCAGGGCTGGGAGGCCACATGCTTCGACTCGGACAACACATTCGCCTGACCCGCGCAGAGGTCGCCAGATTCGAACGCCTCACCGACATGGCGCCGGTGGGCATTCGCAGAGTGCAGGATCTCGATGCCTACATGGCGCGCTGCAAGGCGCACTACTGGGGCGTCTCGAACCAGACCCGATTTCTGCATTGGCTGCTCGACCAGGAATACCGGCAGTGCCGGCGCGCGGAGTGACGCAGCCGGCCCAGGACGGATCCCGATGGCAGGATTGACAGGCGCCGGGCGTCAGTGCTCGGCGCGCTCCATCAGGGCGTGCACGAACTGTGCCCGACTCACGACGGTTTCTCCGCTGCGCAGGGCCTGGCAGGCGCGCACGATGGCAGGGTGGACCTGCACCACAGGTGCAGGCATGGCCTGCACGCAGGCGATGACGATGCCGTCCAGGGTCTGGACTTCCAGGTGTCCGCGGCCGTGGCTCCAACTGGCATCCACGGTGCAATCGATCTCCTTGTCCAGCCGGCTGAAAGCCGTCTGAACCGCACCGGGAAAGGAGTCGGTGGTGACCACATCCTCCAGCGAGCCGTACTTCGGGTCAAAGAAGCGCGCCTGGTAGACCATGGCGGGGGATTGCACCGGCTCCATCGCATGCGATGGGGCGATGGACGCCGCTGGCGCCAGAGTCGGGCCGCCGATCAGGCGGTCGAGTTTCATCAGCAGGCTGTCTGCCTCGCTGCGCTCGCGCAAGGCCAGCGTGGTACGCAGGGCCAGGATCTCCTGCATCATGGTCTGCAGCTCCTGGTCGATGGCATGTTCTGCGCGGGCCTCGATGGCCCGCAAGGCGGTCAGGACAGGGTTCATGGTGATTCCTTGAAGGTATAACGGGGTTCTCGTTGGTCAGGTGTTTCAGGAGAGATTTGCCTCGCGCCTTGGATGGCACGTTCACCGATGCGAAGGACGTGTTCCCTGGGCGCGAGGCCCTGGGTTTGCGCGGGTGCTGGCCGAACCGGGCTGGCTACCTGTTCAACCGCTCGCCTGTCGGCGCGCCGGGGTGGCCACCATGGCGATATCGCCGCGTGGTGTCTCTGGCGTGCCTGGCCCGGGCGAGCCCTGCAGGAAAGCTGCCTTCGCGGCGGCGATGTCGGCGTCACGCTGCAGATCATGGATCCTTGCAATGGCCGGTTCTTCACGGTCCTCAAGCAGGACGGATGCGATCTCTCTGCTGCGCCGCCAACGTTGGTGAACGGCGTTCCAGAGCGCAGCCGCCGGCAGCAGCAGGAGGCTGCGCAGCAGCCAGCGGGCGGTCGCCGCGGTGCGCAGGTCGCGCGCATGGCGGGTCTTGTGGGCAAGCAGGGACTCCTTGGCGCTGAGGTACAGCGCCAGATGGGCCCGCTTGAGCTCGGCATCGCTGTCGAGCTGGACCAGCACCTCGGTGGCCAGCGCCGGGTCATTGCCGATCCGCTGGTAGAAGCGGATCCAGGCTTTTTCTTCCTCGCGTTCGATGGCCGGTCGTTTGCCGCGCATCGCAGGTGCTTTGTCGGGGGTCATGGGCTATGTCCTTTCGGGAAAAGATGGGACGGTTTGACGGACGGCACGCATCCCCGAAGTTGGGGATGCGCGCGTTCGTCAGGCCTTGCCGCGGTGGGAGCGTGCGATGCTGATCCAGCGGTCGGCGATCCGGTCCAGGTAGACCAGGTCGTCGTGGGCGATATCGCCTGCCTTGCGCAGGCGCGCGATCACGGTCTTCACCAGCTGCGGGTCCTCGCGGGTCAACTCGATCACCATGGCGGCGACGCGTTTGCGGTAGAACTCGAGCAGCATGCACAGCTCCTGGCCGCACAAGCGGTCATCGCATGTCCGACCCGTTGCAGGTCGGACGGGCCCGGACGCATGAGCGCTGCGACGCGGGGCTTGGTGTCTCGGCTGGGCAGGGCGCGGCCTGTTCCACCGAGGAGCACGCCAAGGGCGTGCGTGCGGGAGTGCACTGGAACTGTGAACATGGGGTTCTCCTTCGGGTTGTGAAAGGGAACACCTGTCCCGCTGGGGAACTGGCGTTCCCCGTGCGGGAAAATCCGACCCTGGGGAGGGTCGGTCGATACGACGACCGGCCGTGCGGCTGGTCGATGACTTCCGGGTGTGCGTCCGATGGGACGCGAATATGCACCCGGGTGGGCACAGGCGAAAGGCCTGGTCCATCCTTTGCCGGCTGCGAGGGGCAGGCGGTGTGGCTTCGGGGCTGAGCCGGAGCCTTACGGTGTCAGGCAGGTGACGACTGCGACGCCGGCGGTGGTGCCGAACTTCAGGGGGAGTGGGGTCCCCGGAGAAGGCTTTGCAGACGCGATGCCTGCGGGTAGCGGGCTCAGTGTGGCCCGGATGCAGGGTTCCATGCAAGGAGGCTGGGGCTGGTCGAGCCCGATGCCACTTGCAAGGGGCCCGAAGCTTGGACCATTTGCGGTGGTATCGGCAGTGTTCGATCGTCAGAGTCCCGGCCGGGTACCAAGCCGGTGCGCCATGGCCGGCCGATGGACCGTTCACGATCGTTCACGATCTGCCTTGCGCGTGCATCGCTGCGAAGGTGCTGGCTTTGCACCACGGCATTGGGGGCCTGCAGATGTTTGAACGCTGGTTAAAACCCAAGGGCAGTTCGCTATTACCTCTGGACCTCAGGCGACACCGTCCGCAGGATTTCCAGGGACGATTTGTCACGCTCCATGGAAGGGACTACCTGGTTGGTGAAAAAGTCCGGCAAACCGACCAGGGGGTTGCGCATCGATTGACCAACATGATGTCTGGGGTTTGCCTGCATGTCATGCAGGTCCGACCTGAGTCCCTGGAGTCGCCCGATATCGCATGGACTTTGAGCGAGGGAAAGGAGGAGGGGACGGCGCAGCTCAGAGACCAACTGCGCGTCGATGAAGCCGCACAGGCGAGTGCTGTTCACGTGGTCAGCGCCTAGCGCGTCCATGGGGGATCGTTCGAGACCCATGAAATCACGTGGGGAATGTTTGGCCGCGACCGCGACGCAGTTGCAGCCGAGCGGACTACCTCAGCACTTGTCGCCAGCACCCAGGGCGATAGCGCCTCGGCCATCCGCTTCTTGGAGGGTGTTCTTCTGCAATTTCCGCACCACGCAGTCGGGCTCTACAACCTCGCCGCCAACTACCAGAAGCAGGGCCATGACGAGGTTGCGCGCGACGCAATCACCAAGGCTGTGGATATCGAACCGAACTACACCCTGTACCTTGGAGTGCAGATACAGATGGCCGTGAACAGCCCGGCGAGGCGGCAGGGCGCGGTCTTGTTCGAGCAACTGAAGCAGCGTTATCCGCATGTGGGGGACCACGATTTGCTGGGTGTGCACGCCTACCTGCGCAGCGGCCAGCCGCAGTTGGCTCGCGCGACGCTGGGCAAGGCAAGGCTGCCACCGCATCAGGTGAGCGATCTCGAATCGGCCGTGGAATCGGCACTTTCTGCACGCGAGCGCCTGAACGAAATGGGCGCCAGATTGCTGGGACCCATTCAAGATAGTGACTCATTGCTCCAAAGACTGCAGGAGCTTGAAGAGATTTACGCCAGTGCGTCATGGGGCTCGCAGGTTCAAGTGAACCTGGGCTGCACCCTGCGGCTGACGGGTGATTATCTGCGAGCCGCCCAGTTGATCATGGGGGCAGCAGGTGGCATCGAAGACAAACTTGCGCCCTATTGCTGGGCCAACGCGGCGTATTGTTTGATCGCCATTTCCGAATGGAAGCCCGCATTCCAGCTGCTGGCCAGCGCATTTGTCAGCCTGCGAGCCATGTACTTCCCTCTGGAGCCCGCGATGGTTCCGGGGCTCGCGACCTGGGCTCTGGCGGACGGAAGGGTTATGGAATCCTTGCACCCTTCGGCCTTGAAAATTCTGGGTGATGCCATGGCAGATTGTCCGGACAAGGCGATGATCAGCCCGGAGATCACCCAGATGACGGCGCTGCTGCGGTGGCCTGCTGCAGGCTTGTATGCGTCATTGGATGGGCCCTTCACCTGCAATGGAATTGCGGCAATTTTTTTTGCGCGAGCGTGCGATTTTCGAGTCTCATACAGTCTGAGATGCGTGGCATCATCGAGGATGTCATGGCTGAACTCCTCGCTATCGTTTCGACGGACTTCGACGACCGCGTGCGGTGCGGGCACTGCGGGCATTCGGTGTACCGCCGCGTTCACGTGGTACGGGAGGACGGCCAATTGCTCGTGCTCGGCTCGACCTGCTTCGCTAAGCGTTTCGGTACCGAGATGGCACTCGGAACAGCAAGGTACGGTGGTGGTGAGGGACGCAAGCTCACGGAGGCAGAACGACAACTTCTCATCCACAACACCACTGCGCTTTTGGAGCAATTCGAGCAAGAACATCTGCAGGTGGCCACACGCTCGCAGGTGGCTCTCGCTTTAAGCAATGCTGTTCCCCTTCTTGAGAACCGGGCGAGGATGGTGCCCTCAGTCACAGCAGGCATGAAGTCACCTTGGAGTTGGAAGAAGCCCTGGACCTCAATCACTTATTTCGAACTTCATGACGGCACGGGGTGGATGCGAGTTCAGCACCTGGATGGCAGGCAGATCCTGGTTCCGTGGCCCGCGTTTGACGGCTGGGGAGAGACGTTGCCGGCGCGCATTGGCACGCCGGCGCCTGAAATTGGTGGGTTGGTCCTGTACGACCTGGTATCAACAGTCAGCTATCTGCGCGAAAGCATGGTTTGGGAAAAGATGTGTGGTCTGTGGCGCGAGATGGCTGATGCACTTGCCAAGCGAAAGAAAGTTTAGGTGGAAAGCAGTGGGTGACGCTGGCCCGATCGGTGGGTCACATCCGCGACCCACTGCGCATCGAGACCGACCCCATCCACGTCGAGCACGTCGACGGCCTTTGATGCGACACCGCGGCCACTCGACCCACTTTGGGTTTGGGTCGACGAATTTTTCGGAGGTTCAATCCGGCAAAGGTCTCTCAGCACCCGACGACTGTGCGATGTCACTGCGGGCTGGACCATGACCCTCCAGAATGTGCCTTTGGTAGAACTGGCCTGAGTTCCCAGGCAACAGCAAGACAACGGCAAAATGTTTGCGAATCGGAAAATTCACTGCCATGAAGAATCTGGTGACGACTATTCCGACGCGACCTTGACGGAGACCCTATCGTGTTGCTGGACTATGAATTGGCGTTCTCGTGCGCGTTGGCTGCATTGGCAATCCTGCGCATCATCCACCTCCGGCGCAAATCGCGCAGGGTGGCTGAGCAACTCCACGCGATCAACAACCCAGCGGATGAGCCGAAGAAATCAGCGTATGCCCATCATGCCGGTCCACGCAACCCCCGCGATCAGGGCAACGAAATTGACGGGCTGTTCTACGACCGTTTGATCGTGCTCTTGTTGGTCCTTGCGATGCTTTGGTTTGGAGGCCGAATCTGGATGGGAGTTTGACCAACCGGCAGACGACCCAACCGGCGTGCGAACAATCATGGCCCCAGCGTATTCACGGATAGCGTGTATCCGTCGTTCCACCGCGACGGTCCAGTCAAACACGGCGTATCTGTCGCAGGCGGGGTTCTCGGTTTATACCTCCCTGGCAGCGCGACGCGTAAGCGCTATTCGTCAGCTGGCGATTCGGCGGGGTCACAGTGTCCCGGCATTCCGGTTCAAGTTTCGCTGGCGCCATCAGGGGTCAGGGGTCTGGAGTCAAAGGCCCATCGACGCTGGCCCAACCTCCAGAAGTGGCATCATCAGTGAATCCTGTGCTTCTCAGGCGAGGGGCCGTCCGCAGTGGGTCCGCCGTGGCAATGCTTGTATTTTTTCCCTGACCCGCAGGGGCATGTTTCGTTGCGGCTGACTTTGACAGGGTTGCGGACGGGCCTGTGTGGGGGCATGATGCGGGGCGCAACGCCGCGATCGAGCCCCTGGCGGCGCTGCTTCAGCCAGACGGCGTGTATTCGCTGCGCGGAGTCGGTCAGAGAATCGGCAGCAGCCTCGTGGGCATCGGCGCTGAGTCGCTGGTTCTTGAGCGTCTCCCAACCGTCCTGGGTGCCGTACAGAAGGATGGTCGAGAAGAGCCTTGGCTGCGCGACCAGCAACGGTGTCCAGGCCCCTATGTCGGCCGCGATGGCGACGTAGTAACCCACGCACCACGCATCGATGATTGGAATCGAGCGGCCTTCATGTTCGCGCTCAATGAGGCGCGGCTCGTAGGTGCCGTCGTTGAGCGAGGTGTTGACGTATTGGTAGTGCCGAATGATAAAACCGATGATGTCGTTAGCCTCCTTGTTACGTTTGAACTCCGGCGACTCCTCTCCGTCTTCCGTGTCCCACACCCATCGCAGCATCTGGTCGGGCATCACAAGATTCGGGCCTGATGCCACTGCAGCCAGGTAGCCGTCCAGCATGGATGAGTCCATGGTGTTGGACGGCACTTCTTCGCTCATCAGAAATTGGTCGAGCCTATTGAACTCGGCTTCGGTGAGGGGGGTGTCAATCATGGTGTCTTTATTCTGGCATCCCCCCCCGGACCTGCGCATTCGGCTTCGTGCTTGAAATGGTGGATGCGCAATAGTGCATTGCGTTGTGCAGGCGCAGCCCTTGTTCCGCGCTTGCCTACGTTGCCGGGCGTGGCGGGTCAATGCTTGCCGCCGCACAACCGCAGCTTTGGTCGGCTTCTGAATATGCATTCGCCTCGCGCTAGGTGCCGGCGCTTATTGGACCCGGACTGCTGAATTCAACTGGCGTACGGCCCCGGCGCAACCTTGGCTGCACGCAGGCATGCTTCAATCCGAAGTGGGTAGCGAAACCAGTGCCAGTCAGGCAACGGCAGCCTCGACCTGGGTGCCTCTGGTCATGGCACCGATCCGTGCAGCGGCGACCTGGAAATCCACGGTTGGTACCAATATCGCGACAGAAACACTGGCCAATCGGGCATATCGACGCAACACCGGCGGCGCGGTCGTCATTCCGGATGAATGCAACCAGGAAACCTCTTCAATCGTGTAATCGCCTGTTTCGCCACCAACGATTCGCCAGATGGCCCGCGCAGTGCCATGAAGCTTTGGTTGCTTCATCGACCTGCATGCTTACCGTCCACCGGTCATTGAACTTCTGCCGTGAGTTCCTGCAGTTTTGCAGCCACATCGCTCTTGCGCATGTTACGGATTGCCGCAACAGCAGCAAGTTTGCTGTGACGCGGCCGCCCCTTGCCGCTTTCCCATTTGTAGATGGACGGAGCCGATACGCCAAGCAGGTGGCCCATTTGGGCAGCCGATAGTTCCAGGCGTTGGCGAAGTTTGGCAAAACCTTTTGCTTGGAACCGAAGGTTCCCGCTGCCCTCGGCATAAATCCCCGGTAGCGCCCTGGGTTTGTCGAGGCGCCGTTTCGATAGCTTCTCCAACTCAGAGATGCGGCGCTTCAAGGCTGCAATTTCTGACCTGTAGTTCGTGACGGCCTTCTGCAAATGCGCAGTCTCCACTTTGATCTCCTTGCGAGCAAGGCGGCTGATTTCGTCTCTGAGAACGGATGCAATGTTTGGCATGGAAGAATTTTCCGCCAGTTTCGCCAGCATTCCCCCCCCTCTAGGTCAATTCCCCGCACGGTGTCGCGCGAGAAACCTGGTGACTGGAGCGTTTCAGCCCTCTGCTATGGGGCCTGCTGCCTGTTGCGGGACTGCGTGACGGGGTGGTTCCGCAGGATCGCGCGGACCCGGCGAGGCAATCAGCTCAGGTGTAGATGGACCAAAGGAGTCAGGGCGGGGGGCCTGTCCTGGACGGCCATGGCGCGCACTGAGATCGTTTCACCGATAGTCCATTGCAATTCGCCCTGCGTTGTATCGAAAGTCAGCTTGGCTTCCCGGAAGTTCCGTAGCTGATGGGTGTGGGTGGCTTTCATGGAGACAAAATGCAAGGAGGTGACGGTCCCATCCTCGATCCACAGCCATTGGCATATCTCGGACTTCAGCGCTTCCGCTGGTTTGTCCAGCAAGCGGATTTCGATGAAGTGCCCCTTTGCAGCGGCAAACAAGTACAGGACTTCGAACTGTGGGGGGCATGGGGCGCATCGGTGTTGGACTGTGGGCGGGCGATGAAGGTGCTTGATCAATGTTGTGTGTCATATTAAACGGGGCGCTAGCCGTTGCACGACATGTTTCCTGGTGCTACTATCCCGCGCCTGCAGAAGTGGCTTGTAGCCCGCACACACGCGGCGGGATAAAACCCAGCGCTGTCCGACAACGTGAGTCACTTTGCCCGATTGCTCTAGAAGGCAACCATCGTGAAATTCTTTCCCCGGAATATAGGCTTTCCTTGTTGGCGCCCTGCTATCGGTCCCGCTACTCTCTCTCTGGCCGATTACCCGGACCGGCCGATTCGCGGCGCCGGTTGCCGAGCCGGCCCGCGAACTGCGGCACAACCTTCGCCGACTGAATTGCGTGCTGGAACGCTTTGACACTCGTGCCACGAGTGTCGCCACTGCGCACTGACTACGCCACCAGGCGTTGAATGACGTGCGGGGTGGTGCAATGCGCCAGCGCCATGTCGAAGACTTGCATGCATGGCGCTGACCCTACTGGTCACAAGTGCATTTCCGGTGCGGGCCGGGTTGTCCCGCGAACGAAACAGGGGCGTTCCGGCTCGGACCGCAGAAGCGCCGAATCCGACGGACTGAGAGAAGCGCCCTCTCCGAAGCACCCGCAGTGCTGCGCATTTGCGGATTTTTTGGCTCTCAGCAATAAGCCCAGGGCCGCAATACGCGGGCACGACGCCGGAAGTCGTCCAGTTGCTGTCCACGGGCCAGCGTGCTGGCGATCTCGTCCATGCCCTGCAGCAGCATCTGGAGCAGTGCCTCGGGTGCCTGGAAACCGATACGTCGCCCGCCAGGTGTGGTCACCTGCAGAGTTTCCAGATCCACCTCGAGCCGGCCCTGCCCGCCGGATGCTTCTACTTCAACGCGGATGTCGCGGATGTCCTCGATAGACAACTCCACCGGCACGATGCCGTTGCGGTAACAGTTGTTGTAGAAGATGCCACCAAACGAAGGCGCTATCACTGCACGGAAGCCGAACTAGCGCAGCGCCTTGGGCGCACGTTCACGCGAAGACCCGCAGCCGAAGTTGCGGTCCGCCAACAGGATCTGGGCATGGTTGCAGGGGGACTGGTTCAGCATGAACTCCGGATTCGGTCGGCCGTCCTCCAGGAAGCGCCAGTGGTGGAACAGATGGGCGCCGTAACCCTTAGCGTCCGTCCCACCCAGGAACGGGAACAGGGTCGGGATCATCTGGTCGGTGTCGATGTTGATGCGCAACATCGGTGCCGCCACCCCGGTGACGGAGCGTAGCGCCTCCATCAGACCTCCCCCCCCTGGCATCGGCGATGTGGCCCTGCAGGGGCCGACGCTGCCACGGCGGCCGCGCTGGCCAGATGCGTTCGTGTACCGCGCCCCTGGCGACCTTCGAAGTTGCGATTGGTGGTGCTGATCACGCGCAAGTTGTTGAACCGGTCATCGCCAATGCGGCCGCAGAAACCGCAGGCGGAGGCATGCCACTCAAAGCCTGCCTCTAGGAACACCTGCTCCAGCCCCTCGGCCTCGGCCGCATGCTTGATGGCCGTGGAGCCCGGCACACAGATCGCCTGCAAGCCTGGCTTCACCTTGCGCCCACGGACTACCTGCGCTGCCACCCGCAGGTCGGACAGGCGCGCATTCGTGCACGATCCCACGTAGGCCACGTCAATCGGTAGGCCGCGCAGCGGCATACCGGGCTGCAACTGCATGTACTGCAGTGCGCGCTCTGCCAGCATGCGCTGTTCGGCATCGGCATCGGCAGCCGCAGCAGGATCGGGCACACAGGTGCTGATCCCGCCGACCTGCTGCGGGCTGATGCCCAGGTGACCTGCGGCTCTATCGTGTCGCAGTCGATCTGCAGCTATCTGGCGAAGCGCGCACCTTCGTCGCTGCGCAGGCTGCGCCAGTGCGCCACGGCGCTGTCCCAACCCGCACCCTGCGGCGAAAACAGACGTCCGGAAAAACAGCCTGCGCACGCAGCACAGGCGCTGCGAAACACAGGCCGGTTACCACGGTTGTGCGTAGAAAGTCTCTCTTTTGCATGGTTTGTCTCCAGTTGATTTCTTCAAAGTGCGAGTTTGCAAAAGGCGCTTGTACTGCACAACAAGACCACTGGTCCTGTCCTGTCTGATTCTGCCGCCGTGACGCAAAGCCCTTCCACCGCTAAGTACACAGCAGTGGCGACGCTGTTGTCGCAGCGGATCCGCAGTGGTGACTACGACGCGGCAGGCTTCCAGGCGAACGGGCGCTTGCGGCCGAATCCGGTGTTGCCCGCGTCACCATCCGCTCAGCTCTGCAGCGTCTGGACGATCAGGGTCTGGTGTGGCGGCGCGAAAGGCACGGAGCCGCTGCCATCTCGGACCACAACACCATGGCCCGCCGGCGCCTGCTGCGCGAGGACATGGACAATTTTCTCGACCGTGGGCGCGATGACCGACGCAAGGTACTGCTTTTCACGCGCATGCCTGCCATACCAGAAGTGGCAAGCGCACTTCGGCTTCCAGCCGAGGAGGATGTGCTGCGCGTGGTGCGCCTGCGCACCCGCGATGGCGTGGCGCTCACCTATATCGACACCCACCTGCGCCTGGCGCTGGCGCCCTTTGTGCACCGCAGGGATCTGGAACGCAAACCCTTTATGCAGTTGCTCGAAGAGGCCGGGTTGTCGATCAGCGGAGCGGACCAGACCATCACCTCGGTGGCGGCGCCACCGCCGGTGGCGCAGGCCTTGGGTGTAGCCGAAGGACGCCCGATCCTCAAACTGGTGACCGTGCAGCTATGGGGCATCAACGTGCGCACCTGGCTGATGGCGTACCTGCAGGCTTGCGCCCAGGCAGGCGGCCAGAGCCCGGCCAACATTGACGCGTTCGTACCTTGGCGCATGGATGCCCAGCGCCTTGAGACAATGCGCCAAGGAGCCCGTGTCAGGGCACGCTGCAAGTTCAACGACAGCTCATAGACCATGAAGATTTACTGCGCCCGCCTGTTCACCCAGGAAGAACTGCAATGGATTGCGCAGCTCATCGAGGACAACCCGCAGCAGCGTCGTGCGGCGCTCTCGCGCCAGGTCTGTGAACAACTGAACTGGAAACGCCCGGACGGCCGCCTCAAGGATATGGCGTGCCGCGTGGCGATGCTGCGCATGCAAGCGGACGCGCTGATCACGCTACCGGCAACCAACTTGCGCCAGCCCCGGGCTCGCCCGAGTTACCCGCCTACACAGGCCAGCGACCCCAAGCCCGGCCTGTGCGCGCCGGTGCACGAGCTGGGCCCCTTGCGCATGGAGATCGTGCGCACCGGCACGACGCACTCGCACCTGTGGAACGAGTACGTGGCGCGCTACCATTACTTGGGCTACACGCCCATGTCGGGCAGCCAGATGCGCTACAACATCTTCGCCGGCGATCAACTGGTGGCGCTGCTCAGCTTTGGGGCAAGCGCCTGGAAGCTGGCCGACCGCGAGCGATTCATCGGCTGGAGCGAAGAGCAGCGAAGCAAGAACCTGCAGTTGGTGGTCAACAACGCGCGCTTCCTGATCCTGCCCTGGATCCAGTCCAAGGGCCTGGCCTCCAAGATCCTGGCCATGGCGGCCAAACGCCTGCCCAACGACTGGCACCAGCGCTACGCCTACAGCCCGGTGATGCTCGAAACCTTTGTGGAAAGTCCGCGCCACAAGGGCACTTGCTACAAGGCCGCCAACTGGGTGTTGGTGGGAAGGACAACCGGACGCGGCAAGAAAAGCCGCTCCAGCAAGCAGGTCCTGCCGGCCAAGGACATCTGGCTCTACCCGCTGCGCAGGGACTTCCCTCGCCTCCTCTGCGCCTAGGCGCACACCACGTGCTCACGGAAAAATCACAAAGTAAGTGCTTTTCGCCTTAGCCTGGGGATCTGTACTGGCAGTGCAGGCCTCGGCTTCGGCGTCCAGAACACTGGAGGAAAGTGGCAAAGTGGCTTTGCCAGCGGCGCCCCGGGCCGTCAGGCGCACTTGTGAGGAAGTCGGTTCCGCTTCCTCGGGGTCAAAAGATCAAGGGCTGGAGTACAGCGTCCTTCTGCTTGTGGCCCAGAAAGAACCAGCCCGGCGAAAGGTCGGCGCAGCCATCGCGTCGTTGGCCATTGCCGGCAGACCTCTTTGCGGCAGCGATGGTTCCTTTCCCGAGCCAATTTCAGACTGGCAACCAAGTATCACGACTCAAGGTCCGGATGTGCTTCGTTTCGACCTTGTTGTTCGCGAATACCTTGAAGTTCACACCGCCATCATCGATCTCTACGATTCCAAAATTGCGCCTTGCTTTTCCCAGGATGACCGCATCGCGGACTGCTGCGCCCGACGATGTCACTTCGTGCAGAGGCAACCCCCGAGTGAAGAATGCATCGGACTCGTTCCGGTGAATGTCGCCACTCAGTACTAGCATTCGCCATTTTTTGGCAACATCCGTAAACCAGTTCCAGTCAGTTGGATAACGCTGCTTGTATTCGCCCAAGGTTTGTCCGCTGGCAAAAAGGTGAATGGACTTCGCGTGCGAGCCTGAAATCCGGGCGTCGAACTGTGCCCGTTGTGCTTGCCCAAGAATTGTCTTTTTCGATTCGGGAATGCCGAAACCACCTGTTCGGTGGGTTCTTCCGTCGGACAGGTGCAGCCAAACGTCAGGGGCCAACTCGACCGAAGGTGTCGTCAGTGCCGGTTGGTCCTCATTCCAGAACGCCCCATCGTTGTAAATTGCCGGGAAGCTTCCAGGGGACAAGCTTTTTGCAATTGCATTTCGGAACGTTTCCTGAAATGCTGTCGATAGCCGAACTTTCGCCCTTTGTAGCGGGGACTGAGAGGCTTGGCTGCCGATGGCGTCATTCCACAAGAAATCATGATCGTCCCAAATGCTCCAGGTGCGTCCTTGGGGCATGGCGGTCACCAGCTTGCGAAACGAGGGCTGTGCCAGCAACTCGGTGTACAGTGCAAATGCGTGTTGGGCAAACTGGTCTTCGCCCATGTCTTGTGGATGAATGCTCCCAGTGTTGATGTCGAGGTAGACAGAGTCCCCGAGCAGTACGAGGTGGTCCGGACTTTGGGCAGCGATCCAGTCCCATACCGGCTGATCCTTGAAGACACGGGTGCACATACAGGAGGCAAACGCAATTTTCATGATGAAGATCCTTCGGGGTTGTGTGTGCAGGAGGGAAGTGGGCGAGCGCCTGCCACGAGGATGAACGAGAGAGGGAGAGAGGTGCGAAGTCTGGCAGCACGGAACTGCGTTAGTGGGTCGTCGAGCGCTGGGGCGTTGCAGCTGAAAGTGGTAGGCCGATTGTCGATTGGCGTCTCATAAAGTGAAGTCCGCCCAGACTGCAGCATGATCGGACGCCGCGTCGGCAGGCCCGCTCACACTGGGAAACTGAACCTCGCCGGCAGTCGAAATCTTTGTCAGATCCTGCATGCCGCGGCGTTCAACGCCGGCAGTCCTAAATGCGGCCTTCAGAGCATCGGACACGAGGATGTAGTCGATTTGCTCATTGCTCTTGTAGTGGTATGTCCACCGATCTGCCGAATTTGCGAATTGCAGCTCCAGTACATCGGACAGACCGGTCAACCCTAACAGCGGGCGCAGTGCCTTCGGTGGTCGATTGGGTGCGTCATTGAAGTCGCCGAGAACCGCAACCAGGTTGGTGGATAGGTCGAATCTGTCTTGGATGATCCTTGCTACTGCCTTCGCCTGACGCTGGCGTTTTGCGTCGTTGTCCTTTGCCGCACCGTAGCCCTGGCTCTTGAAGTGATTGACCAGCAAGTGCAGACTGACTCCATTGCGGACCTGCACTTCTACCTCCAGACAGTCGCGGCTGAAAATCCGCCCCAAGGCATCTTTGTCGAAGATATGGGTCTTGACATTGAGGATAGGCCGCTTGGTCAGTAGCCCCACATCGATGCCCCTTGGGTCAAATCCATCGATCAGCATGTTGTAGGGAAACGCGCGGGAGAGAACCTGGCTGTTGAATGCATCGATCGCCGGACGGTCCTCGATCTCGACCAGGCACTGCACGTCTGCCGCGACCTTCTTGATAACGAGCGCGGTGTTCTGGCGCTGCTGTTCAGAAAACGTCGCGCGGCGAAAAGCAATTCCACCGTCCCAGGCATGGCGGCCAGCTGCAGAGACTCGTCTGATCTCGCCACGTCCAACAAAAAGTTTTCCCCTGTACTCTGTGATTTCGATATAGAACGACAGTTCTTTCTCAAGGGCCAGAATCTGCTTCTTGTCTGCAGGCGAGTAGGCGTCCCTCACCAGGAGTGCCTGTAGCACCGCGATCCTCTTCAGAATTTCATCAGTTTTTTCGTTGCTGCGAAGGTTCAAGACCTTGGCGCGGCTGAACAGGTTTTCGCAATTGAATGTGGCCAGGCGGACATCAGTTGCCATTGGGCGACTCCCAGTAGTTTGAAAGGCTGATCAAAGAGTGGCGGTTCCGGTTGTTCATGACGGACCGTGCAATTTGGGGGCGTGACGCGCTGGCGAACAGGTCCAAACTCTTGTGTGTCTTGGTGCAAGTTGCTATTCCTGCCGATTGGGTTAAACCTTGTTTGTATGCCCCATCCTCGTGGCCGTCCACGAAAGGCGCATCCACCATTCTGATGATGTGGCAGGCGAGCGAAGATGGATGCTCCCAAGACGTCCTTGCGTGTCTCGTCGCAGATCAGTTATTCTGGCGGCGGTTGTTGCGGTACGCACATTGGGCATGCAGCCAAGAGAGTATGGACTGCGAGAGCAAGGTCGGCAATCGGGAAAAGGCAGGGCAGACAGTCAATTTCGCACGAACTGCATCGGTAGGCCGACGGCCCCGATGTCACCAGCGCGGAGCGACGGCGTCTTGGGGCAATCCAAGTCATCGATGACGATCGCTTTCACGTTGCCGGTGAAGCTGCCCGGACGGGTTCGGCGACATGGCATCGGGGCAGACGCCGCAGTGCCTCGGGCCGCACGTCATCTTCGATCTGGCCATGCACCCCAACGCGTTGCCAACTGGCCAATAAGACAATTCCGGCCTTCAGCGATAAGCCGAAGGCGCGATGGAGATAGTACGTTTCACAGGCGGCTATCAAGACGCACTGGTCTTCAAACTGGGCTGCCACGGCAAAGCTGATGGGGAAGCCTTGCGATAATACTTGCCCTTCATCGGAGCGACCGTCCCGACACCAAGCCAATCCCAAATCGTTCGTCAACCATTTTGGCAGTTTGCAGTTGCGGGCCAGGCAATCAATCGGCCGGATCTTGCCGTTGCCCGGCATCTTCAGTACCAGCCCTCGAAATCCGTGGGCGGCTACCTACATACGCCCCCGCAGCCCTCATTCTGGCGTGCCCTGCCAGGGCCGACACCTTGAGCCGTGCGGCCTTGTCGATATCGGGTGGTACCGCGCTACCGCCGCGCACCGGCGCCGGAATACCTGTCTCGGTTTCATACACATCGTTGAGCATCTGGTGGCGCAGTCCGTGGGCGGTGGCGCCGCTCGCGGCACGCGTGATGTCAAAGCGTTCCAGTACGTAGTTCAGGCGGCGCAAGTTGCGGCACAGGTCGCGTGCCGGGTCGCCAACAGGAGCAGCAGGGGACCCCACCACGCCGCGTGCAAATTCCAGCGCTTCTTGCTGCAACGCAGACTGGATCGGAATCCAGCGAACGCGTCCTCCCTTTCCCTTGACCCACAGGTAGTCGTCTGCCTCGCGGCGCTCATCGGGAAGTCTGGTGCAGGCAAACGGTTGAACGTGTTCATAGGGGCGCATTTGCACCGACTCCTTGCGCCGCAAGCCAAATGCGTGCATCAGTTTGAGTGAGGCACCGACATGGGCATCGAATGTGCACACCCTGGCGATCAGGTCAGTGGCGTCAATGCCCAGCGCTGAGCAACTCTTGTCCTTGCTGGCGTTCTCGTGGCGTTGGTATTCATCGGGAGAGAGCCCGTAATGGGCTGGGTTTCGAATGAACCCTGGCTTGCCGAGCCACAGGGACAGTCCACGCAGGAAACTGAGGTAGGTCTGTATCGTGGCGGGGGCGAGCGCCGCGCGCTGCCACAACTGCACCATGGCTTGTATATGCCGCTGGCCCAGATTGCGGGGATCGGGTATGGTCTTGAAGCCTGCTTTGTCCTTCAGATCACGGAAGAACCGACGCAGCAACTGAGCGCGTTCCTGGCGGGTTTTGTGGGACACGGTTTTCTGCAGGGTGGTGTGCTGCGTGTTGAAGAGTTC
>Ga0209181_10003389_pt1 | contig 24640 bp, 26 predicted proteins | sample MAT05_FD_187208 | JGI IMG/M metagenome (GOLD analysis project Ga0209181, IMG submission 187208) | Freshwater microbial communities from Lake Fryxell liftoff mats and glacier meltwater in Antarctica - MAT-05 (SPAdes) (version 2) | ecosystem: Environmental > Aquatic > Freshwater > Ice > Liftoff...
ACCATGAACTTCGACGACACCCCCTCCGAAGCCAGCTTCCGCGCCGAAGTGCGCGCCTGGATCCAGGCCAACGCGCCGACCGAGTTGCACGCCGAGTTGGCGCTGGCCGGTTATGGCCAGCCCGCTTTGCGGGGCGGCGACGTCATAGCCGCATCCAAAGCCTGGCAGAAAAAAAAGAGTGACGCCGGCTGGGCCTGCATCCACTGGCCGGCCGACTTTGGTGGCCGCGGCGCCAGCCCGATCGAGCGGGTGATCTGGCAGCAGGAGGAAGGCGCCTTCGCCAAGCTGGCCGGCATCTTCCTGATCGGCCAGGGCATGATCGGCCCGACCCTGATGGCCTATGCCGCCGCACCGCACCAGCAACGCTACTTGCCGCCACTGGCCTCGGGCGAGCAGATCTGGTGCCAGCTGTTCTCCGAGCCCGCAGCCGGGTCCGACCTGGCCGGCCTGCGCACCCGGGCCGAGCAAAGCGGTGACGACTGGCTCATCAACGGCCAGAAGATCTGGACCAGCGGCGCCCACTATTCGGACTACGGCATGATCCTGACCCGGACCGACGGCGCGGCCGCCAAGCACGACGGCCTGACGATGTTCTTCCTCGACATGAAGAGCCCCGGCATCGAGATCCGCCCGATCAAGCAGCTCAACGGCCAGTCCGGCTTCAACGAGGTCTATTTCACCGATGTGCGGGTGCCCGACCACCAACGCCTGGGCGCGGTCGGCCAGGGCTGGCGGGTGTCGCTCACCACGCTGATGAACGAGCGTTTGTCGATTGGCGCGGGCATGCCCACCGGGTTTCCCGAGATGCTGGACTTCTGCTGCAACTTCGACACCGGCAACGGGCTGGCCATCGACGACGCCGCGGTGCGGTCCCGGCTGGCCACCTGGGCGGTGCGCACCAGCGGCTTGAAGTACACCGCCTACCGCAGCATCTCGGCCTTGTCCAAGGGCCAGACGCCCGGGCCCGAGAACTCGATCGGCAAGCTGGTGGCCGGGCAGACGCTGCAGGAGATCGCGGCCTTTGCGCTGGACCTGCAGGGCGCCTCGGGCGTGCTGGTGGACGCCGCACAGACCAGCGCTGCGGCGCGCTTCCAGGCCATGCTGCTGCGCTCACCGGCCACCCGGATCGAGGGCGGCACCGACGAGATCCTGCGCAACATCATTGCCGAGCGGGTGCTGGGCTTGCCCGCCGATCTGCGCGCGGACCGCGGCCTGCCGTTCAACCAGATTCCGGTGCGCACCCGCTGATGCGCTGATGCGCTGACCGTCCGATGCGCTGTCAGCCCCGGTAAAAGTACAGGGCTGCGCACAGTGCAATGCCCACCGCATACATCCAAGGCGTGCTCGACACCCCGTACGGGTAGAGCATCAAGGTCACGCCCAACCACAGCGTGACCTTGCGCTCGGTGGCCTTGCCGCGCCGGTAGGCGACAAAGCCGATCAAGCCGAACACGATGGCGCCGAAGATGTAGGCCGGGCTGGGCAGCGTCAGCCCCGTGGACTGCAGGGCGGTCAGCGAGTCCATCGTGTGGGCGGTTGGCTCAGGCGGGTTGGGCGGCAATTCACCCCATATCCTAGCCCTGGTCGGCAGCCGTGGTGCAATGCGCGCCAGCGGGCGCCGGCGACCATCCCCGGCGCCTCAGCCATTCACCCCCACGTGCCTGGCCCGGGCACAGCACAACCCCAGGAGCCTCCAAGTGCCCATTGCATCCAACCCCACCTCACCCCGCCTCAAGGCCTTGGCCGTCGCCGCCGGCCTGGCGCTGGCCGCGCCCACCGTGCTGGCCCAGGCCTTCGATGCGGTGCGCCTGTTCGGCGCCGCGTCAGGCGTGGACGGTGGCACCGCCGGTGTCGCCTTCATCGCCGGCACCGAGTACCCAGGCTCCAACGAGCGCCGCAACCTGATCCTGCCGCTGCTGGACTACCAATGGACCAACGGCTGGTTTGCCGGCACCAGCAACGGCGTGGGCTATGAGTTTGGCAAGCGCCGGGACATGCAGTACGGCCTGCGCCTGACGTTTGACCGGGGCCGTGATGCCGACCGGTCGGACGTGCTGAGGGGCATGGGCGACATCGACATCAAGCCCGAGGCGGGCGCCTTCTTCAACTACTTCGTCTCACCACAGATTTTTCTGACCTCGTCGCTGCGCTACGGTGCCGGCAACAATGGCCGCGGCATGGTGGTCGACCTGGGCGCTGGTTATGCCACGCAGCTGGCGCCGCAGTGGCGCATGGCGGTGGGTGCTGCAGCCACGCTGGTCAATGCCGACTATAGGCAGTCGTACTTCGGCGTCACGCCGGCGCAGGCCGCAGCCAGCGGCCATCCGGTCTACACACCGGGATCGGGCCTGCGCGATGTGCGTGCCAACCTGTCGCTGAACTACTTCCTGACCCGGCAGGTCACGTTCACCACCGCGCTGTCGGTGAGCGCGCTGCAAGGCGGCGCCAAGGACAGCCCGTTGACCCGCAAATCAACAACACCCGCCGGTGTCTTCATCATCGGCTACGCGTTTTGACCAGGTTGTCCAGGCTGGGCTGATGCAGCGGGCTCCACAGCACGCTGCACAGCTCGCCGAGGTCTAGCCGTTGACCGTCAGCGCGCCGCGGCGGATCTGGTCCCGCTCCAGCGATTCGAACAGGGCCTTGAAGTTGCCCTCGCCAAAGCCGTCATCGCCCTTGCGCTGGATGAACTCGAAAAACACCGGCCCCAGCACCGTCTCGGAAAATATCTGCAGCAGCAGGCGCGGCACGCCACCGGACTTCAGCGCGTCGGTGCTGCCGTCGAGCAAGATGCCGCGGGTCTGCAACTCGGCCACGTCCTGGCCGTGTCCGGGCAGGCGCTCGGCCAGCATCTCGTAATACACGGCGTTGGGCGCCGTCATCAGCGGCACGCCGGCCAGTTGCAGGCTGTCGATGGTGGCCAGCAAGTCGTCGGTCAGCAAGGCCACGTGCTGGATGCCCTCGCCGTTGAACTTCATCAAGAACTCTTCGATCTGGCCGGCGCCGCGCGAGGATTCCTCGTTCAGCGGGATGCGGACAAGGCCATCGGGCGCCGTCATCGCCTTGCTGGTCAAACCCGTGTGCGCACCCTGGATGTCGAAGTAACGGATCTCGCGAAAGTTGAAAAACTTCTCGTAGAACCCGGCCCAGTAGGCCATGCGGCCACGGTAGACGTTGTGCGTCAAGTGGTCCACCAGCTTCAGGCCGTGGCCGGGTGGATGGCGGTCCACGCCCTCGACAAAATCGAAGTCGATGTCGTAGATCGACCGGCCATCCTCGAACCGGTCGATCAGGTAGAGCGGCGCACCGCCAATGCCCTTGATCGCCGGCAGTCGCAACTCCATCGGGCCGGTCGGGATGTCGATCGGCTGGGCGCCCAACTCCAGGGCACGCTGGTAGGCAAGGTGCGAATCCCTGACCCGGAAGGCCAGACCGCAGGCAGATGGCCCGTGCTCGGCGGCAAAGTAGCCGGCGATGCTGCGCGGCTCGCGGTTGACGATGAAGTTGATGTCACCCTGGCGGAACAACACCACGTCCTTGGACCGGTGGCGTGCCACCAGGGTGAAACCCAATCGCTCGAACAGCGGCTCCAGGGTGTTGGGGACGGGGGCGGCAAACTCGACAAACTCGAACCCCATGAGGCCCATGGGGTTCTCGAACAGATCGGCCATGACAGTGCTCCTGTTGACTCTTTGACAGTGAAACGGACAGACGTTGTGCAGCAGCGGTCTATCCGCACACCGGCGGTGCACAAGGGCGCCCGCGCACGCTGCGCGCAAGATGGTCACCCATGAAGAGGGCCGAACCGCGTGGAGTTGTCACCGTCGTTCAGCAGGCGTTGAAGTGGCGTGGATCGTGGGGCGGGACAAGCCCACCCAGGTGTCAAAGATGATAACCAGCACCCAAGCGTCTGCAACGCCCGCCCGCCGATCAGGATGAAGCAGGCATCAAAGTTGCTGCAGCTGCCCTACCGGGCTGCCCGTTGTGCTGCCACCCCGCGCTAGGGTGTTCTACCAAGCGAATGTAGTATTGCTACAGGCTATAGTCCGGCTCGACGCAGAGATCAAGGCTGCAAGCGGCGCAAAATGCCGCCCTTCATCAAAAAATCACAGAGACCCGGGGCAACAGCGCTGGGTTGTCTGGAGGTCAGACAGTGGATTACGCTACCCAGCAAAGAAACCCAGGCAAACATCCGATCGGGTTGATCGTGGTGGCCTTGCTGCATGTTGTGCTGGGCTACGCCCTGGTCAACGGCCTGGGGAAAAAGATCGTCGAGGTGATGAAAGCGCCGATCGAGACCAAGATCATCGACGAGGTCAAGCCGCCGCCGCCGCCGCCGCCCGAGAATCTGCCGCCACCGCCCAAGATGGCGTTGCCGCCGCCCTCGTTCATGCCGCCGCCGGAGGTGCAGGTGACCACGCCCCAGCTGGCGCCTGCGATCACCGTCACCCGCGAAGCACCCCCGCCAACGCCGGTCACGATTGCGCCGGCCCCGGCCCCGGTCACCGCAGCGGTGGTGGCCGCGCCGCCCGCACCCCGGGTCCAGGCCGTGCCGGCGCGCATCGACGTCAACAGTTGCGAGAGACCCGAATACCCGGCCGCAGCGTTGCGCGCCGAGGCCACCGGTACAAGCAAGATCCGCTTCACGGTCGACGCCACCGGCGTCGTCTCCAAAGCCGAGATCGAGCGCTCGGCCGGCCCGACGCGTGAGCACCGCCTGCTGGACCGCGCCGCCATTGATGCCCTCAGCAAGTGCCGCTTCAAGCCCGGCACGGACGAGTCCGGCAAGCCGGTCGGGGCCATCACCCCGGTCGACTACGTCTGGAAGCTTGAGTGAGCCTGCTGTGCGTCACCCCTGAACCTGATCCCGCAGTTCACTGCACTGTCGTCACCCGGCCCGGCTGCGATCCAGTCGTCGCCACTGCCAAGTCCTCTCCTGGAGTCACCATGTCCCTGATGCAAATCGTGCGCGCGCCACTGGCCGCAGCCCTGTTGGCCGTTGCCGCTTTCGCCGCTTCTATCCCCGCTCCGGCGCTGGCACAGGCCTCAGCGCCCGTCGCGCAGGTCGCCTCTCCCGCGCCGGCTGCTGCACCTGCCGCGGCGGTGAGCAAGGAAGAAGTTGCCAACCCATATGGTCTGGACGCCCTGTGGAACCAGGGCGACTTCGTGGCCCGCGGTACGCTGATCATCATGATCATCATGAGCATGGCCTCCTGGTACGTGATCTTCACCAAGCTGTTCGAGCAGCGCAAACTGCTCAAGAGCGCCGACGAGGTGACCGACAGCTTCTGGAAAGCCGCCTCGATGAAGCAGGCTTCGGGCACCTTGAAGGACGGCAGCGCCTTCCGCTACATCGCCGAGGCCGGCGTCAAGGCCGACGAGCACCACGAGGGCACCTTGGTCGAGCAGATCGACCGCCACACCTGGATCACCATGAGCGTGGACCGCGCGGTGGGCAACGTGCAGAGCCGCTCGCAAGACGGTCTGGCGGTGCTGGCCACGGTCGGCTCTACCGCGCCATTCGTCGGCCTGTTCGGCACCGTCTGGGGCATCTACCACGCGCTGACTGCCATCGGCATCGCCGGCCAGGCGTCGATCGACAAGGTGGCCGGCCCGGTGGGTGAGTCGCTGATCATGACCGCCTTCGGCCTGGCCGTGGCGGTGCCCGCGGTGATGGGCTACAACTGGCTGATCCGCCGCAACAAGACGGTGATGGAGAAGATCCGCGCCTTCTCGGGCGACGTGCACAACGTGCTGCTGTCGGCCAAAAGGTAAGTCATGTCGATGAACGTCGGGTCGCCTGACGGCGACGAAGACGAGATGAACTCGTCCATCAACACCACGCCGCTGGTCGACGTGATGTTGGTGCTGCTGATCATCTTCCTGATCACGATCCCGGTGGTGACGCAGAGCGTGCAGCTGCAACTGCCCCAGGAGCGCAACCTGCCGACCCAGACCAAGCCGGAGAACATCCTGCTGGCGGTCAGCAAAGAGGGTGATGTCTACTGGAACACCCGCAAGATGCCCGACACCGAGACCCTGGTCAAAGAGCTCAAAAAAGAGTCGATCAAGGACCCTCAGCCCGAGGTGCACATCCGGGGTGACCAGGATGCCCGCTACGAGAGCGTGGGCCGCTTGGTGGTGGCCTGCCAGCGCGCCGGCATCGCCAAGGTGGGGTTCATCACTGAACCGCCACCGAACCAATAAGCCAGAGAGAACTTCATGAGCATGCAAGTAGGCGGCGGCGGCGACGACGACGCGCCGATAATGGACATCAACACCACCCCGTTGATCGACGTGATGCTGGTGCTGATCATCATGCTGATCATCACCATCCCGATCCAGACCCATGCGGTCAAGATGAACATGCCGGTGGGCCCGAGCAGTCCACCACCCAAGCCGCCCGAGATCGTGCGCATCGACGTCGATTTCGACGGCACGATCGGCTGGAACGGCGTGCTGGTGGCCGACCGTACCGAGTTGGAGAACCGGCTGGCGCAAGTTGCTGCCCTGCCCGACCAGCCCGAGGTGCACCTGCGCCCCAACAAGCTCGTCAGCTACAAGGTGGTGGCGATGGTGATGGCCAGCGCACAACGGCTGGGCGTGACCAAGATCGGGCTGGTCGGCAACGAACAGTTCATGAATTGAGCATGACGATGAAGATGCTTCAATCTGCCGCCGCAGCCCTGCTGCTGTTCGGCGCGCTGGGCCAGCCAGGCGTTGCCGTTGCGCAGGCGGTGCGCCCCGAGGTGGGCAAGCCCCTTCAGCAGGCCTACGATCTGATCAAGGCCGGCAAGGGCAAGGAAGCGCTCAACAAGGTGCGCGAGGCCGACGGCGCGCCCAACAAGACACCGGCCGAATCGCTGCAGATCGACCGCATGCGCGCTGCAGCCGCGCAACGGGCCGGCGACAACGCCACGGCGATCCACTCGCTGGAGTCGGTCTACGGCAAGGTGTCTGGCAACGAGCAAGGGCTGGTTGCCGAGCAGATCGCATCGGCCTACGCCGCGTCCAAGGACAACGCCAAGGCCGGGCAATGGGTTCAGAAGGCCCAGGCCGCCGGCAACAACAGCGCATCGCTCAAGCAATTGCAGGCTTACCTGCAAGGCAACAGCGGTGACTTTGCTGCAATCGCCAGGGATGCGGCAGCCGCCGTGTCCGCCGCCGAGCAAGGCGGGCGCAAACCCGAGGAGTCTGACCTGCTGCGCCTGGCCGATGCACAACAACGCACCGGCAATACTGCTGGCCAGGCCGCCACGCTGGAGAAGCTGCTCTACAACCACCCGAAAAAAGACTACTGGGCGATCTATTTGGCCAGGCTGCCCAACAAGAGCGGATTCTCGCAACGCTTCTCGCTCGATGTGATGCGGCTGAAGCTGGCCACCGGCTCACTCACCAAGACAGACGAGTTCATGGAGATGTCGCAGTTGGCGCTGCAGGCAGGCTACCCGGCAGAAGGCAAAGCGATTGTCGACAAGGGTTTCGCTTCGGGTGCTCTGGGTACCGGGGCTGAGGCCGAGCGGCACAAACGCCTGCGTGACCTCGCCAACAAACAAGAGGCCGAAGGCAAGGCATCGATCGAGCAACGGACTGTTGCCGCTGCGGGCAACAAGGACGGCGGCGATCTGGTGCAGATCGGCTATGCCTTAGCCACCATGGGCCAGGCCGACAAGGGCGTGACCGTGATCGAACAAGGCATCAGCAAGGGGGGCCTCAAGCGCCCCGACGACGCCAAGCTTCGCCTGGGCTTGGCCCTGTTGCAGACGGGCAAGAACAAGGCCAAGGCGGTGCAGATGCTGCGCAGCGTGCAGGGCAACGACGGCTCGGCCGATCTGGGTCGGCTGTGGGCGCTGTACGCCAACACCCAGGGTTGATGCACCGGTCCGGCGAGCACCTGAGCCGCGGCAAACAGCGCGCGACAGCCGACCCGCCATCACAACGCACCACCGCAGAACTCGGGCAGGGCATCCCCCTGCCCTTTTTCATGTCCTTCTGCATGCCTTTTTGGCACTGTCCGCTGACCTGACGCCTACCCCATGCCACTGCCCTTTGTTCAATCGCTGGCTGACGGCGTGTTTGTCATCGATACCGGCTTCCACCGCCCGCTGTTCGATGCCGCGTACCTGCTGGTCGAGAACGGCCGCGCCGCGTTCATCGACACTGGCACCAACTTTGCGGTGCCGCGCCTGCTGGCCGCGCTTGCGGACCTGGGGCTGGCGCCCTCTGCGGTCGACTACGTCATCCCGACGCATGTGCACCTGGACCATGCGGGCGGCGCCGGCCTGCTGATGCAGTCGCTGCCCAATGCCACGTTGTTGGTGCACCCGCGCGGCGCACGCCACATGATCGACCCGCAGGCGCTCTACCAGGGTGCGCTGGCAGTCTACGGACAAGCCGAGATGGACCGCGCCTACGGCAGCCTGGTCGCGGTGCCGGCCGAGCGGGTGCAGCCCAGCGCCGATGGCTCGACCGTGGCCTTGGCCGGCCGGCCGCTGCTGTTCATCGACACGCCGGGGCACGCCCGACACCACCACTGCATCTGGGACGAACGCAGCCGAGGCTGGTTCACCGGCGACACCTTCGGCCTGAGCTACCGGGAGTTCGACACGGCCCAGGGCGCCTGGGTTCTGCCCACGTCAACACCGGTGCAGTTCGAGCCTGAACCGCTGCGCCAGTCGATCCGGCGCTTGCTGGCGCGCGAGCCGGCCTGGATGTACCTGACACACTACGGCCGGGTAGGCGACGTGAAGCGCCTGGCCGGGCTGCTGTTCGAGCAGATCGACGCGATGGTGGCGCTGGCACAGGCCCAGCGCGGCGCACCCGAGCGCCATGCCGCGCTGAAGGCCGGCCTGACACAGCTCTGCCGCGCTCAGTTGTTGCGACATGGCGCAGAGGACATCGAGGCCGGCATCACCGGGCTGGCGCTGGACATCGAGCTCAACGCGCAGGGCCTGGGCATCTGGCTGGACCGGGCGCCCGGCTGATCTTCTGGTACTTCGGCGGTATCGGGCACACTCGAAGATCCACTCCACCACAGGACACCCCATGCTGATGTTGCACACCATGCTTCGCGTAGGCAACTTGCAGCGCGCCATCGATTTCTACACCCAGGTGCTGGGCATGGACCTGCTGCGCACCACGCTGCGGCCCGAGCAGCAGTACGACCTGGCGTTTGTCGGCTACGGCGGCAACCCGGGCCAGGCCGAGATCGAACTGACCTACAACTACGGCGTTGACCATTACGAATTGGGCACGGCCTTTGGCCATATCGCCATCGGTGTGGCCGACGTGGCCGGCACTTGCGCCGCGTTGCGCGACAAGGCCGCAGCCTTGGGCGGCGCCGTGACCCGGGAGCCCGGGCCGGTGAAGGGTGGCACGACGATGATCGCGTTTGTCACCGATCCGGACGGTTACAAGATCGAGCTGATCGAGCGTCGCTCGGCCTGACCGGCCTGAGGGTCGGGGCGCTCAGGCCCGCAATGCACAGGCTTCGCGCGCCAGCCGGGTGATGCGGGCCCAATCGCCGGCCGCCACCGCATCGGCCGGTGTCAACCAGGACCCGCCGCAAACCCTGACGTTGGGCAGCGCCAGGAACTGGGGCGCCGACTCGACCGTGATCCCGCCCGTGGGGCAGAACACGATGTCGGGAAACGGCCCGCCCAGCGCCTTCAACATGGCCAGCCCGCCTGCCTGCACAGCGGGGAAAAACTTGAGAAAACCCAGCCCATCGGCGCTGGCCGCCATCACCTCGCTGGCGGTCGCCACACCGGGCAGCAAGGGCAGGCCGATCCGGCGACAGGCCGCACCGATCTCCGCGGTGTAGCCCGGGCTGACGGCAAACCGGCTGCCGGCGTCCAGTGCCGCCTGGGCATCGGCCGCCGATCGGATGGTGCCGGCGCCCACCAGGGCGTCCGGCAGCGCCCTGGCGATGGCCTCGATGCAGCGCAGTGCGACAGGCGTGCGCAAGGTGACTTCGAGCACCTTGATACCACCGGCCAGCAAGGCCTCGGCCAGTGGCACGGCGTCTTCGACACGCTGCAGCACGATCACCGGAATCACCGGCCCGTGGCTGGCCAGGCTTGAGGGATCGATCATCGTCTTGTCCTTGCAGTTTGAAATGAAATTCTGGCCGAGACCACGAGGCGGCGGCCTCGCGGGCGCTCAAAGCCAGGTGATCGCGCCTTCTTCGGCACTGCGCACAGTGCGGCGCAGGCCACCAAACAGCTCGCGGCCCAGGCCGTAGGCGTTGTCATCGGCCTGTTCGGGGCTGATCAGGGCCGGCGTGCGGGCCAGCCACTCGGCCTCGTCGACCAGTGCGGCCAGCGTGCCGGCGTTGGCGTCGAGCCGGATCAGGTCACCGTCACGCACCCGCGCCAACGGGCCACCGGCCAGCGCCTCCGGGCTGACGTGGATGGCCGCCGGCACCTTGCCCGACGCGCCGCTCATGCGACCGTCGGTCACCAGCGCCACCCGAAAGCCCTTGCCTTGCAGCACCGCCAACGGCGGCGTCAGCTTGTGCAATTCGGGCATGCCGTTGGCTTGTGGGCCCTGAAAGCGCACCACCGCGACCACGTCCCGGTCCAGTTCTCCGGCCTGGAAGGCGCGGTGCAGTGCCTCCTGCCCATCAAACACCCGGGCCGGCGCCTCGATCACATGCCGGTCATCGGGCACGGCGGACACCTTGATCACCGCCCGGCCCAGGTTGCCGACCAGCAGCTTCAGGCCACCGCTGTCGGAAAACGGCGCGGTCACCGGCCGCAAGATGCTGTCGTCACCGCTTGCCGGCGTGGATGCCCAGGCCAGGGTCGGCGCTGTTCCAGCATTGCCGGCCTTCAGGTGGGGGATCTGGCCGTAGGCCGTCATGCCGCCTGGCGCGACCGTCATCACGTCACCGTGCAGCAGGCCTGCGTCCAACAATTCGCGCAGCACATAGCCTGGCCCGCCGACAGCCTGGAACTGGTTCACGTCGGCGCTGCCGTTGGGATACACCCGGGCCAGCAGCGGCACCGCGGCGGACAGGTCGGCAAAATCGGTCCAGTCGATTGATATGCCGGCAGCACGTGCCACCGCCACCCAATGGATCAAGTGGTTGGTGGACCCACCGGTGGCCAACAGCGCGACCATCGCGTTGACGATCACCCGCTCGTCCACCAACTGGCCGATGGGCGTGTAGCGGGCACGCCGGGTGATGCCCAGCACCGTGGCCACCGCCTCGCGGGTCAGCGCCTCGCGCAGGCCATCGTGCGGGTGCACAAACGCGGCACCGGGCACGTGCAGGCCCATCGCCTCCAGCAGCATCTGGTTGCTGTTGGCAGTGCCGTAAAAGGTGCAGGTGCCGGGGCCGTGGTAGGCGGCCTGTTCGGCGGCGAGCAACTGATCCCGGCCCACCAGGCCCTGCGCGAAGCGCTCGCGCACCTTGGATTTGTCGCCGTTCGACAACCCGGTGCTCATCGGCCCGGCCGGCACGAACACGCAGGGCAAATGACCGAAGTGCAAGGCGCCGATCAGCAGCCCGGGCACGATCTTGTCGCAAACGCCCAGCAGCAAGGCGCCATCGAACACATCATGGGTCAGCGCCACCGCCGTGGCCATCGCGATGGCATCGCGCGAAAACAGCGACAGCTCCATGCCCGGCAGGCCTTGCGTGACGCCATCGCACATCGCCGGCACGCCGCCGGCGACCTGCACGGTGGCCCCGCGCCGGGCCGCCTCGTCACGAATCAGCGCCGGGTAGCCTTCATAGGGTTGGTGTGCCGACAACATGTCGTTGTAGGCGGTCACCACGGCCAGATGGGGTGCCCGCTCGGCCACCACACGCAGGCGCTGATCGCCCGGCAGTGCGGCAAAAGCATGCGCCACGTTGGCACAGCCCATGCGCTGCGCACCGGGCGGCCTGTCCATCATTCGGGCGATCCGGCCCAGGTAGGCTGCCCGCTGCGCTGCACTGCGCTCGCGGATGCGGCCGGTCAAGTCGGCGATGCGGTTGTTCATGCGGCGTCCAGGTAACTGATGGGTAGATTATCGTGTAACCTGGTTACATCGTCAACACCTGGCTTGGCGTGTTGGACGACGGCATACAGCGCTGGCGGGGCCAGGCTCTGGCATGCTCTGCAGCATGACGCCAACGCCCCACAGAGATACACATGCCATGCTGGACCGCGTTCACCAGCAATGGGGCGGCCAGCGCGACCTGTGGGTGTTTGGCTATGCCTCGCTGATCTGGCGGCCGGAGTTCAACGCCGTCGAGCACCGCCCCGCGCTGGTGCGCGGCTGGCACCGGGCGTTTCAAATGCGCTCAAGGGTCAACCGGGGCACGCCCGAGCAGCCCGGTCTGGTCTACGCGCTGGTCTCAGGCGGCATGTGCCGCGGCATGGTGTTTCGGATTGCCCGACCACACGCCGCCGAAGAACTGCAAAGGCTTTGGGTGCGCGAGATGCCCAACGGCGTTTACGACCCGCGCTGGCTGCGCTGCCAGACGGCAGCAGGCCAGATCGACGCATTGGGCTTCACGCTCAACCGCCGCAGCCCCAACTTCACCGGACGGCTGGACGATACCGAAATGCTGCACATTCTTCGGCATGCCAGTGGCCGCTATGGCAGCACGCTGGATTACCTGGTGCAAACCGTGGAAGCCTTGCGGGGTCACCGCATGGGTGACCGCGAGAGCGAACGCCTGCTGGCGTTGGCAAAGCAGCAAGGGCTGGCCTAGCCCGCCTGCCGCACCGGCCGCACACCTGGCAATGCGCCGCCACGCAAGATCGCCAGATCGGCCTCGGTATCAACATCGATCAACACCCCAGGGTCAGACAGCTCCAGGCCAACCGACGGATAGCGCGCAGCGACACGGCGTGCGCCATCATCGCCGCCCAACTGCACCAGCTCGGAAAACAACTCGGCGGAAAACCCCACCGGATGGCCTCGCCGCCCCAGATGCTGGGCGTACACCACCGCATGCTGAGCCAGACCGGCCGCGACGGCTTTCAAGCTGGCAGGCGTCACCAACGGCATGTCGCCGGGCAGTACCAGCCAGCCGCCCGCCTGCGGGCGCGCGGCCACACCCGCTGCAATCGAATGGCCCATGCCCAGCAACCCGGCCCCGGCACTGCCAACCTGCGGCAGTACCACGATATCGCGCCGGGCCACCCAACGCGCGGCCTCGGCCGTCAGCCAATCGGTCGTGACCACGACCACCGCCAAGCCACTTTCTATCGCATGGCCAATCGTTGTGCCCAGGACCGTGGCTGAGCCCAGCGGCTGCGCCAGCTTGTGCAGCGGCCCCAGAAAGCGGCTGCCCAGGCCAGCGGCCAGCACGATAACGACAGGTTGGGATTTCACGGTAGGTTGCTCCGGGCGGCTTCAAACGCATCGTTGACGCCGCTCAATCGCTAGCATGGGGGCGGCACTACCGGATCAACAGTCGGAGGATCACCTAAGGCGTTCCACTTAGGGTGCAACACCATGCACCTGGCCACAGGACGGCATACTGGCGGGATGGACACCCGTATCGCCGACCTCCGAAAAAGCTATGAACGCGCCGAACTGGATGAGGCCGCGGCCGCCAACCAGCCGATGGTGCAGTTCGAGACCTGGCTGAAGCAGGCGATCGATGCACAACTCCCCGAACCCAATGCGATGACACTGGCCACGGTCGCCGCAGACGGCCGGCCCTCCACCCGCATCGTGCTGATCAAGGGCTTGGATGCGCAGGGCCTGGTCTGGTACACCAACTTCAACAGCCGCAAGGGCCAGGAATTGGCGGCCAATCCGGTGGCGGCGCTGCAGTTCCACTGGGTGGAGCTTGAGCGCGTGGTGCGCATCGAAGGCAAGGTCGAGCGAGTCTCGGACGCCGAGGCCGATGCCTACTTTGCATCCCGGCCTCTGGATTCACGCATTGGCGCCTGGGCCTCACCGCAAAGCCAGGTCATCAGGTCCCGCGCCGTGCTGGTGGCGCAGGCGGCACGTTATGCCGCGCAGTTTGCCCTGTCTCCGCCGCGGCCACCGCACTGGGGCGGCTTCAGGCTGGTGCCTGACCGGTGGGAGTTCTGGCAAGGCCGCAAGAGCCGCCTGCATGACCGGCTGCGCTACCGCTTGCAGGATGGTCAATGGCTGCGTGAACGATTGGCGCCTTGACCGGCACGCATGATCTGACCGTCGCCCGGCCTGTGAACGAGACTTTTTCCGCCCTCGGCCTGCTCGGCTGGAAGCCGATCATCACCGCGCTGCTGCTGCCGCCGGTGCCCTGGCTGGTGATGACCGTCATCGGACTCCGACTGGCACAACGCCGGCATTGGGCCGGCAGCGGGCTGCTGGTGCTGGCGCTGCTGGGTGGCTGGCTCAGCCACTGCCAGGCGGTTGGCCGGTATCTGGAGCGATTGGTTTCTCCAGCCAGTGCGTTGGGGCAGGCGCAACTGGCCGAATTCAAGCGCACGCTGCCAGGCCGCAAGCCGGTGGTTCTGGTGCTGGGTGGGGGTGTCCAGGCACTGGCGCCCGAGTACGCCGAGCCGCATCTGTCCGACAGTGCGTTTCAACGTCTGCACTACGGGCTGTGGCTGGCCCGCCAGCTGCAGGCGCCGGTGATGGTATCGGGCGGCTTCGGTTACGGCCAGTCCGGCGGGGCACCGGAAGCGGCTGTGGCCAACCGCATTGCCCAGCGCGACTACGGTCTGAGCTTGCGGTGGCTGGAAACCGCGTCCCACGACACCCGAGAAAACGCCCGGTTCAGCTTGCTGATGCTGCGCAAGGAGGGCATCACCGACCTGCTGCTGGTCACCCACGGTTGGCATATGGCGCGATCACTGCGGGCTTTCGAGCAAGAGGCTGCACGCATCGGTTTCGCGGCCCGCATCGTGCCTGCGCCGATGGGGCTGGGCGAGGAATTGGGCACCTCCGTACTGCGCTGGATGCCATCACCCGACGGCTACCGCAGGGTACACCGGGCTCTGCGTGAACTGCTCGGTCGCGTGTCGGGCGCCTGAGGGTCGTCTGCTTGCAGCCGTGAGCAGCGCTGGCCCAGAAAGACGAAACCCCTTCGGACCTTTCGATTCGAAGGGGCGGGAGGCCGATGGCCTCCGTGTGGAGATCCGGAGAAATGGTGTCCGGGGCTCCGATACATGCAGAGACTGCATGAACTTTGGTGCCGTCCCTAAGGAGGCAGGCAAAAGATACTGCAACCCGGCGGGTTCGGCAAGCGGAAATTACCGTGCCTGCGCGCACGCCCCGTCGGCTTGGCCATTGCGCCCCGGGTTGGGCCCGTCAAGCCTTCATCACGGCGTCGAACAAGCCCTCCACCCGGCGTGTGATGTCGGCCGGCATGGTGATCACCCGGCCCCATTCTCGCGCCGTCTCGCCGGGCCACTTGTGGGTGGCATCCAGGCCCATCTTGCCGCCCAGGCCGGACACCGGCGACGCAAAATCCAGGTAGTCGATCGGCGTCTGTGCCACTAGGGTGGTGTCGCGCACCGGGTCCATGCGGGTGGTGATGGCCCAGATCACGTCCTGCCAGTCGCGGATGTCCACGTCGTCGTCGGTGACCACGATGAACTTGGTGTACATGAACTGGCGCAGGAAGCTCCAGATCCCGAACATCAAACGCTTGGCATGGCCGGGATAGGCCTTCTTGATCGAGACGATCGCCATCCGGTAACTGCAGCCCTCGGGTGGCAGGTAGAAGTCGACGATCTCGGGAAACTGCTTTTGCAGGATCGGCACAAACACTTCATTGAGCGCCACGCCCAGCACCGCCGGCTCATCGGGCGGCTTGCCGGTGTAGGTCGAGTGGTAGACCGGGTCGCGCCGGTGCGTCAGCCGGTTGATGCGGAACACCGGGAACCAGTCCTGCTCGTTGTAGTAGCCGGTGTGGTCGCCGTAAGGGCCTTCCAGCGCATGCAGGTAGCCACCGATCTCCTTGACCGGCACGCCGTGCGCACTGTGGCCGGCAAATCCCGGCTCAGCGATGGGTATATGGCCTTCCAGCACGACCTCGGCAGTGGCGGGTACCTGCAGGAAGCGGCCGGCCTCGCCCACCGCGCAGTCAACCAGTTCGGTGGCGCTGCCCCGCAGCAACCCGGCAAACTGGTACTCCGACAAGGTGTCGGGTACCGGCGTCACCGCGCCCAGCGTGGTGGCAGGGTCGGCGCCCAACGCCACCGCCATAGGAAACGGCTGGCCCGGGTTGGCCCGCGCAAAGTCCCGAAAATCGAGCGCGCCGCCGCGGTGCGCCAACCAGCGCATGATCACCTCGCGCGGGCCGATCACCTGCTGGCGGTAGATACCGATGTTCTGGCGCAGCCGCGGGCGTTCGATGGCCTGCGGGCCCCGCGTGACCACCAGGCCCCAGGTGATCAGCGGCGCAGCGTCGCCCGGCCAACAGGTCTGGATGGGCCAGCGCGTCAGGTCGACCTCGTCACCCTCAAGCTGCACCTCGCGGCACGGCCCGTCGCGCTTGCGCACCGGCTTCATGTCCCAGACGGCCTTGACCATCTGCACCAGCCGGCCGGCGTCTTTCAACCCCTGCGGTGGCTCGGGCTCTTTCAACCGGGCCAGCAGCGTGCCGATCTCGCGCAATTCCGACACCTCGGTCGCCCCCATGCCCAACGCCACCCGGCGCGGCGTCCCGAACAGATTGGCCAACACCGGCACGCTATGGCCGGTGGGCCGCTCGAACCACAGCGCCGGCCCGGACGCCCGCAATACCCGGTCAGCCAAGGCCGTCATTTCGAGTTGCGGTGACACCGGCTCGGTCACCCGGCGCAGTTCGCCCATGCGTTCAAGTTGCGCGGCGAAGTCCCTCAGATCGCGATATTTCATGCTTTTGATGCATTAGAGAGTCGTTTGATATACTTGACCGGTTATTACCGAGCTTCCTAGAATTCCGCAATCCTTGGAATCCCAGGGTTTACCCGCGCACGGCCTCTTGGGAAGGACTGGGCGCAACACAGTCCCCGACCGCACCTGCCACCGCTGTTTTCAGTGGTCTTTGCAGCTTGCGGCCCATTATCGGCCCGTGGTGCCCGCCTTCCGGCCTTGCCGAAGTGCGCGTCCCGCGGTCCCCAGGAAAGGTCAAACCATGACGGCGATCGCAAAGTTGCGCGCTGCAGGCACCGCTTGTTTCGAATCGACGCGGGTGTTCCTGCGCGATGTGGGCGCAGGCCTGTTGGAGGTCAGTCACAACTCGTTGGCATTGCTGGGCCTGTGCGTGGTCGGCGTGGCGCTGTTTGCCGGCGGCCGCGAGGAATTGCGCACCTTGGCCGAGCGCCATGCGCTGGATTGGCTGCAGGCGCGCCAGGAAGCGCGCGAGCCGGTTCGCGAAGAAACCGCGCCTGAACCCGAACCGGATGCCGTGGCGCGGGCCACCGCCGCCGACCCCAAGTCACTGCCACGCCAACAGGCAGCTGTGGCGCATTGGTTGGCGCGTCGCTACAAGGTGGCGCCCGAGCCGGTCAGCCGCCTGGTGATGGAAGCGTGGTCAGTGGGCCAGCGGCTGGGTCTGGACCCGACCCTGATCCTGGCCGTGATGGCGGTTGAATCCAGCTTTAATCCGTTTGCGCAGAGCGCAGTGGGCGCCCAGGGCCTGATGCAGGTCATGACACGGGTGCACGACGCCAAGTACGAAGCGTTTGGTGGCGTGCGCGCAGCGTTCGACCCGGTGGCCAACCTGCGGGTCGGCGTGCAGGTGCTCAAGGAATGCATAGGCCGCGCAGGCAGCCTGGAGGCCGGATTGCGGTCCTACCTCGGCGTGACCAATGCAGGCGAAGACGGCGGCTACGTCGGCAAGGTGCTGAACGAGCAAGGCCATCTGCGCCAGGTGGCTGAAGGCCGGACCGTGGCCGTCAATGCGTCCAACCAGGCGCCGTCTTCGACGGCGGCCCAACCCGCGCCTGTCCTGGTGCCCGTTCACGTGCCAGCGGCCGCGGCCAGTGCAGCAGCGCCGGTCGAGCGGGTCGCGATGCTGCGCTGAGCGCTGCGCTGGATGCGACTCTGGGTGCTGCTTTGGGCGCAGTTCGCTCCGCTACAATTCAGACACTTGCGCGACTGGCGATAGGGCCTCCTGGCCCGAGGTGGACCACCACCGGGGAGCGCAAGGCGGCCCTGCAAAGGGTGGCCCAACGTGGCCCCCGCCGAAACAGCCGTTCGCCTGGGCAGCCCTCGATGCCGCAACGCAGCGCACGCCGCCGGCCTGCGCATCGGCGGGTCCACAAGCCTTACAGGACTGCCCCATGTTCGACCGCACCCAATCCACCATCGCTCTCGTCGATCCCGAGCTCTGGGCCACCATCGGCTTGGAGAACGCCCGCCAGGAAGACCACATCGAGCTGATCGCCAGCGAGAACTACGCCTCACCTGCGGTGATGCAGGCGCAAGGCTCGCAGCTGACCAACAAATACGCCGAGGGCTATCCCGGCAAGCGCTACTACGGCGGCTGCGAGTACGTCGACGTGGTCGAGCAACTGGCCATCGACCGCGCCAAGGCGCTGTTCGGCGCCGAAAACGCCAACGTCCAGCCCAACTCCGGCTCGCAAGCCAACCAGGCGGTATTTTTTGGCCTGCTGCAGCCCGGCGACACCATCATGGGCATGAGCCTGGCCGAAGGCGGCCACCTGACACACGGCATGCCGCTGAACATGTCGGGCAAGTGGTTCAAGGTGGTGAGTTACGGCCTGGACGCCAATGAGGCGATCGACTACGACGCGATGGAGCGCCTGGCCCATGAGCACAAGCCCAAGCTGATCATCGCCGGCGCGTCGGCGTACTCGCTGCGCATCGACTTCGAGCGTTTTGCCAAGGTGGCCAAGGCGGTCGGCGCCTACTTCATGGTCGACATGGCGCACTACGCCGGCCTGATTGCGGCCGGCGTCTACCCCAACCCGGTTCCGTTTGCCGATGTGGTTACCACCACCACCCACAAGACCTTGCGCGGCCCGCGCGGTGGCCTGATCCTGATGAAAGATGCCTTCGCCAAGCAGATCAACAGCGCCATCTTCCCCGGCATCCAGGGCGGGCCGCTGATGCATGTCATCGGCGCCAAGGCCGTGGCCTTCAAGGAGGCGCTGGCGCCCGAGTTCAAGGTCTACCAGCAGCAGGTCGTGAAAAACGCCGCCGCATTGGCCGAGACCCTGGTGCAGCGCGGCCTGCGCATTGTCTCGGGCCGTACCGAAAGCCATGTGATGCTGGTGGACCTGCGCGCCAAGGGCATCACCGGCAAAGAGGCTGAAAACGTACTCGGCCAGGCGCACATGACCTGCAACAAGAACGCCATCCCGAACGACCCGCAAAAGCCGATGGTGACCAGCGGCATCCGGCTGGGATCGCCGGCCATGACCACACGCGGTTTTGGCGAAGCGCAAGCCCGTTTGACGGCCGAGTTGATCGCCGATGTACTGGACAACCCGCACGACGTTGCGAACATCGCCGCGGTGCGGGCCCGGGTTGCCGCAATGACACGCGACTTCCCGGTCTACCGCTGAGCACCGGCTGACGGCGGATTCAGCAGGTCACTACCCGCGATGCGCTGCCCTTATTGCAGTCACGAGGAAACCCAGGTCGCCGAGACGCGCGAATCCGACGAAGGCGACGTCGTGCGCCGGCGCCGCCGCTGCCTCAAATGCGACAAGCGCTTCACCACCTACGAACGCGCTGAAATCGCGCTGCCCGCGGTGGTCAAGAAGGACGGCGCACGGGTCGAGTTCGACCCCGCCAAACTGCGGGCCTCGATGATGCTGGCGCTGCGCAAACGGCCGGTCAGCGTCGAGCAGCTGGATGCCGCGATCGAACGCATTCAGGACAAGTTGCTGGCCACCGGCGCCCGTGAACTGCCCAGCGCCCGCATGGGCGAACTGGTCATGCGTGAGCTCAAGCGCATCGACAAAGTGGCCTACGTGCGTTTTGCATCGGTCTACCGCAGCTTCGAGGACGTGGACGAGTTCCGGCAGCTGATCCGGGATATCTGATGGCGCCCTGCCCCCGGACCGCCGGGTAACGCGGGGTCACCGGCGGCCCCCCCACCCATCGGGGGGGGGACGAACCCCACGGCCGGGGGGCCACCAGATTCAGGCGCCACCCCCCCGCAGGGGCGACGCGCGGCGGGTGTCGAATTTCTACAGTGTGCTCATCCCACCCCACCGGAGCACACCATGAAGTCAGCCGCCCACCGCCACTGCCGCCAGTCCGCACTGTCCCGCGGCCTGTCAATCATCGAGATGATGTGCGCGCTGGCCATCACTCTGGTCTTGCTGGGCGGGGCCCTGCCGATGGTCCGCGACTTGCGCGCCGGGCAGGCCTTGCAGGCCACCGCGGCGCTGCTGGAAACCGACATCCAGCTGGCCAAGTCAGAAGCGGCGTCGGGCAGCATGCCGGTTCGCCTGTCGATCCAGAGCTTGGGCGGTGGCGGCAGTTGCTACACGGTGCACACCGGTGCAGCCCAGGCCTGCCGGTGCCAAGGCGGCGGCCAGGCCCAATGCGACGCCGGAGCGCGCTTGTTGCGTCTGGAAGACCAACCCGGCGCCGGCGGCATCACATTGGCCCCCGTGCAGCGATCGATCCTGTTCGACGGCGGCAAGGGCACCGTCACACCCACCGCAACCATCAAGGTCACCGACCGGGACGGCCGCGTCATCCACCAGATCATCAACATCATGGGCCGCGTCAGAACCTGCACCCCCAACCGCAGCTGGGGCGGCTTGAAGCCTTGCTGATGCACCGTGCGGCGGCACCGCCGCGATACGGACTTGCACCGCGTCATTGCAGGCCGGGTGCTTGTACCCTTGACCAGGGGGGACGCCGACCAGCGGTACCGAGAACGCGACCGGCGGCGTCGCAGCGCCGAGGGTCTGCCGATGGGCCTGCAGATAATCAGGGCATGACTTTTCGAGAATTCCGGGCAGGCGGTTTCACGCTGATCGAAGTGATGGTCGTGCTGGCGATCGTCGCCATCCTGGCAGCGCTGGCTTGGCCGGCGTTCACCGATGCCGTGAACAAGAGCCGCCGGTCAGACGCCATGAGCGCGCTGGCCAACATCACCCAGGCCCAAGAGCGCTGGCGCGCCAACAACCCGGGCTTCCAGAGTGACCGCAGCTTGCTGGCCGGCGCGACCAGTGCCGTATCACCGGGCGGGCACTACGCCCTGGATATGGTGCCGAACAGCGTGTCGAGCACGGGTTACAAAGCCAATGCCACCGTGAGCATCGGCTCGCCACAGGCGTCGGACACGGCTTGTCAGGTGATGCAGGTCGAAATGTCGCAGGGCAACATCAGCTACCACTCCGGGCCAACTTCAGCCGTCGGCAACGGGACACCTGATCCGTGCTGGGTGCGATGAGCCCAATCCATTACCACCCGACAAAATCCGGCGCCAAACGGCGGGGCGTCACGCTCATCGAGTTGATGGTGACGCTGGCCATACTCGCCATCCTGTTGGCAATCGCCGTACCGTCGATGCAGCAGCTGATTGCACGCAAGCGGGTGGCCGGCGTGGCGGGCGAGTTGGCCAGTGATATCCGGTACCTGCGGTCGTTGGGGGTGCAGACAGCCACCTTGGTGCAGATTGACTTTGGCGCCAATGCCGTGGCAACGTGCTACAGCTTGTCGACCGCCCCACTCAGCCGGTGGAACTGCAATTGCAACGTCCCGGCCACTTGTGATGGCAGCGCAGACGCGCCCAAGATCGTCAAGACAGTGACCATGCCGATTGCCAACGGCATCACTGTGTCCGTGGGCACCAACCCGGCCAACGTCTTTTTTACCGGCCCCAACAGCCTGCCATTCAACGGCGCAACGATCGTTGCCACCGTCAGCAGCAGCTTGGGTGGTTCGGTGCGGGTCACCACAAATGCAGCAGGGCGACCTTTTGCCTGCTCGGTCTCGGGTCAGAAAAGCAATTTCCCCATTTGCTGATGAACACTGCCATGACACCGGTGAAATCGCCCAGATCCTTCCGCAAAGCGTCGCAGGGCTTGTCCATTGTCGAGTTGATGGTGGGCATCACCATCGGCCTGTTCATTTTGGCCGGCGCTTCGATGGTGTTGACCACCCAGCTCGGCGACAACCGCCGGCTGCTGCTCGAGGCTCAGGTACAGCAAGATCTGCGGGCCGCCTCAGACCTGATCTCGCGCGAGATCCGCGCGGCGGGATACTGGGGCAATGCCTACCAACAGGTGTGGGCGCCCAACACGGTCAACCCCTATTCCGGGACGCCGCTGGCATCAACCGCCGAAAATACCAGCCTGGTCTATTTCCGGTCGCTGGACGAAGAACCGGTGGGAGGTACTGAAAATAATGTAATCAATGACAACGAGCACGGCGGCTTCCGGCGGAATTCGGCTACCCACGCCATCGATATGCAGCTCGGCAACGGCAACTGGCAGCAACTCACCGACCCTGCGGTCCTGTCAGTGACGCAGTTCAGTCTGGTGGTCAACAACGTGGCCCGGCTTGTGCCTTGCGGCTCGGATTGCAAACAGAGCCCGGCAGGCTTGCCGCTCCAGCAATGCGCCAGAGACGTGGTGATGACCATTGTGGTTCAAGCCGTTCATGACCCTGCCGTGCGGCGCAGCATCAGCAATCGGATTCGTTTGCGCAACGACGTGGTCATGGAGGCCTGCACATGACGCCGCACCAGCCCCAGCCAAATCACCGGAGGCGCATCCGAGGGGTAGCTGCCTTGACGGTGGTGATGATTCTTTTCTTCGTGATGGCCCTCGTCGCGGCCTATACCAACCGCAACCTGGTGTTCGAGCAGCGGATTTCGGCCAACTCGTACCGGTCGGCACGGGCACTGGATGCCTCCGAGGCCGCCATCGACTGGACTTTGAGCATGCTCAATGGTGGGCGCATTGGTACCAGCTGTGCATCCAGCAACGATACGGTCAACGACAAAGATTTTCGAGGCAACTACCTTCGTTTGGTATCCATCGACGGCCCGGACAATCCCGGCGGCTATGAATTGGTTTGGGAGGGAGATCCAACCAAAAGAATGTTTCCTGCCTGCATCAGCAGAAATGGGGTCTTGAGCTGTATTTGCCCGACATTGGCCGCCCGCACGCCACCCATCGCGGTACCCGCCGATGGTATTGGCAGCGCATTCAATATATCGCTGCGACCACCCACCAATCCCGGCACATTTGATATCGATGCGTTGGGTTGCGCCAGTATTGGAACAGGTGCTGAGGCTTGCTACAACCAATCTTCACAATTTGAAGTTGTTTCTGATGCCAAGTCTGGCGTGCGGGGCGGGGTAGGATTGGTGCAGGCCCTGCCAGTGGCACCTGAAGCAACGCTCACCGTTGGCGGGACAGTTACGTCGAACCCAGGCGTTCTGACGGTGACCAATACAGATGGCTCTAGCAGTAACAGCAATTTTTCTGTCATTGCAGGTGGCGCCATAAATACTGCCAATATCATGCCGGGCACAGGCCTGACTGCCAACGACTCGTCGTCGTCGGCTCTGGCAGCATTGGGCGTTGCTGAGTGGTTCAAGGCGAGATTCGGTATTGACAGCGCGACGTTCAAACAACAACCCGCAGTGGTTGTCATACCCTGCGCGGTGGCATGCGACTCGACACAACTGAGTGATATTCACGCTAGATACCCGAGAAATCCAATTTGGGTTCAAGGCGATTTGACCATCAACTCGCCAAATCCCTTGGGATCCATGCCGGTAATACCTACGGCCGCAAATATTGACGATTGGACTCCGATCTTGTTGATCGTAACTGGCACATTGACGGTGGCCGCAAATACCAATATCACTGGATTTGTACATGCCGGCAATATCGCCTGGACTTCCGACGCCACGCTGGACGGCGCGCTGATGACATCCGGCAATTTCGTCGGATCGGGCAACGCCCAGCTCACCTACCGTCGCAACATCTTGCAATTTATCGGTTTGTACTATGGCTCTTTCGTCCGGGTGCCTGGTAGCTGGAAACAGCTGAACAAAATATCATCCTGATCATGCTGACCCCCAGCTCCCGCCGCCTGGGCGTATCCCTGATCGAAGCACTGGTTGCGCTGGCCGTGATGGCCTTCGGCATGTTGTCGCTGGTGGGCGTGCAGGCGACATTGCGGCTCAACAGCGACCTTGCCAAACAGCGCACCGAAGCCACCCGCATCGCCACTGAAGATCTCGAGGGCTTGCGCTTGTTCACTGCTGTTAATCCGGTGAACGGGCAGCCCGGAGTATCTTGGGCAGAGATTGCCAGCCGCACCGTGGACCCGTATGTGCCGCCGGACAATGTCGGCAATACCAGTTACCAAGTTGTCAGAACGGTCAACACCGTCGCCGGCACGCTGCGCAAGGTGGTGACGGTACAAGTCAATTGGGCCGACCGGACCGGGGCCGCCCAGTCGGTCACGGTCGACACCGTCATCGCCGGGATAGACCCGGTGCTCTCGGGTGTGTTGTCGTCGAAACGGTCGTCCATCAACAACCAGGTTGGCGGCCGGGATGCAACGATTCCGATAGAGGCCGTCAATTTCGGCGATCCCGATGGCCGAAGCGCTTTCAAACCGTTCGACCGGGGGACCGTGGTCTGGCTGTTCAATAACGTCACCGGGGAGGTAGTTGGCCGCTGCCCTGGCATCAACACGGCGCAAGCGGCTCTCACTGTGGCTGACGTGACGGGCTGCCCGGTCATCCGTGCCCGCC
>Ga0209181_10003392_pt1 | contig 24635 bp, 10 predicted proteins | sample MAT05_FD_187208 | JGI IMG/M metagenome (GOLD analysis project Ga0209181, IMG submission 187208) | Freshwater microbial communities from Lake Fryxell liftoff mats and glacier meltwater in Antarctica - MAT-05 (SPAdes) (version 2) | ecosystem: Environmental > Aquatic > Freshwater > Ice > Liftoff...
TCACCCGGTCGCACCGGCTTGGTCATGTAGTCGTCGGCCAGCGCCAGGCCCGCGACCCGGTCGTCGACGCCCGCCTTGGCCGACACCAGCACGATCGGCACACCCGCCAGGCGTGCATCTGCCCGCACGCGCCGGCACAGCTCCAGCCCGTCCATGCCGGGCATCATCACGTCCGACACGATCGCCGCCGGCAGCCGCGTCCGCATCGCTTCCAGCGCCGTGATGCCACTGTCGGCTTGCCACACCGCGAAGCGCTCGCCGAGGTGCTGCGCCAGGTACGCGCGCATGTCGGGATGGTCCTCGACGATCAGCACCGCGGGCCTGGGGTCGTCCCCCTCCATCTCGCTCACCAGCGGGCTCTCGCCGAGGTCCGGCTCGCCGTGCGGGCGCACGTCGATGTCGTCGATCCCGAGGTGGGCGGCGCCGAGCGGCAGCGTGAACCAGAACATGCTGCCGACCCCAGGCGTGCTCGCCACGCTGACCTCGCCGCCATGCAGCGTGACCAGGTCGCGCACCAGCGACAACCCGATACCGACCCCTTCGTAGCGCCGCGTGTCGCCCACCTCGACCTGGAAGAAGCGATTGAACAACTGCCCATGCTTATTCGCATCGATGCCGAGGCCGGTGTCCTCGACCGACACCTTCGCGAACCCGTCGTCGCCCGCCACCCCGGCCGCGAGCGTCACCGTCACGCTTCCGCGGTCGGTGAACTTGAGGGCGTTCGCGAGCAGGTTGCTCACCACCTTGTCGAGCAGGTCGCCATCGAAATAGACCACGGTCCCGCTCGCCGCGCGCAGCTCGAGCCGCAGCGCCTTGCGCTCGAAGGCCAGGCGAAAGCGCTCGGCCGTGGCCGTCACAAAGGCGCCGAGGTCATGACGTCGCGCGCGCATCGGCAGCCGTCCGGCCTCGAGCCTTGCCACATCGAGGAACTCGTCGCTCAGCACCTCGAGGCGCGCGACGTTGGCCCGTATGAGATCCAGCCGTCGCACCCCAGCCGCATCCAGCGTGGGCAGGAGCCCCGCCGCCAGATCTTCTAGCGGCCCCGCGACCAGCGCCAGCGGCGTGCGCAGCTCGTGCGACAGGTCGGCGACGAAGCGCTGGCGCAGCTCGCTTATCTCGCCGAGGCGCTTGCCCTGCGCCACGACCTCCGCGCTGCGCGTCGCCAGATCGCGATTGGCTGCCGCGAGGTCGGCCGTGCGCCGCGCGATCTCGCGCTCCAGCTCGACCCGCTGGCGCCGCTGCCGCCAAACCCACCCGAGCATCGACAAGGCCCCGACCGCGACCGCGCCGAGCGCTATCGTCAGCGGCAACCACGCGGTCTCGGAGAACGTCGGCGCGCGCGCGATCGGCAGTCGCAGCCGCTCGCCCCATTCCCCACCGAGGCCCGCCTCGATCTCGAGCACCAGCGGCTCGGCCGGCAGCCCGAGCCAGGTCGCGCGCCGCTCCTCGGTGGGGCCGCGCCACGCCTCTTCGAGGCCCGCCAGGCGGTAGCGGAAGCGCAGCGCCTCGTTGTGTTCGAGGACCGATGCGGTCCACTCGATCTCGAGCGAACGCTCCTCCGAGCTGAGCTCCAGCGTCTTGCCCGGCGCCAGCAATGCGCGCGCGCCACCGCCCACACGCAGCGACACCAGCGCCACCGGGGGTGGGAGCGGCAGCGGCACCGCGCGCGGATCGACCCACACCGCACCCGCCTGGGTCGCGAACCAGAGCCGCCCCTGGGCGTCGCGCGTCGCGCTCTGCGGCAGCCCGCCGTTGGCCTCGCGGTTGGCCATGCCGTGCCGCTCGTTCAAGCCGATCGCCAAGACGCTCGCCTCGCGCCCTTCGATCACCGCGTCGAGGGTCGTGCGCTGCGCCCACGAGATCCCCCGATTGCCGCTGAACCAGAGGCGGCCCGCGTCGTCGGGCAGGATCGCGTGCACCACATCGTCGTAGAGCCCGGCCGCTAGCCCGATGCAGCGGATGTCGTCCGTCTCGGACGGCACCCAGCGGCAGAGGCCCGCGTCCTCGGTGCCGATCCACAACACGTTGCGCGGGTCGACGTAGACACTGCGGATCCGCTCGCTCGACAAGCCCTCGGCCAGGCCGACCCGGCGCACGCCATCGTCGCGCACCCGCACCACACCGCCCGAGGCGGTCCCGACGTAGACCGCGCCGTCGGGCCCCTCGGTTGCCGCGCGCCCGTCGCGGATCGACCGGCCGAGCGCATCGACGACCTCGCGCCAGCCCTCGACGCCGGCCTCGAGGGTGTGCACGAACAAGCTGTCACGCCCGTTGATCCAGGTGTCGATACCACCGAGCCAGGTGCGTCCGCGATGGTCGACGAGCAGCGGCACCAGTACCTCGTTCAGCACCTCGTTCGCCTTGCCGCGCCAGCCCTCCGGCACCGGCAGGCAGCCCGCTGCCGTGTCGACCTGGCAGCGCTGCACATCGGTGCCGACCTCGATTCCGCCGTCAGCCGTCTCGACCATTCCCAGTACGCCTGGCGCCTGGCCGTCCGGGCGCTTCATCCCGAACGGCACGGGCCACGGTGGTTCGACCCGCCAGAGCCCTTCGATGATCGACCCGAGCCACACGCTGCCCGCGCGCGAGACCAGCACCGACTCGACCGAAGGCCGCTTCCAGGCGGCCGGTGGCGCGACGTTGTGCACCAGGCGCGGCCGCAACCGGACGAGCCCTTCGCCGACCGTCGCCACCCAGACGCCGTCCTTGGCCGCGAGCAACGTGACCAGGGGTCTGCGCCCCTCGAACACCGCCACCTTGCCGCGCATCACGCGGTTGCCGGCGACCCGCCAGGGCCAGGCCCCGGCGCTGCTCGCGGTGACGAGGCAGCGCGGGACCTCTGCTGGGATCTGCAGCGTCGCGCGCGCCTCGTCGATTCGCCACCAGCCGTGTCGGTCGCGCGCCTCGACCACGCCATCGGGGCGACGCACGACCTCGCAGACATCGGACAACGTGCCCCCGACCGCGCCGACCTGCGTCACGAGCGGCGCGACCGCGTCCTTGCCGTCCCAGCGCACGCGCGTGAGCCCCTCGCCACCGACCCATACGCCGTCGGCGTCGACGCCCAGGACGCGCATCGCACCCGCGCGCACGCTCGGCGCGATGACGACGATGGCGGCCGCGTCGGCTCGCTGCGCGAAGAGCCCGCGGTCTTCGCTGCCGAGCCAGCGCATGCCGTCGGCCGCGACTCCGATGCTGTCGAGTGCCACCCCGACCGGCGAGTCGGCGACGGGTTGAGCGTTGGGACCTTCGAGTCGCAGGAGGCCCTGATCGCTGCTGGCCCAGGTCGCACCACCCGCTTGGTGCAGCCCGAAGACCGCGCCCGCGAGGTCACTGCGCGCGCGATGCACGGTCAGTGCACCGTCCGCTTCGCGGATGGCAACCAGGTCGCCGTCCTCGCTGGCTGCCCAGATGAAGCCATCGGGGGTGCTCACGAGCTTGGTGAAGCGATTGGACGGCAGCCGCGCGTCGGTCGCACGGCGCAGCACCTGGAAGCGATGCCCGTCAAAGCGCACGAGCCCATCGTAGGTTGCTATCCAGAGCGTGCCATCGAGCGCGAGCGCGAGGTCCGTCAGGTGGTCGAGCGGCAGCCCATCCTCGACCGTCCAGCGGTCGACCAGGAAGTCGTCGAGCAGCGCGTCGCCTGCTGCATCGCGGGTCTCGAACGCCTCAGCGCGCGCTGGAGTCGCCACCGCCATCGCGGCCAGGATCCCCAACCACAGACCGCAGGCTTGTATCTTGAGCGAGGCCCGACTCAGAGCGTGAACACCAGGTAGTTGAGGATGGTGAGCATGTCGCTGGTCGTCTGGGCGTCGTTGTGGAAGTTCGTGTAGATGACGCGTCCCGCGCCGTCGGCCGGCACGTACGACAGGGCCAGCGGCGCGTTCTTGATCGACAGTTCGAACGGCGCCTCGATGTCGCCGATGACATGCGCGAAGGCGCCGTTGGCGACCGACACCGGCGCAATCTGCGGGCCCTGGTCGAACTGGATGTCGATCGTGTTCTTGCCGAGGTAGGTCGCCAGCGTGCCGTCGGCGACGGTGGCTTTGACCTTGGTGCCGCTCGGGATCACCTGCGGGCTGTCGCTGTCGCCCATGGAGCTCGGGTCGTCGTTGTCGTACCACTCGACCTTGTCGGGGAAGCTCCACTCGCCGAGCACCCACGCGTAGTCCGACATGTAGAGCGAGCCACCGCCGAGCACGAAGTCTTTGACGTTGGGCATCACCTGCGGCTCGTCCTGTGGCAGCCAGCCGGTCGTGCCGCCGCAGTTCGCGAACAGGATGTCGTAGCTCTTCAGGCGTTGGGGATCCGACAACAGCTCGACGATGCTGCCGTCGGAGCCCTCGTCGCCGTGCTCGTTGAAGAAGTCGTAGCGCAATCCGAGCTGCTCCAAGAGCCCGCCCAGGTCGTCCCAAGTTCCCGCGAGTACTGCGATCTTCGCCGCACCCGAGCTGAAGCAGAGCTTGTTCGCGGCGCCCGTCACGTCGAGCAGCTCACCGCTCATGACGGTCACCGGGTGGGTCGTCGCGAACGAGCCCTTCTCGATGTTGACGGTGTGGGTGCCGCACGGCACGTCCAGCACGTAGTAGGTGCCGTCGGCCGCCGACGTCGTCTCGAGCGTAAACGGCGCGCCATCGCAGCCGATCCCCTCGACCGAGACATGCGCATCGTTGACGAACACGTTCGCGTTCGGCGCGCACACGCGACCCTTGATGCTGCCCTTCTCGCCGCACGGGTCGCAGCCCGCGGTCACGTCCGGGCGCGCGGTGTCGGGTGTCGTATCGCTCGTGCCGTCGTTCGTGCCATCGACCCGCGTCTCGCCGGTCGCGTCGCCCGCGCCATCGACTTCGCCGCCCACGTCCCCGGTCGCGTCGCTCGCGTCACCGCACGCGCTGGCCGACCAACAGTCCTGGTCGGAGCAATCGGTGAATCCGTCGCCGTCGTCGTCCCGGCCGTTATTACAGAGGCCGACCTCGCTCCGCACCGACCCACTGTCGGGGTCCGAGCAGGCAACCAGCACCAACGTCAGCGCGATCGAGTAACGCAGCATCCGTGACCTCTTCATCGCAGCGCCATTGTAGGGGCCGAGCCTGCTCGGCAAGCGCTGCCAAGGCATCGTTTCAATGGCGGATTTGCCTCTGTAGCGGCCGAGCTTGCTCGGTCGAGCGCTGCCAAGGCACCGACCTGACACAATCAATAAGGCAGGCACACCTTGCGAGTCACGGTCGGCTGACCGTTGCGCGGCTCGACCTCGCAGGTGGTGCCGATGGCGCAGTCGTCGCTCGAGAAGCAGCTCGCGACGCACATGCCGTCGCTGAGTCCGCTCTCCTCACTGGCGTCCACGCAGAACGTGCTCGCGTAGTTGGCCTTGTCCGGGCACGAACGCGAGCAGCTCTGGGTGCAGACGCCGACCTGGCCATCATCGACCGGAGCGCACGCGCCCGTCGTGCAGTCGCCCGACGCGAGGCAGCGGTCGCCCATCCAGCCCTCGCTGCCCGGCAGGCAGACGTCGGCCTTGACGACGCTCTGGTTGAAGCGCTTGACGCCGACCTTGGTGACGAAGTGGTCGTAGCGGCGGCAGGTGTTGTCGACCGCGACCGACTTGGCGACGCACATGCCCTTGGTGGTGTCGGCCGGGTCGGCGACGCAGAACGTGCCGGGGTAGCCGGCCTTGTCGCTGCAGGTGCTGGTGCAGCGCGCCGTGCAGAACTTGCGGCCGCTGTAGCTGTTGGCGTGGCACAAGCCGCCCGTGAAGTTGCAGTCGGCGTCCGCCGAGCACTCCTGGCCGATCCACTTCGCGGCGATGTCGACCGCCTTCTCGTTCTTGCGCTCGACCGCCTGCTGCACGCGGACTGGCGTCTTCTTGCCCTGGATGAGGGCGTAGACCTCGACCAGATCGACCGCGTCCATGCGTACGCAGCCGTGGCTGACGTAGCCGCGGCGGAGGGTGCCGCCGTTGGCGGCGGTGTACTTGTCGATCGGGCCGTGGATGCCGTAGCCGAGCGTCGGCGGGCCTTCCAGGCGGATGAACGGCAGGCCGGCGAAGACCGGGATCTGGACGCCTGCGTCGTCCTTCCACCACATCTTGCAGCTGTAGTTCCAGCTCCACACCTGCTGCGCCGGGGTCGGCCCATCGACGCCCTTGGGCATCTCGGTGCGGGTCGTGTAGAGCCCGGTCGGCAGGCCGGTCGACACGGGGGTCAAGCTCTTGCCCTTCTCGATGGCGCCCGGCCCAATGGCGAACACCTTGTCATAGGTGCCCTGGCGGTCGGTCAGGTGCAGCGTCAGCCCGTCGAGCGAGATGACGATCATCGGATCCTTGAGCGGCGTCAGCGCCGGGATCGCCTTGCACGTCGTGGCCGCGCCCCAGTTGCCGTCGGCCTTCAGGTCATCGACCACACCCAACCCGAGGTCGCTGTACTCCGCCGGTGCTTCGGTGTCAGCCGGCGTCTCGTCGCAAGCGGCAAACGCGGTCGTGGCAAGCAGGGCAAGCGGGACAAAGGACGCGCGGCGAATCAACATAAGGGACCTCTCGAACAGCGGCGCGCGGAGTAACAAGCCGAGCCACCCGATGCAAGCTTCGAGACCCCACCACCGGTCCACACGTCGTCGTGTGCCTGCTTGTCAGATACCGCTAATAGTCTGTAGGTGTTCGGTTCTAATAGACAAAATTGATATCAATGAGGCCGCTCGGCGGCGCCAGGGACGGCGACGTGAATGGCCCCTGGCACTCGGTCAAACGACAGTCTAGGTTGCCTTTCGCGACTCGGAGAAAGGCCTTTGGCGTCTCCCGTCCACCGTCTATCGCTCGGCGAACATGAATGCCCGCGTCGTGCTTTCGAGCGCCAAGGGCCTGCACGTAGGCGACCACGTGCAGCCCCGCGCAACGCACATCGAGCCGCGCGACCAATCGCCCGGCACGGTGCTGCGACAGCTTTGCTCGAGGCCCAGCCATTTGCTCCAATCCGCACGCCCTTGAGGTCCGAGAGCCCGCTGACGGGCACCATGTACTCGAAGATGGCGGTGAACGGGAGCGGGTTTCGCTGCGCGTCGACGAGCGAGAAGATGAAGCGCCCCTGCGCGGCTGCGCCGGTCTGGGCGTCGTCGATGTCGGGCACGAGGCGGAGGTCGGGCCGGTTCACGATCGCGATGAGCTCGAAGGGGATCTCCGCCGCGCCGAACGGGGGTCGGGGCGCCATGAGCGGCGACGACGACCTCGACCGGCGGTGACGGCTCCTCCGTGACCAGCGCGCCATCGCAGGCGAACGAGAGGAGGCCGAACATGGAGAGAAGCGTCGAGGTGCGCATGGAAGATCCTTTGGTGTGGCGGAACGCGCTGGTGCAGAGCCCGTGCACATCCGCTCAGCAAGCTACGCGCCGCGCATGAGTGCTCGCGAACAGGTGGCAGATTGCCCCGCGAAATTGCTTCCAGAATACACCTGGAGTGCAGTCGAGCCGTTTTGCGCCGCCGCACGGACGATCGTGACCAAAGACCGCAGTAGTGCGAACGCCTGCGGATAACCGCGCCAGTCGACCCCGAGGTCGGCTTGACCCGGCAGTCCATGCCTCGGTCACCACGCAGCTTACCTCAACTGGCGATGCGTCTGCGTGTTCGCGACGGAAGTCGCACGTTCGGATACGCGCTCGAGAACGCAGCGAGATCGCGGAGCGATGATGGAGCCAGGGACGATGTCGGTGCGCTTCTTCGCGCGCGCCGAGCCGCACTGAGCACGACGTCGGGGATGCGCCGCGCCCGGTGTCACGCCCCGCTCATCGGAACTCGGCGTGGTCGACGGTGACGCGGAAGAACTCCCCCTCGGGCTCGAAGCGGTTGGAGCCGAAGTACCAACCGACGCGCATCGTGGTGGGGATCGTGATCCCGTCGAACGTCGTCTCGGCGGAGGCGCTGCAGCCGAACGGGATCTCCCGGAAAGCTTCCGGGCTGTTGCTCGCCGGGGATGGGTTGCCCCAGCGCAGGATGCTCGCCGTGCGTAGGCTGCCGTCGGCGGCGATGCTCAGATCGAGGTGCGCGGCATGATCCGCGAGGTGCAGATCGACACCGAGGTGTGAGGCGTCGGGCGCGCTCCAGCGGATGTCGGGCTCGAGCAGCGCGGTCGGAAGCCAGAGCGACTCGATCTGCACCCGGCCGAGCGCCGCGCGCGAGGTGTCCTCGCCCGTCGCGGTGAGCACCGGGATCAGTCCCAGCAGCTTCCAGTGCATGGATCCCTCGCCATCGATCCAGCGGTCGGAGCCGGACACAGGAAGACCCTTCATCTTCGACCGCGCCCGCCACACGAACCCGCGCGGCCAGCGGATCACCTGGTCGGCCTCGAACGGATGCCAACCATCCTTCTGCTTGATCTCGCCGTGCATACGCAGGCGTACGGCGGCCGCGACGCGCGCGCCAGGTGCTATCGCGTGCGCCAGATAGCGCCGCGCAGGCTCGGGCAGATGGGCTATCTGCGCTGGGTCGAAGTGCGCCGCGGGCGCATCCGCGCCCTCGGCCCAGAGCTCGTCGAACTGGTGGTCACGCATGGCAAATCTTCCTTCCGCGGTCGGATGACCCTGGCATCGGACCCAGGCACGTGCCGAGTCGGATGCCAGGACGTCGAGTCGGCTGCAATACCGCGCCCACCGGCCGGCTGTCGATGTGAGCGCCTCGGGCCCGCAGCTGCACGCGCGCGACGGTGGGGCACTTCGTGGCTACATGCCACCCGGCACGTCCGACCCGTACCTTCGTTGGTCGTCGCAACGATGCCCCCAGTCCAGGCTTCGCCATCCAAGGCCAAGCACATTTCGAGGTCGTTTGATGGTCATGCTGCGGGTCTTCTCGCTGCTCGTGCTCGGCGTGAGCCTCGGCTGTGGTGATAGCGGCGGGACGCGTGCCGATGGCGCTGCGCTCGACGTGGACGCGCTGCCCGACACGGCCGATGTCGCACCCGACCTCGCGCCCGACGCGACTCCTGATGTGGCTCCCGACGCCATATCCGACATCACCGCCGACATCGCCGACATCGCCGACATCGCCGACACAACCTCCGACACCGCCGACACCGCCGCCGGCCCGGCGCATGTCGCGTTCGTCGACGCGCTGGACCTGCACTACTTCCGGGTGCGCGACCCGGGCTACGACACCGGCTTCACCGAGGAGCGCTGGATCGGCACCCTCAACCTCATGCGCGCCGCCGGCATGAACCTCGTGTCGACTTACGCGCCCTGGGACTATCACCAGCCCGGCCCCGACACCTGGGACTTCAGCGGCGCGCGCGACCTCGGCAAGTTCATGGACCTCGCCTGCGCCCGCGGTTTTCACGTGATCTTGAAGCCCGGCCCGCTCATCACCGGCGAGTGGCCCAAGGGCTTTGGCAGCTTCGGCGCGGTGCCGGCCTGGTGGAAGACGGCGCACCCGGAGTCGCTCGCATTGAAAGCCGATGGCACGCCGTTCAACTACTCACCGAGCGGCGACGAGACCCAAACCCAGCCGAGCTACCTCGACCCGACCTACCTGGCTTCCGTGCGTGAGTGGTACCGGCGCGTGCTCGCCATCGCGCGCCCCCATCTCGGCAGCGAACGACTCGGAGATCAGCACGCCGTCAGCGTCGCCGCTGATCGTGGTCGGCTGCGGCACGCCGTTGCCCCACGCTACAGCCGTCACGCGCTGCGACTTCAAGGCGCCGGTCGCGCCGTCGAAGCGCCCGACGAAGTAGCGCGCCGAGCCGTCCGGCGACGCGCCGCTGTAGGTCTCGCCGCCGATCTCGAACGTCGCGCCGATCTGCGTCACGAGGAACAGGTCGCCGCCGCTGACGCTCCAGACCGGCGTCGGGGTGCGCTGCGCTGTCAGCGTCCAGTCGATGGCCCAATCGGTCCCGACCTTGCGCCGCCGCGGCGCCGAGCGAGTTCACGCATCCAAGGCCAGCCCACTCCCGAACCCAATCGCCCCAAGCGTGCGTGAATCGGCGATTGTATGAGGGACACCGAGAGGGCGCCGAGCGAACGGCGGCCCATCCCAGAGGTCAGATGGGGCTGGGACATATACCAGCCGCTCAGAGGTTGGCGAACATGTGGCCAATCCCACGAGAGCTGCGCGGGGCCGTTCGGATTGAGCTAACGTGGGCTCGGTCCGGGCAAATAAATAAGCCAGAACAATTGGATCATTTCACGGTCCACGTTCTCGCGAGACGCCTCAATCGCGAATCCCGAGCTTGCCGCTACTCGGGATCGTTGGGCTCGTCGCCGCGCGATGCGAGCTTCTCGAACCTCGGCAAGAGCGCCAGGATGGCGAACGTCAGGAGCGTCGCGAGGATGGCCAGGACCTCGCGGCCCATGCCGGCGGTGACGCCGATAGCGGCGGTCATCCAGATGCTGGCCGCCGTTGTCACGCCCTTCACCTTCTCGGTGTTGCCCATCTTGATGATGGCGCCCGCGCCGAGGAAGCCGATGCCGGCCATGATGCCTTGCAGGACGCGGCTCATGTCTCCGATGGCCATGCCAGAGGCCTGCGGGACGAACACGAACAGGGCCGCACCGAGCCCGACGAGCATGTGCGTGCGAAGGCCAGCGGCGTTGCCGTAGCGCTCGCGATTCCAGCCGATGAGGCCGGACAAGAGGATGGCAATGCTCAGCCGCAGCAAGGCGCGGGTGATGCCCGCGACATCGCCGATGTCCGCGAACTCGGCTTCAATCGTATCGAAAACGCCCGTGGTCTGTGCAGCCACGCTCATCGCAATACTCATCAGTCACCCCCCTTCACGACCACAACACCCGATACATAACGTAGGCAGCGCCCGCGGCGAGCGCGACCCCGATGACCGCGACGGTGACCTTGCCGACCAACGGCATTGCCCGCCACTTGCGCTTGCACCACTGCCATCCCGCGCGCGCCTTCAGCTCGAGCTTGTCGAGCAGCTTCGACACCCATGTCGACTCGCCGCCAAAGCACGCGAGACCAAACACCATGAACAGGATGCCGGGCCCGGGGATGACGAGCATGATGACGCCAGCCGCGAACAGCAGCAGGCCTACCCCGATGCGCAGCACGCGCGACGCGGTCGACGCCTTCTTGACGCGCCGGTTGTAGCTGATGAAGCGCTCACCGGGCGGCGAGTCCTTGAAGCGCGTCCACTCTTCTTTGAAGGCTTTGAACACTGTTCAGAGCTTTGCACGGACGTCGCCGCTGTCGAAAGCTTCCTGGAAGGAAGCACGAAGCTGCGTGCCAGGCGGTGGGCTGATCCCGCGCGCGGTCACGCCAGACGCGCCTTCTTGAAGCGCGCGGCGACCCTGTTCCACAGCGGCGCGACGATCACGAGCAGGCCGACGACGATGGCGCCGCAGATCAGCCCGAAGAGGATCACGCCGAGCTTCTCGAGGATCGAGAGCCACGGCTCGGCCGAGGTGACCTTCTCGAAGAGGTGCTCGAGCCAGTGGTGGTCGAGGCCGGGCATGCCGTGTGCGATGATCTCGCCGCCGACCATGAACATCGCGAGTGTGCCGACCACGCCGAGCACCTTCATGAACACAGGCATGACCAGAGGATGGTCTTGCCGACCAACCGGCCCGGACCGCCGCGCTCGACCAGGTGCACCCCGGCATCGTCGGCCTTCACGATGAGCGCGATGAGCCCGTAGATGACGAACGTCAGGCCGAACGCGACGATCGACAGCGTGAGCGCCTTCGCCGCGAAGCTCGGGTTGCGCTCGCTTATCGCGTTCAAGGCGATCACCACGATCTCCGCCGACAGGATGAAGTCCGTGCGCACCGCGCCGCGCACCCTCTGCTTCTCGAGCACGATCGGGTCGATCGGCAGCGCGTTCTTCGCGGCCACGTCGTGGTGCTTCACGCCGAGCTTCTCGAGTGACTTGTGTACGCCCTCTGCCCTGCCCGGCGAGGTAGCGTGCGCCCATCCAGCTCGACATCGGTGGCAGCGTGCTATCGGGGGCGTAGCGCGGCAGCGGGTAGCTCGCGAGCTGCGCCAGCGGCGTCTTCGCAGCCGGGTTCGTGCCCTGCGCGTCGAAGTTCGGGTAGCCCGGCGGCATGTTCCGCGGGTCCATCCCGCCTACGTTCGGGTCCTCGAGCGCGGTCGGCGGCAGCACCTGCGGCCGCTCGCAGACACCGTACGGCCTGCCGAGGTCGAGCGCGTCGCGGGCGTGCTGGTAGATGAGGCCGGGCGAGAGCGCGCCGTCGAAGCCCGCGACCTCGTCGAGGTTGCCGTCGAACGGCGAGTATTGTCCGCCGCCCAGGAAGACATTCGTGGCCGTGCCGAGCTGCGTCCCGGGCGGCAGGTGCGCGACGAAGCCGTCCGGATTGATGCCGTCGAGCCACAGCTTCAGGTCGCCCGTCGGCTTGTCGTAGGTCACCGCGATGTGATGCCAGCCCGCGTAGTAGGGGTAGTTGCTCTGGACGCCGACGCCGTCGAGATAGAACCGGTAGATGTAGGTGGCGCCGCCGTAGATCACGTTGACGCGGAACGACGAGTCGTAGAAGTGCAGCGACATACGCGACGACAGGATGAAGGGGCGCGCGTTCATGCCCTGCTCGAGCAGGTGCGTGTTCTCGAACATCGCCTCGACCGTGAACGAGCCGGACGCGAGCCACGCGCGTTGCGGTAGCCGCGCGTCGCTCTGGAAGGGCAGAGCCCCGGTGAGGCGCGCGTAGCACTGGATCTGGAACGGGAACGGGAGTCGGTTCAGGTCGACCGCTTGACCCACACCGCCATTGGGGGCAGGCACGGCCCGCGACACGTTCGGATAGTTGTTGCAGACCCAGTTGTAGACGCTGTCGGTGCCGAACGGCTTGTCCGCCTCGAAGCGCCACCAGACGCCCGGCTTGTGCTGCGGGATGACAAGCGTCACCGCGCTCACGCCCGGGGTCTGGGCCGAGGTCACCGGACCGTTCGGCAGGGTCACCGTCAAGCTCACGTGGGGCCGCGGGATGACGCCTGCGGGCAGCGGCAGCTCGCCGCCGCACGCGAGGACCTTGCCCGCCAGCGCGGTGTTGCCGGGCGTCGTGAAGCTCAGCGGCAACAGCGCACCGGCACCGGTAGCGGGCGCGAAGGTCATCGCCGGCAGGGCCACGCCGGCCTGGTCGACGGCGTTCACGGCGAAGGTCACGGGCGGCGCCTCGGGATCGACCGGCGGGTCGTCCGGATCGACGGGATCGTCGGGCGGGTCGTCAGGATCGGTCGTGCCGGCGTCGGCGCAGGCCCAGGCGAGCTCGAACGGCAGCCCGGAAAGCGTCGTGTAGGCGGTCGTTACCCAGCTGCCCGGGCCGTCGAGCGGGTTCTGGCCGCACACGAGCGTGGGGGCGTCGCCAGTGAGCGGCACCGCCCAGCGGATGACGGGATAGACCGTGTCGTCGGGCGTGCGGCCGGTCGGGAAAGGGCTCGCAGCGGCGGTCGCGGTCGCTTCGAACGTGCAGTGGCTGCCGAGCGCCGCCGCGTCGAGCCCGATGGCCATGTTCCAAAAGCACTTGTCGAGACCAAGCAGCTGCTCGCGGCCGCGATAGATGGCGCTCTCATAGAGGTCCGGCTGTCCCAGCGACGACAGGATGGGGCCGTGCTGGCCGGGCGTCTGCGACGGATTGACCGTGTACGTTTCCCGAATCTCACCGCCGTCGTCGCGGCACACGACGGCCGCGTCGCCCCAGTAGAGCGTCGTGTCCTGCCCGGTGCCGGCCGTGCACGCGAAGGCGATGTTGGCGGTGGGACCACGCTGGTCTGTGGCGGGGTCGTGCAGCAGCGCGTCGACGCAGTCGAGCTTGGCCGAGCAGAAGATGTCGTCAAAGGTCACGGCGACGTCGAAGAAGCCCTGGCTCGCACGCCGCATGACGGTCAGGTCGAAGATCGCGGGCACATCGCCGTTCTCGACGCACAGGATGTCGCGCCTGACCGGACCGGGCGACGTCCACTCGTCGGACCCGAGCGGCTGGCCGTCGTCGCCGAACAGACTGGGGACGCGGTCGAGGCGCGTTCGGTACCGACGGCCCTCGTTGAGGAGATATGGCCCGAACCCGACGAGGCGGGCAAAGACGAGGCGCTACCCCTCTCGCCTGCGACCGACCCCGCGCGCCTGCGCCAGCGCGCGCGCCTTGATGCGCTCGTCGAGGAACGCCTGAGCGATGAGCTCTTTGGGGTCATCGAGCTCGCCGCGGCCCCTGGCTCGAGCCGTCGCCAGCTCCAGCGTGAGGTCCGCCGCCTCACCGGCGAGCCGCCGTCCGACTGCTTGAGACGCTGCCGAATGGAGCACGCGCACGAGATCCTCACGACCGGCGTCCACGACACCGTCGCCGAGGTCGCCGCCGTCGGCCTGAGCCCCGCCTACTCTCGGCATCTACGCTGTGTGGCACGGCCGCTCGCCATCGGACGACGTGGCGCGCCGCCGCTGATGCCGCTGCGGAAGCACCGGGTGCGCGAGCGGCCCCGCTCAGAGATCGGCCAGAGCCCGGCCCGGATGCCAGCGTGGGACGGACCAAGTCGAGGTGGACCGTCGAACTGCAAACCCATTTGTCACCTTGGGACTTTGTCTTGTCGCCTTGGGACATGACGCCGAAACCCTTATCAGAGGCCGGCCGCGACGCGCTAACTCGCGCTAACTTAGGTCTGTCACGATTTTTGAGAGGATCCCCCGATGAGACTTATTCGCCTCTGTGGCTTTGCCGCCCTGCTGTTCGCCGTTGTGGTACACCATGGCTGCGGTGCGGACTCGCCCACACTGCCCCCCTCTGACGATACCCAGAGCGACACGTCCGACATCACGCCGGACACGTCCGACATCACGCCGGACATCGGCCCCGGCACCCCTGAGACGGTGCTTCCGGACGCTGGGCCAGACGTGCCCGATGTCGTCGATACGACCGACATCACCGACACCACCGACACGGAGATCGCCTGCGGGGACGACGACAACGACGGGGTCTGCAACGCCGACGACCGGTGCCCTAGCTTCGACGACAATCTCGACGATGACGACGACGGGATCGCCGACGGCTGCGACCGGTGCCCTAGCTTCGACGACAATCTCGACGATGACGACGACGGGATCGCCGACGGCTGCGACCGGTGCCCTAGCTTCGACGACAATCTCGACGATGACGACGACGGGACCGCCGACGGCTGCGACCGGTGCCCCGGTCACGATGACGCGCTCGACGACGACATCGATGGGACCGCCGACGGCTGCGACCGGTGCGCGGGCGCGGACGACGATCTCGACGACGACGGCGATGAGACCCCAAACGCGTGCGACTGCGACGCCGACAATTGTCACGCCGACGCTACCTGCCGCTCGGGCGCCACTTCCACCGACCGGATCGTCTGCGCCTGCAAGACGGGCTTCACGGGCGACGGCGTGACCTGCGCCGACATCGACGAGTGCGCAGTCAACCTCGCAGGCTGCGACCCGGTCGCAGGCTGCCAGAACACCCCAGGCGCGTTCACCTGCGGCGACTGCCCCGAGGGCTACACTGGCGGCGGGGCGGCGGGCTGCGTCGACATCAACGAGTGCCTCGTCAACGAGGGCGGATGCGACCCGCTCACTCGGTGCGCGAACGTGGACGGCTCGTTCACCTGCTCAAGCTGCCCGGCGGGCTACAGCGGGACCGGGCTCACCGGCTGTGTCGACCGCGACGAGTGCCAAGTCGGTAACGGCGGCTGCTCCCAGCGCTGTGTCAACGACATCGGCGCTTACACCTGCCTCTGCCAGCCGGGCTTCACGCTGGGCGGCAACGGCCGGAGCTGCGACGACATCAACGAGTGCGCGACCAACAACGGCGGCTGCGCCCAGCAATGTGCCAATAGCCCCGGCGGCTTTGCCTGCAACTGCGCAGCGGGGTACGCGCTGCAAGCCGACAAGAAGACCTGCGCCGACGTCGACGAGTGCGCGTACAACAACGGCGGCTGCGCACAGACCTGCGTAAACGCCACCGGGACCTTCGCGTGTGATTGCCAATCGGGCTTTGTGGTCGCTTCCGACGGCCGGAGCTGCGACGACATCGATGAGTGCGCCACCAACAACGGCGACTGCCAAGGGACTTGTGCGAACGGCGTCGGCTTTTACGCGTGCGGCTGCCCCGCTGGGTACTCGCTCGCGCCGAACGGCCGCGCATGCACGGACATCAACGAGTGCCGGACGCGCAACGGCGGCTGTGACCCGCTCACCGCCTGCATGAACATTCCCGGCACGCGCACCTGCAGTGACTGCCCAACCGGCTATAGCGGCAGCGGCCTCACGGCATGTGTGGACGTCAACGAATGCAGCTCCGCTAATGGCGGCTGTGATGCACTCACGGCTTGCACCAACCTCCCCGGCTCGCGCATCTGTGGTGCCTGTCCAAACAACTACAGCGGCAGCGGCCTGACCGGCTGTGTCGACATGTGTTTGCTTGGTGCGCCGCCCAGCTTGTCACTGATCACAGACAGTGGCTTGCCCACGGACGGGATTACCAACGTGCCGAACGTGTTCGTCGCGTTCGCGTCCTGCGGAAGCTGGGAGTACCAAGTCGACGGCGGCCCGCTGGTTGCGGGTCTCGGGGATTCGTTCCAGCTTCGGCTCGGCACCCACAGCTACGCGGTGCAGCGACGAAACGCCCAAGGCGGCATCATCTCGGGCGGCGCTCCAGTCGTGTTCGCGTATGACGCTGAGAGCACCGCCATTTTATTGGTGCTGAAGGACGCGAATGGCCAGCCGATTGCGTTCGACCCCCAGAATCCGGCCGCTATCTTCTCGACCAACGATTCTGGCGCCTACCTGACCATCGACGGCCTAGAGCCGGGCGCGACGTGGAGCTACCTGATCGACCTGCGGGGCGACTGGGTGGCGGGCACCGGCGCGAGGCTCGAGCTCGAGGAGGGGCTCCACAAGTACTTGGTTCGGCAAACCGACCTGGCGGGAAATGAGAGCGTCACCGGGAGCGAGTTCTATCTGGACAGCTCGGGTATCGCCCCGCTCAGCCTTCAGCTCGCCGAGGATTCGGGCACTCCGAACGACGGCATTACCTTCAATCCGCAAGTGCGGGTCGGCGGGATCAAGGACGGTGCGACATGGGAGCTGCGCGTCGACCAGCAGCCTCTATGGACCCGCGGCGAGGGCACGACGTTCGACCTCCTGCCTGCGACCCACACCTACAAGGTTCGTCAGACGGATCGCGCTGGCAACACGTCGACGTCTGAGCAGATCGAGTTCACGTACGCCGGCGAGGCCGCGACGCCGCTCCTGCGCCTTCTGAATGACACCGGCCCCGGTCAAGACGGTCGGTTGGTCGACGGCATCAGTAACGAGCCTGCCGTCCGTGTCTACTTCCTCGAACCTGGCGCGACCTGGGAGTACCGCGTTGATGACGGTCCGTTCGTCAGTGGCAGCGGCGACGGTTTCGACATGATTCAAGGCGGGACGCCATTCACATTCGCCGCGCGCCTGGCCAACGCCCAGGACGGCGAGCCGCACACCTATTATGTGCGCCAGACCAATGCCGCGGGCAAACCGAGTCTGGTCAGCGTCGGCGCGGTGTTCACTTATGACGCGTCGCCGCCGGAGGGCCTGACCCTCGCCCTCGCGACGGACAGCGGCATCCCCGGCGATAACATCACCAATGTACCCGAGCTGCGCGCCGAGGGGCTCTCAGACGGCGACGTCTTCGAATATCGGATCGGCGACCGTGAATGGATTCTGTGGCGCGCCAACATCATGCCGATGGAGATCGGCCAGCACCGATACCAGATCCGTCGCTACGACGTCGCCGGCAACGCTTCGAGTGTCAGCGAGGGGACGTTCACCTACCTGAACGCCGATATCGAAGCACCGACGCTGACCCTGGCCAATGACACCGGGTCCACGGCCGCCGACGGCAGCACCACCGACGGCACCATCCAGTTCGTCCCGTCCGGGTCCGACCCGAACGCCGCGTGGGAATACCAGATCGACGGCGGCCCCTGGCTGCCCGGCAGTGGTGACTCCTTTTCGGCGCTGCCCGGCAGCCACACCTATAGTGTGCGACAGGTCGACGCAGCCGGCAACGCGAGCCCCGAGAGCGAGCCGGTCACCGTCAACCTGTCCGTGGGCGCTCCGGTCTTCAGCAGCGCGGCCGTGGCCGTCATCGCCGATCCGGACAGCGAAGGCCTCCTCGCCATCGGCACGGACACCGTCCTCTACGCCGCACTGGCGGTCGATACCGAGGGCGGCGACGTGAACTATAGCCTCGTCGCGAACGCGCAGCTCACCATCGACGCGCAGTCCGGAGAGCTCCGCTTCGCGCAGCCGACCGGCTTCACGCTGGCAGGTCCCAACACCTACCCGGTGATCATCGTCGCCCGCAACACCGCGGGCAGCGAGGCGAGCCTCAGCGTCCAGCTGCGGGTCCTCCGCACCAACACGAGCGCGCCGCGAATCGACCTCGGTGAGTTCAAGACGGGGCTCTTGCCCCTGGGCTCGCACCAGGTGACCCACCTGCTCCCCGACGGGAGTGTGCTGGTCGGCAATCCATCGCTGCAACGTCTCGACGCCACAGGTAAGCTCGACACCGGCTTCACAACGCTCGCTCTCAGCGACTATGCGCCCATTCGGGTCGACGGCCAGGGCCGGATCTACGGGATCTGGGGCAATATAACGTCGATATTCATAACGCGTTTCCTGGCCAATGGCACTCTCGACACGAGCTACGGCAGCGGCGGCACGACGAGCTTCACGGCGACTCCGAGCACTGATCGTCTCGCAACAACCAGCCTCGAAGTCAGCGGCGATGGCACTCTCAGTGTGGTCGGCGGACAGACGGCTCCCAGTGGGGCGGCCACGACGGGCGATTCCATGCTTCTGGTGATCGATCCGAACGGCACGATCCTGACGAACCAGAGGACCGACTTCTCCCCAGGCGCAGGTGATACCAATCGTCGGGTGAGGGCCGGTCTCGACCCTCGGCACCTCTTCGTCTCGAACATCTACTCGACGTCGGGACTTAGTTACAACGCGCACCGAGTGCACCGCTACGTGGACCGCGCGCTGGACAGCAGCTTCGCCTCGGGCGGTGCCCTGGCCCTCGCGTTCGAGCCCCGAGGCATGTGGGTGGATCGACAGGGTCGGATCGTGCTGCAGAGCCCGAGCGGTGGGCTGACCCGCTACTCCGCGAGCGGCGTGCTCGACGGCGGGTTCGCGGCACCGACGATGCCAATACATCCGCACGGCGAACAGATGGTTTTCGGGGCAGACGGCGCAAGTTGGTACTACTCAGTCAGCAACTCGACGGGTGCGGAAGTTCGGCGCCTCCTTCCGAACGGGTCCCTCGACGCGAGCTTTGCGGGAAATGGAACGCTCTTGCTGGGTTTCAAGTCATACGCGGCGGGCCAACCTGAGGCACCGTTCAGCTTCCGGCCCGATGCGGCGGGTGCGAATCTGGTCGTTCTGGGCCTCTATTATGACCAGGACCTCGGCGCCAGTGTCTCGACCCTGACCCGCTTCAGTAACGATGGAATCCTCGACAACCGTTATGGCGATGTCGCGCTGACCATCACGGAAGGCAACCGCCCGATCGCGCTGCTCACGACCGCGGCCAGCATCATCGACGCCGAGAGCGCCGCTACCAACTACGGCGGTGTCTCCGTCACCATCGAGCGAGAGGGAGGCCCTGACTCGACCGACCTGTTCAGCGGCCGTGGGCTCCTCCAGCTGCGCGACGACGGCCAGGTGGCCTGGGACAGCGTCGTGGTCGGGACCTTCAGCCGCGCCAACGGCAGCCTGACCATCGTCTTCAATGAGTCCGCGACCCATCCCAAGTTTGACAGCGTAGTGCGCGCCTTGACCTACTACAACAAGAGCCAGCAGCCCCCCGCTCAGGCGCGCCTCGTCTGGACCGTCAATGACAACGATCCGCTCGGGGCCCGCACCGCCTCGGCGACCCAGACGATCAATATCGTCGATGACCGTCTCGACGTGGGTGATCCATTTCCTCTGAACCCCACTCTGAACGGTGGCACTATCACGCTCCAGGACTACGCGCAGATTGGCGGCAGACACTATTACGTCGTGTCAAACGTCGACCACCGTACTCTGGACGATCGTTTCAATGCCGGCGAAGACACGACCGATCTGGCCCGTAGTGTCACACCGGCGGATGGAAATACCTACCTCCTGCTGACCCAGGGGGAGCTTCAGGCGCTGTGGGCAGACCCGGCCCTTCCAGACAACTACACCGCGTCGTCATTGCGCGGGCGAGTTTGGACGGCCACGTTGGGAACCAGCGCGAACACACACATGCTCTTCGTGTCCCAGTCTAATTCTTTCCAGTCGCTCTCGGACAGCGGTCCTGGTTCCATCGGCGCTGCCATCGTCGAAGTGTTGCCCTCGCCGTTCGCGACCACGACGCCCGTCGATCCAAGCTTCGCGCTCGCCGAGGACAACGGCCCGTCGTTCAACGATAATCTCACTTCGAACGGGCGCCTGAACATCATCGGCTTCGAGCAGACGCTCTCCTTCGAATTCAGCCTCAACAGTGGGGCCACCTGGACTCGCCAGCCGGCCGGCGGGGACCTGAGCTTCGTCCTCCCGGCTGGCGTCCACACGGCGGGCCAGGTCAAGGCTCGACAGCTCGACCAGACGGGATTCGAGACCCAGATAACGAACACTGTGACGTACACCATCGACCCCACCATTCGTTCGCTGCAGCTGTTCAACGACCAGGGCCTCGCCAAGGGAGACGGCATGTCCGCCGACGGGCGCGTCACCATCCAGAACTTCGTAGCCGCGGCCCCCTTCGAATACAGCATCGACAATGGTCAGACGTGGCAAATCGGTGGGCCGCTCGCGGGCGGCCTCGGCTTCGTGCTGCCGACCGGCGTTTATCAAGCCGGCGACATTCGGGTACGACAGGATGTCAACGGATTCGCGACCGGGGCAAACAACAACACAAAGTACGTCATCGATCCCGTCACCGGCCAAGGCACCATCCGACTCAACGCAGATACAGGCTCGAACGCCACCGACGGCCTCACCTCGGAGCCGCAGGTCAACCTCACCGGCCTCGTGGGTGGGCTCGCCTGGGAGTACAGCACCAATGGCGGCAGCACCTGGCAGGCAGGCGCCGCTGTGGCCGGGGCCAACCAATCCTTCAATCTGCCCGACGGAATCCACTCGGTCGGCAGCATTCGAGCGCGCCAGACCGACGCGGCCGGGTTCGAAGCCCAGATCACCAATACGACGACGTTCAACATCGATCGGACGGTCCGTTCGCTGAATTTCCTGAACGACCAGGGCACCAGGACCACGGACAACGTCACGGCCGATGGCCGCATCGTGGCCGTCAATTTCAACCCGTTGTTTGCCTACGAGTACACTGTCAACGGCGGCCAGATCTGGACGGCGGGCGGCACCCTGGGCGCTGAGCTCGGTTTCACGTTGCCGAACGGTTCGTATCCGGCCGGCCGGGTCCGTGTGCGTCAGACCATTGCCGGGTTCACCACGGACGCGGCGAATGGCGTCACCTATACGGTCGACCCGGTCAACGGTCAGGGCGTGATCGACCTCGGCACTGACGCCGGCACCAGCGCTACCGACGGCCTCACGTCAGAGGCGCGAGTCACCGTCACGGGGCTGGTGCGCGGTCGTCCTTGGGAGTACTCGACCGACAACGGGGGCACTTGGCAGGCCGGCGCCGCCACTGACAGCGCGATTCAGTCGTTGACGCTGCCCGAGGGCGCCTTCGCTGCCGGCACCGTGCGAGCGCGGCAGACCGACGCCGCCGACTTCCTGCTGACTCTGGCCAGCACGTCGTCCTACACGATCGACCGGACTATCGGGTCTGCGACGATCGCGATGGTGAACGACACCGGCCTGAGCAGCACCGACCTGACGACGGCCGACGGCAGAGTCCGGGCCGACGTGTCGGGGATCGTGTCCGGTGACACCTGGGCGTACACCATCGACGGCGGTGCCAACTGGACGCAGGGCGTCGGCACAAGCGGCACCAACTTCGTGCTTGCGAACGGCTCCTACACCGCCCGCCAGGTGCGTGTGCGTGTCAGCGACGACGCTGGTAATCAGGCGGTCGCCGAGTTCGACAGGGCCTTCCGCATCGACAATACCGATACGGTCGGTCCCGTGTTCAGCAGCCCATCGACAGCCGTCGCGCTCGATCCCGATGGCGCCGCAGCGCAGACGATTCCGACCACACGCACGCTGTACATCCCGGTCGTAACGGACGCGAACCTGGTGGTCTTCAGCCTGTCGGGCGCCGAATCGGCCGCGTTCCGGATCGACCTGGTGACCGGCAAGCTGACCTTCGCCGCCGCGACCGGCTTCACGACGGCCGGGCCGAACACCCGGACCGTCACCCTCGTTGCCACCGACCTCTTTGGCAACGCGAGCTCGCTTGCTGTGTCCGTCAAGGTCGCAGCCGCGCCGCAGCTGGTCTCTTCCTCACCGGCAAACAACGGTTCGGTGGCTTCGAGAGGCACCCTGAGCTTTACCTTCGACCAGCCGATCCGGATCGGGACCGGCACCATCGAGTTGTTCAACCGCAGGACGTGGGGCACTTTTGAGGTTGGCGTGACCGACGCCAGCCAGGTCAGCGTGTCCGGCAACACACTGACGCTCCGTCCGACGACGCCCCTTCCAAACGAGACACCGATGTTCGCCAGCTTCTTTTCCGGTGCGGTGTTGAGCTTGGACGGCTTCAAGGCCCAAGGTGCCGTGGTCTTCTTTGACGTCACGAACGGCGTGCAGCTCGCGTCCAACGCCGTCGTCGGGCTAGGCGGTGAGGTCAAGATCGAGCTGGCTCCCGCGGACGACGGTCAGCCCGGCTACTCATCGGAGGTCTTCAACGCAGGCGACGTGAACGGCGACGGTCGTGATGACCTCCTCCTCGCGATCCCGACCTCTGATCCCTCGGGTCGCACCGACGCCGGCCGGGTGTATGTGATCTTCGGGACGGCCTCGAAGGCCGTGATCCGTCTAGCCGAGGTCGCTGCTGGTACCGGCGGGTTCGTCATCGACGGTATCGCGGCGGGCGATCGCCTCGGCACGGCCGCCGCCGGAATCGGGGACTTCAATGGCGACGGCAAGTCGGACCTGGCGGTGACGGCTCCCAGAGCCAATGGCAACATCGGCGAAGCCTATGTGGTCTACGGCAAGGCGACCACCACTCCAGTCTCGCTCACCTCAGTGAAGTCCGGCCAGGGCGGCTTCGCCATCCGGGGTGAAGACGCAGTGCAGAACTTCGACAAAGTGTCTGCTATCGGCGACTTCAACGGCGACGGCAGGGCGGATGTCGCCTTCGCGTCCACCGAGGCCGTCGTGACGGTCACGACCGTCAGCTCATCCCAGACCGTCAGAGAGTGGACGACGACCCGAACCTGGCAGACGGTGGACGTCAATACAGTCAACACGACGCAACCTGTCACGGTCGTGAACCCGGTCTCCGTCTACGAGGCGTTCGACGATCCCATCACCTTCGCGCTGGACAATACGTCGTCGCTCTTCAGCAGCAGCCCGCAGAGCGCCTTCACGGAGGAGGTCGCGCTGCAGGAGACGACCCGGACCACAACGACGACCACCACCTGGACGGAGACGACCTTCTGGCGCGAGACGACCGCCCACACAACCACCTTGACGGTGACGTCGCCATCGGCCGGCATCGTCTATGTGCTGTTCGGTGGGCGACCGGCAGCTGACTACCAAAACCTGACCGTGAGCAAGTTGGCCAGGCCCTTGAGCACCCTCGGCTTCTCCATCTCTGGCATCAAGGCGAGCGAGAGCCTCGGCCACACGATGTCGCGAATCGGCGACGTCAATAACGACGGCCGCGACGACTTCTTCGTCGCCGGGTATGCGTGGTCAGGCGTGCCCAACCAAAGCTACGTCGTGCTCGGCACCCCCGCGAGCTCGCCGGGCAACAAGACCAGCGCCCTCCTCACGACCGGCGATGGCGGATATCGCTTGTTGGACTCGGGCAGCATCGGCGCGGGTCTGAGCGCGGCGCCCCTCGGTGACTGGAATGGTGACGGCTTCGCCGACTTCGCCGTCGCTTCGACGGCCGGGCCGGTCCTGGTGGTGAACGGACGCCAAGGATCGAACCAGATCGACCTCGCCGCCGTACGAGCCGGCACCGGCGGCTACGAGATCCGCCCGGCTGGCAACGTGAAGCCCACCGGCGCCTTGGGTCTGGGCGACATCAACGGCGACAACCTCGACGACCTGATGGTGAGTGACGAGTACCTGAAGGCCTGGGTTGTTTATGGCCGGGCCGGTGCGGCCCCCATCGAGCTGCGAGACGTCGCCAACGGGAGCGGCGGGTTCCAACTCGACTCGACCCAAGGCGAGATCTGGGGATTGGGCGTCGCCGGAGACTTCGACGGCGATGGGCTCAACGACCTCGCTTTCCTGCTCAACAACCTCCTCGGCGTGAAGCCGTACGTGTGGCTGGTGCCCGGAAGCACGGTAGGCGTGTCTCAGTGAGCTCGCCATGGGCGTTTCCAACGACAGAAGTTGGAAACGCCCATGGCGACGTCACCGTTTCGGGTGAAACTCCCACAATAAGGGATCTGCAGATGGAACGCGGATCCGCATGAAGACGTGAGCAGCGGCCCCATTACAGCCCGCCAAAAAATCGAAGTTCCCGCTGAGGCCGAATTTCTGGGGCGCTACTGACGGACCAGCGCGGCA
>Ga0209181_10003395_pt1 | contig 24621 bp, 21 predicted proteins | sample MAT05_FD_187208 | JGI IMG/M metagenome (GOLD analysis project Ga0209181, IMG submission 187208) | Freshwater microbial communities from Lake Fryxell liftoff mats and glacier meltwater in Antarctica - MAT-05 (SPAdes) (version 2) | ecosystem: Environmental > Aquatic > Freshwater > Ice > Liftoff...
TCTGACGCAGGCTTACGTCTGGTATAACCTCGCGTCCGCACAAGGCTACGAACCCGGCATTTCTGGGCGGGATAATGTGGCAAATCTCATGAATGCAGCCGAAGTACTGAAAGCGCAAACGCTGTCGCGGAATTTCAAGCTAGCGCCATCCACTCATGGTGAGAACAAAACGCTTACTATCAATGACGAAAATCATATCAAAAAAAATATACCTAATTCAAGCGCGAAGCAAGCACCGCAACCAGCAAAAAACTAGCAATCGTTACCCAATTCAGGCGCACTTAAGTGTTAATTTGCGCAAAATTTTGCACAGATTATCGCCCCATGCACCTATCGTGTTACCGATCACCGATTCTGCTGCATTTTAACGTTTGAGCTTCTTCTGAATGGCCGGCGCGACGTCATGCCTAGCTCTGCCATCCAGACTTCGGCACTCTCAATCTTGCGCCCCTTGCCGTACATCTTGCCCTTGTCATGACGCCGGCTGGCTTGCCACTTTCGTACAAGGCATTGCGTCAACTCACCTGCGCCGCTTCACGTACGGCTTGTGCGATGATTTCCGCCCAGTGCCGCACTTTTTCGCCATCCTCGCCTTCCACCATCACACGCAACAACGGTTCTGTTCCAGAAGGCCTTAGCAATACTCTGCCACAACCATCAAGCGCCGTTTCGGCAGCCATCACCACTTCACGTATGCTGGCATGCGAAGAGCAGTCAGCCCCTCTGGCAACACGCACATTCAGCAATATTTGTGGATACAGGGTCAAATCTGAAACAGCTTGAGCCAGAGTCTGCTGGTTAATGCGAAGTGCATGCAATACTTGCAAAGCGGAAATGATGCCATCGCCTGTTGTGTGCCGATCAAGACAGATGATGTGGCCGGAATTTTCTCCGCCAAGTTGCCAGCCTTGTTGCAACATCGTTTCCATTACATGACGATCCCCCACCTTGGCACGCGCGAAGGGTACGTTCATGCGTTGCATGGCATGCTCGAAAGCCAGATTGGTCATGAGTGTTCCTACCACCCCGCCCTTGAGTGTGCCCTGCACATGGCGGTGCTTGGCAATAATGTAGAGCAGATGGTCCCCATCATACAAACATCCATCCGCGTCCACCATCACCAATCGGTCGCCGTCACCGTCGAGGGCGATACCCAGATCAGCATGATGATCTTTAACGGCTTGTTGCAAATTGGCTGGGGCAGTCGCGCCATAACCGTCGTTGATGTTTATCCCATCCGGCTGCACACCTATAGTTATGACATCTGCACCAAGCTCGTGGAAAACATGTCGGGCAATGTGATAACAAGCACCGTGCGCGCAATCCACCACCAATTTCAGGCCACGCAGATCCAAATCGTAAGGAAAGCTACTCTTGCAAAACTCAATATAGCGGCCTGCCGCATCTTGTAAGCGTTTGGCTTTGCCTAGCCTCGCCGAAGGCATGGTTTCTATTGGTGTTTCCAGTCTGGCTTCGATTGCGTATTCCATTTCATCTGCCAGCTTGCTGCCTTGGCTGGAAAAAAACTTGATGCCATTATCTTCAAACAGATTATGCGAAGCGGAAATCACGATGCCCGCCTGCAAACGTAATGCACGAGTTAGATAAGCCACTGCAGGCGTTGGCACCGGCCCGGCCAGATAAACATCTACACCGGCGGCAATCAAACCCGCCTGCAAAGCCGATTCAAGCAGATAGCCAGAAATACGCGTGTCCTTGCCAATCAGTACTCCGGGATTTTCACCCCGTGATAAATGCCAATCTGCAGAAGCCAGCACTTTGCCTGCGGAATAGCCCAAGTGCATGACAAATTCCGGCGTAATAGGATATTCACCTACCCGTCCGCGCACACCATCCGTACCAAAAAATTTTTTGCTCACAAGTCAACTCCCTTCACAGCGTTCAAAATTTTCAAAGCATCTACTGTGGCACGCACATCATGCACGCGCACCATACATGCTCCTCTCATTACTGCCAGCAACGCTGCTGCTACGCTCGCATGTGCTCGGTGTTCTACGTCCTGGCCAGTAATTGTCCCCAGCATGGATTTACGTGAAATTCCAGCTAGTAGCGGTACCCCCAGCACAGAGAATTCATCCAAATGTCTTAACAGGGCAAGATTATGGCCCAAAGTTTTATCAAAACCAAAACCCGGATCGACCATGATACGCTCCCGCGCGATGCCTGCATTTTGCGCGAAAACTATACGTGAATGTAGGAATTGAAGTACCTCTGCCACTACATCCTGATAGTGCGGCTGTTGAATAGTCTGGGGCGGACCTTGTTTATGCATCAGACACACCGCTGCATCGCTTGCAGCCACGACGGCCAGAGCATCCGGTTGTTGCAGTGCGTTGATATCATTAATCATGCTTACTCCTGCCGCCAATGCCGAGCGCATCACTTCTGGCTTATAGGTATCCACCGAAAGAGGGACTGGGGCACCGTGCAAACCTTCAATCACCGGCATGATGCGATCCAACTCCTCCTGCACGCTAATCATTAGCGCACCGGGACGCGTAGATTCTCCGCCTATGTCGAGAAGGTCCGCGCCTTCTTGGATTAATTGATGTGCATGAGCCAGCGCTGCATCGCGCTGCAAATGATGCCCGCCATCATAGAATGAATCGGGGGTGATATTGACGATGCCCATAACCAAAGCGTTGGACAAGTCCAGCTTGAATGAGCCACAGTGGAGAAACATGTGATGGGTGAAGATGAAGGTGAAAGATAAAGAGGGAAAGTGGAAACATTCAGTAGCACGGAAACCTGCACCTCACCTCTTTCCCTTAATTGTTCCTTCTCAGTTTTTCAAGCTCCCGGCGCTGGCTGGGCAGATGGTGTTTCTGAAGTTGTCGGCGCGGCATCCTGGGGCGGCTTGGCATCTTTATTCGACTGGACGACCTTGGGCGGACGTGGCGGTTTACCGGCCATAATATCGTCGAGCTGATCGGCATCCAAAGTTTCAAATTCAAGCAAGGCCTTCGCCATCGCTTCGACTTTGTCCCGATTGGCTTCGATCAGTCCTCGAGCCAATGCGTACTGCTGGTCTATAATGCGGCGAATTTCCTCATCCACTTTCTGCATGGTAGCTTCTGAAACATTCTTGTGGGTAGTCACGGAGCGCCCAAGAAACACCTCGCCTTCGTTTTCACCATATACCATCGTCCCCAAGGCTTCCGACATGCCCCATTGTGTTACCATGCGGCGCGCCATTTCAGTGGCGCGCTCAAAGTCATTGGAAGCCCCGGTAGTCATTTGATGCATGAAAATCTCTTCCGCAATACGACCTCCGAACAGTACCGCAATCGTATCAAGGATCCTGTTCTTGTCCATGCTGTAACGATCTTCCGCTGGCAACTGCATGGTCAACCCCAGCGCACGTCCACGCGGAATGATAGTAACTTTGTGAACCGGATCAGTCTTGGGCAGCAACTTGGCCACCACCGCATGGCCTGATTCATGGTAAGCGGTGTTGCGACGCTCTTCCTCTGGCATGACAACTGAACGGCGTTCCGCACCCATCATGATCTTATCCTTGGCTGCCTCGAAATCGTCCATCTCAACGAATCGTTTGCTGCGTCGTGCGGCAAACAGTGCCGCCTCGTTTACCAGATTCGCCAGGTCAGCACCAGACATACCGGGTGTACCACGCGCCAAAATATCTGCTTTCACGTCAGGCGCAATAGGTACCTTGCGCATGTGCACCATCAGAATCTGTTCACGACCACGAATATCCGGCAATGGCACTACTACTTGGCGATCAAAACGACCCGGACGCAACAGTGCTGAGTCGAGTACATCGGGACGATTGGTAGCAGCGATCACAATCACGCCGCTGGCTCCTTCAAAACCATCCATTTCCACCAGCAACGCATTCAGGGTTTGCTCACGCTCATCATTGCCGCCGCCCAAGCCAGCGCCTCGCTGACGACCGACTGCGTCAATTTCATCAATAAACACAATGCACGGCGCCTGTTTCTTAGCCTGCTCAAACATGTCGCGTACGCGCGCTGCGCCCACGCCGACAAACATTTCTACGAAATCAGAACCTGAGATTGAGAAGAACGGCACATTAGCCTCACCCGCAATCGCCTTTGCCAGCAGCGTCTTGCCGGTGCCGGGACTACCCAGCAACAGCACCCCACGCGGAATGCGTCCGCCCAAATTTTGAAATTTAGTCGGGTCGCGCAGGAAATCTACAATCTCCGATACTTCTTCCTTGGCCTCATCGCAACCTGCCACATCGGCAAAGGTAACACGTTCTTTAGTCTCATCCAGCATGCGCGCCTTGCTCTTGCCAAATGAGAATAGCCCCCCCCCTTTACCGCCGCCTTGCATCTGGCGCATGAAAAAAACCCACACGCCAATGAGCAGCAGCATTGGGAACCACGAAACGAAAATGCTCATCAGAAAAGACTGCTCTTCCTCCGGCTTGGCCTCAATCGTTACACCGTTCTTAATCAAGTCAGATACCAACCACAAATCTTGTGGCGCATAGCTGGTGATGCGTTTACCATCGCTAGTAACAGCCTTCAGCATGCGCCCTTCGATAGTTACCTTGGTGATACTCCCCAGCCTGACTTCTTCCAGAAAGCGCGAGTAATCCATCTGCGTCTGCGAAGTCTGCTGCTGGCGCGTGTTAAATTGATTAAACACAGTCATCAGCACCAACGCCACGACCATCCAAATTCCGATACTCTTAAACAAGTTGTTCAAAGTTACTCCTTAACCAGCGCACAATCGCTACCATGCGTCCATTAGACTACGTCTGACCCGATTACTCAAGGGCACCACTATAAATCCAACAATACTGCAATACTGAGTTGATCAATAAATTTTACCGCTTACATGCCAAAAATATACTACGTGTTAAATTGATCTCGCGTCTTGTCTCAACTTAGAAAGTTGAATTTTCAAATGCGCTCTCAAATTTAACGGTTCCTAAGAGATACAGTTCATTGCTTCGGTCGCGCGAAGAATCCGGCTTACGCGTCACCACACGAGCAAAGTAACTGCGCATCAACTTAATATAGTCCTCGAAGCCTACGCCTTGAAAAACTTTGACCAGAAATGCGCCACTTGGTTGCAAATGACATAAAGAAAATTCCAGCGCCAGTTCCGCCAAATGCATAGCACGTGCCTGATCGGTCATGTTGATGCCACTAATATTGGGGGACATATCAGAGATTACAAGTCCAATTTTCTTGCCGCCCAGTTTGCCCTCAATTTGTGCCACCACACTGTCATCGCGGAAATCACCTTGAATAAACTCTACGCCATGTATCGGGTGCAATGGCAATAGGTCGACTGCAATTACTTTGCCACCTTCGCCCACCTTGATGGCAGCGACTTGCGACCAGCCGCCAGGGGCCGCGCCCAAGTCAACCACCGCCATACCACGCTTGAGTAGGCGGTCACGCTCATCAATTTCCAATAACTTGTATGCCGCACGCGAGCGGTAACCCTCCTTCTGAGCGCGCTGTACATACGAATCACTAACATGTTCATGCATCCACTGTTTACTACTTTTGGATCGTTTCATCGTTTAAAATGTCGGTCTTACCAGGAGCCAATAAAATTGCTAACACTAACTGTATTACAACGCCAAAACCTCAAAGCGCGCGCTCATCCGCTTAAACCCACCGTCATGATTGGATCAGCAGGACTAACCCCCACCGTATTGGGAGAAATATCCTGCGCCTTGAAAAGTCATGAATTAATCAAAATAAGGGTTATGAATGAGGATCGGGAAGCACGCGTAGTTATCTTGGAACAAATTTGCACACAATTGAACGCAGTAGCGGTGCAACATATTGGCAAAATCCTGGTGATATATCAACCACAAGAAGATGTACCCGAGAGGAAACCCACACAACACAAAGGCAAACGGCTCAGCAAAAAACAGTTAGGTAGCCGCTAAACCCCAGCCTTAGATTATGTCCTGCCACCTCTTGTGCAGAGGTGAGCGAGGCAGCCATACCGCTTTTCCCAGATGCTGAAAGGCCACTAACAGCGAAAAAAACTTACCTGCGTTTTCCTTATGCCTACCAAAGGTGCTTGGAAGGCTTAAATATATTGCACATTCACGATCTCATATTCGCGGACGCCGCCTGGAGCTTGAACTTCAGCAACATCCCCACTGTACTTACCGATCAGTGCTCGTGCAATCGGAGAGCTGATGGAAATCTTGCCCTGCCTGATGTCAGCTTCATCATCTCCGACAATCTGATAAGTCACCACATCACCGCTTGCGAGATCTTCCAGCCTCACGGTCGCGCCAAACACACAACGGCCGTCCGCGTTAATAGTCTTTGGATCTATCACTTGAGCATTACCCAGCTTGCTTCCCAACTCTATGATGCGCCCCTCAACAAAACTTTGACGCTCTTTAGCCGCTTCATATTCAGCATTTTCCGACAAGTCACCTTGTGCGCGCGCTTCGGAAATGGCATTTATCACCCATGGACGATCAACGGTTTTCAAATGATGCAGTTCATTACGCAATAGTTCAGAACCTACCACAGTTAATGGAATCTTGCTCATACTGATTCTTCCTTCTTATGTTCTTAATGGATCAGACGCTGATGCTGCGTCTGCAAGTCATACACATGTAATTCAGCGATGTGCTGCATGCCCAGACAAGCTGCGCGCGCACCTGCCAGAGTGGTGTAATAAGTCACACGTCCCTGCAATGCGGCATGACGGATAGAATAAGAATCTTGCATCGCGCTACGCTTACTGTCCACGGTGTTAATAATCAGACTGATCTCGCCGTTCTTGATCATATCCACGATGTGCGGACGACCTTCTGCCACCTTGTTCGCCACAGTCACAGTAACATCCGCGGCCGCTAATACCGCAGCGGTGCCACGCGTGGCCAACACGGCAAAGCCCATATCGCGCAGGCTCTTGGCAATTTCAACAGCACCCAACTTATCCGCACCACGCACACTGATAAATACCTTGCCGGTGGACGGCAATTTCACCCCCGCCGCCAATTGCGATTTAACAAAGGCTTCCGCAAAAGTGTCACCTACACCCATTACCTCCCCCGTGGATTTCATTTCCGGGCCGAGAATAATATCCACACCGGGAAATTTAATAAATGGAAACACCGCCTCCTTGACCGAATAATACGACGGAATAACTTCTTTAGTCACGCCCTGCTGCGCCAAAGTTTTTCCAACCATGCAACGTGCAGCCACCTTAGCCAGTGGGATCCCAGTAGCTTTGGACACGAAGGGCACGGTACGTGAGGCGCGCGGATTTACTTCAAGTACAAATACAGATTCACCCTGAATGGCATACTGTACATTCATCAAGCCAACTACATTCAGCGCCCTAGCCATCGCTTTGGTTTGACGGCGCAACTCATCCTGAAGCTTTAGCGGCAAACTAAAAGGTGGTAAGGAACAGGCCGAGTCGCCAGAATGCACACCCGCCTCTTCGATGTGCTCCATGATACCGCCGACCAGCACATCTGTACCGTCACTTACCGCATCCACATCTACCTCTATCGCATCATTAAGAAAGCGGTCGAGCAAAATCGGCATGCGTTCTGGAAAAATATTGGCGCTCTGCACTGCCTCGCGCATATAACGTTCCAAATCAGGCTGAGAATGAACAATCTCCATGGCACGTCCACCCAATACGTTGCTGGGCCGCATCACCAGCGGGTAGCCAATTTCTTGGGCTGCCAACACTGCCTGTTCTGGCGTACTGACCGTTCGATTAGGCGGTTGTTTTAAGTCCAATTGCTGCAACATCACGCGGAAACGCGCCCGGTCTTCCGCACAGTCAATCATGTCCGGTGTGGTGCCTATAATGGGCACACCGTTTTTCTCTAAGCCGCGCGCCAACTTCAACGGCGTCTGGCCCCCAAACTGCACAATCACGCCAGCCGGTTTTTCCACAGCCACAATTTCCAGCACATCTTCCAGCGTTAACGGTTCAAAATACAGACGATCGGAAGTATCATAATCAGTAGACACCGTCTCTGGATTACAATTAACCATGATGGTCTCATAGCCATCCTCACGCAACGCCAGTGCGGCATGCACACAGCAATAATCAAACTCGATTCCTTGACCAATACGATTAGGCCCACCACCCAGCACCATAATTTTTTTTCTGCTTGTAGGCTGTGCTTCACATTCCTCTTCATAGGTAGAATACATATAGGCAGTATTGGTGGCAAATTCGGCGGCACAAGTGTCCACCCGCTTGAACACCGGACGGATACCCAGCGCATGGCGGCAAGCGCGCACAGCCGCTGCATCACTTCCCAGCAAGCTGGCCAAGCGTTTATCCGAAAAGCCTTTGCGCTTTAATCCACGCAACTCTTCCATACCCATACTATCCAGCGTACGCCCCGCCAGTGCAATTTCGCTCCTGATCAGGTCTTCGATCTGCACCAGGAACCAAGGGTCAATTTTACTTAAGCTAAATACCTCTTCCAGCGTCATGCCCATACGGAAAGCATCTCCCACATACCAGATGCGGTCCGGCCCCGGAGCACCCAGTTCAGCGGCAATCAACTCATGATCGGTTGTTTTTCCGTCTAGTCCATCCACACCCACTTCCAGCCCACGTAGCGCCTTCTGAAACGATTCCTGGAAAGTGCGACCGATTGCCATCACTTCGCCCACTGATTTCATCTGTGTCGTTAAACGGTCATTGGCTTGCGTGAATTTCTCAAAAGCGAAACGTGGAATCTTGGTCACAACGTAATCTATTGTCGGCTCAAATGAAGCTGGAGTTGCCCCGCCCGTAATTTCATTCTTCAACTCATCCAGCGTGTACCCTACCGCTAGTTTCGCCGCCACTTTGGCAATTGGAAATCCGGTGGCCTTGGATGCCAGCGCCGAGGAGCGCGATACGCGCGGATTCATCTCAATGACCACCATATGTCCATTTTCGGGATTAATGGCAAACTGCACGTTGGAACCACCCGTATCCACGCCAATTTCACGTAACACCGCAATGCTCGCATTGCGCATGATCTGGTATTCCTTGTCGGTCAGCGTCTGCGCTGGTGCCACAGTGATAGAGTCACCCGTGTGCACACCCATTGGGTCTAAATTTTCAATCGAGCAGATGATTATGCAGTTGTCAGCACGGTCACGCACCACTTCCATTTCAAACTCTTTCCAACCAAGCAGTGACTCTTCAATCAATAATTCCTTAGTAGGACTAGCCTCCAGCCCGCGCTCACAAATCTCGACAAACTCTTCACGATTGTAAGCAATACCGCCGCCCGAACCACCCATCGTAAAGGATGGACGGATAACTGTAGGGAAACCCATCACCTGCTGCACCTGCAACGCCTCTTCCATACTATGTGCAATCGCCGAGCGCGCTGATGCCAAGCCAATACGCGTCATCGCCTGCTTAAATTTCTCGCGGTCTTCCGCCATGTCAATGGCTTCGCGCGAGGCGCCTACCATCTCTACACCATATTTTTCCAGTACACCATGTTTAGCTAAATCTAGCGCACAATTTAGCGCAGTCTGCCCACCCATGGTAGGCAGGATCGCGTCCGGCCTTTCCTTAGCAATGATTTTTTCCACTATCCGCCAAGTGATCGGCTCAATATAGGTAGCATCCGCCATGTTTGGATCGGTCATGATAGTGGCTGGATTCGAATTCACCAGAACCACGCGATAACCTTCTTCACGCAACGCTTTACATGCCTGCACACCGGAATAATCAAATTCACACGCCTGTCCGATGATGATGGGACCCGCTCCGATGATCAGGATAGTTTTTATGTCAGTACGTTTGGGCATGTCAGGAACTCTTACGCATCAATGTCACGAAGCGATCAAACAAATAATCCACATCATGTGGGCCGGGGCTGGCTTCAGGGTGACCCTGGAAACAAAACGCAGGCTTATCGGTCAACTCGAAGCCCTGTAACGTGCCATCGAACAGAGACACATGTGTTACACGCGCATTTGCCGGCAAGGTCGTCGCATCCACTGCAAAACCGTGGTTCTGGCTGGTAATCATCACATGTTTACTCTGCAGGTCCTGAACCGGATGGTTTGCGCCTCGATGACCGAGTTTCATTTTCACCGTCTTCGCTCCCACTGCCAAGCTAAGAATCTGATGCCCCAGACAAATACCGAACAATGGCACACCCACACGTAAAAATTGCTGCGTTGCCGTAATAGCATAATTGCACGGCTCAGGATCACCCGGGCCATTTGGCAATAACACTCCGTCCGGCTTGAGCGCCAATACATCTTCGGCACTGGTTTTAGCGGGCACAACTGTGATCTTGCAGCCGCGTTCGGCCAGCTTGCGCATAATATTGTGCTTAGTACCAAAGTCATATGCCACCACATGGAATTCGGAACGCTCATTACTGCGGTAACCGTCCTTCAAATTCCACTCTCGTTGCGTCCAATCGTAATACTTTTCACAAGAGACATGCTGCGCCAGATCCATTCCATCTAGTCCCACAAAGTTGCGCGCCGCATGTAACGCTGCCTCCTCGTCCATACCGGTGGCGATGCAGCCGTTCTGAGCACCCTTTTCGCGCAGAATGCGGGTTAGCTTGCGGGTGTCAATGCCGGAAATTGCCACTATTTTATTGGCTTTGAGGTAATCAGACAGCGATTGCGTGCTGCGCCAGTTGCTCACCGTCAATGACAAATCACGGATCACCAGTCCACTGGCAAACACTTGGCGCGATTCTTTATCCTCAACATTCACGCCCACATTGCCGATGTGGGGATAAGTCATAGTGACAATTTGTTTAAAGTAAGATGGGTCAGTAAGAATTTCCTGGTAGCCGGTCATCGAGGTATTAAACACCACCTCGCCCACGCACATGCCAGAAACGCCAATGGCAGTACCACGAAACACCGTCCCATCGGCAAGCACAAGAATGGCAGGGTTCGTTTGCGACACCAAGTACTCTCCAATGTAGCCATTAGTCTGAACGTTTCACAAATTCGCGTGATGATCGCAAGATTTTGCGAGCTGGGAAATTTTCCCATCCCAGCGAACCTTACTTACTTGATTAGCCAGCTTTGTGAATGAACGGGGTTAAACACCCGAGAGAACAACACCTTGCATAGCAACCAAAAAACCAAAGAAGAGAATACGCGTAAATTTATGAAATATTCGAGCTAACAGCCCAGATGACATAAAGAAGCGGGACGAACTGATCGTTCATCCCGCCATTATTTTTTTGAATTATACCTCATAGCGAGGGGGGTATCAAATGCGAAACCTAATCTGTCAGCTTTAACTGAACTCACTGTAACCTTGGTAAATAATCAGGCTACCGCCAGCACTTTATTAATTACCGCCCGCAGTTCTGAAGTGAAGTTAAACTTCAATGCAGTTATGTGACCTTTCTCAGACATTTTTTTCCAGGTTTTGCGGAGAATGTTGAGCAGTTTTTCTTCTTCAAAATAACTATATTTATTAACAAAATCTACCAGATAATACTGCAGGAACACTAAGCCAACGATGTCTTCCAATATTTGGCTTTCCGGGTTGATTTTAAGCTTTTCTTTGCGCAACAGCGCTTGTACATTAGCAATCATTTCCTCGTCGTAGCCTACCTCGCGCATAATCCCACCAGTAATTTCACCGTGAAATTTATACAATTCCATGCGCCAACATTTATAACCTATTTTATCCATAGGATAATTGCTGCGTGAGATTTTCCAGCGGCAGATATGCTGACAACGCGCTGCCAGTTGTAATGTTTCAGAAGCATCAGGCTCAAAATGCTTAAGCATCACAGTCATACGTTTAGAATAGAGTAGCTCTTTAGGATAAGACACACCCTCGAAAACATCCTGATTAGGATCGGCAGCGTTAGCGGCATCAAATTTGACAAACGCTTGCTGAAAGCGGGGTATATTAGCAATCATGTTGCCATCTATAACATCTCAACAATTAAGTATATGATTGTGCTAAATATTAATTTTTTTCTGTTGAAGACTACCTAAGCACTTACTTCAACCCAAGCACATCCTGCATATCATACATCCCAGCCGCATTGTCTTGCAGGAAACGTGCGGCGCGTAGCGCACCGAGAGCAAAAGTGGCACGACTACTAGCCTTGTGAGTAATTTCGATACGTTCACCGATGCCTGCAAATAGTACAGTGTGATCTCCCACAATATCGCCACCACGCACGGTAGCGAAGCCAATAGTGGACGGATCGCGTTCACCTGTGACACCTTCACGACCATATACAGCGCATTTAGCAAGATCGCGCCCCAATGTTTTTGCAATGACTTCTCCCATGCCCAGCGCGGTTCCAGAGGGTGCATCCACTTTGTGACGATGATGTGCTTCGATAATTTCAATATCATAGCCATGGCTTAAAACTTTGGACGCCATTTCCAGCAACTTGAAGGTAAGGTTTACGCCTACGCTCATATTAGGAGCAAACACGATGCCAATATGCTGCGCTGCTGCACCCAACTGCGCCTTTTGCTGCGCAGAAAAACCGGTGGTGCCTATAACCATCGGCACGCCGAGTTTTATACATACTCCAAGGTGATCCATCGTTCCTTCCGGGCGTGTAAAATCAATCAGCACATTCGCACCTTGCAGAGCACCCTCCACATTAGCGATAATCTTCACACCACATGCGCTACCAGCCAACTCACCAGCATCCTTCCCCAACTGCACACTGGAGGCATGCTCCAAAGCCGCATGTAAGGTCAGATCATCCGACTGAAGTATGCCTTCCAGCAAAGTCTTGCCCATTCGCCCGCTACAACCGGCAATTACGACTTTTATTTTATCCATCACTATTCCTTGAACATTTTTCAGGGCTAATTCTCGCCAACGGGTTAAGCCGATATAGGCACGACCATCGCGGGTAGCGCGGGCATGTTGCCATCGTCAATACGAGTTAAGTAGTCACCCTCGAAATATAACGTCATGCGTTGCTTTTCAAGCAACTTACCCTTTTTTTCGAGCCTAAAGACATAATCCCAACGGCTAGTATGAAAGGCATCATTGACCAGTGGCGTACCAAGGACAGCTTGCACCTGCAATCGCGTCATACCCAACTTGAGCTTATGACGCATCTCAGGCGTAACCATATTGCCTTGATTAATTTCCATCTTGTGAGCAGTGAACGAGGGTAGCTTGGGCATAGTCATTTCACTGCACGAAACGAGCAACACAGAGACAACAATCAACTTAATGCGCATAGTAAAAGCCATTGATATTGGAACTTCAGCATGATACATCAAAGCTGCTTCAGGACGACAGATCGAGCCCCGCCTCAAGCATTTCAGCCGCATGTTTGCGCGTGGTATCAGTAATTCTTACTCCGCCCAACATGCGTGCAATTTCCTCGACGCGTTCCGCCTGATTAAGGATAGATATAGTACTCACGGTAGCACTGTTTCGGCTGGACTTGCTCACCTGGCATTGTGCATCCGCCATTGCCGCCACTTGCGGCAAATGCGTTACGCACATCACTTGATGACGCTGTCCCAAGCGCTTAAGCAAAGCACCAACAATTTCCGCCACACGCCCACCTATGCCACTATCCACTTCGTCAAAGATCAACGTGGGTACGGTGGCTGCCTGACTGGCGGCCACCTGTATCGCCAAACTGATACGCGATAATTCGCCACCAGAAGCAACTTTTGCCAAGCTGCGCAACGGCGAACCAGGATTGATCGCCACCTGAAACTCGAGCACTTCCAGTCCCTGTGCATTTCCTTCAGCAAGCGGTTTCAGTGCCACGGCAAAGTGACCTCCTTCCATGGCCAGAGTCTGCATTGCAGAAGTAATTTCACACGATAATTTTTCAGCTGCTTTCTTGCGCGCCGCACCCAATTTTTTCGCGGCGGATAGATACTGTTCAAGTGCGGCAGCCTCTTGCTGCGCTAATGCGGCAAGGTCAGCATCGCTGCCCAGATCATCCAGCCGCGCGACAATACACTGCAAGACTCCAGACAATTGCTCCGGCATTACCCGGTATTTGCGCGATGCATCCACCACCGCAGCCATGCGCTGCTCCTGCTCGCGTAATTTTTGCGGGTCAACATCCACTTTCTGTGGATAATGGCGTAACGCATACACGGCTTCCTGCAAATCGTTATGAGCACTTTCCACCATATTAAGCGTGTCCTGCAAGGATCCGTCGAATTCAATACCTACGCGTAAACGGACAGTAAGCGCATTCAATTGCGCAAGACAGGCAGTATCGGCTTCACTTAATATTTCCACGCCAAACTGTGCGGTTTCCAGCAGGTCAGCGGCGTGCGATAGACGCGCATAATCGGTCTGTAATTCCATCCATGCCTGTAAGGTGAAATTCAGCATTTCCAGCTCGTGCCGCTGGAACAACAGTAACTCACGTTCGCTAGCCGCCGCTTCAGCTGTTTGCTCCAATTTCGTATGACGGCGAAGCAACGTTTGCCACTCTCGGAATAATCCCGCCAACTCTCCCACTTCGCTTATCAAACCGGCATAGCCATCCAGCAGATCGCGCTGAGCATCGGGACACAACAAGGATTGATGTGCATGCTGACCGTGAATATCGAGCAGATACTCACCCGCATCGCGCATCTGTTGCAACGTGGCACTACGCCCATTAATGAAACCACGCGACCGTCCGTTGGCATCCAACACCCTGCGCAGCAAGCATACATTCGCATCACCTACCAACTCTTGCTCGCGCAACCAGGATTGCAAATCGGGCAAGTCGGCTATATCAAATTCCGTACTGATCTCGGCGCGCTCACAACCGCTACGCACCATGCCCGCATCGCCTCGCGCGCCCAACGCCAACGACAATGCGTCAATCAAAATGGATTTACCCGCACCCGTCTCACCAGTGAGCGCGGTGAAACCGGAGGAAAAATCGAGCTCAAGGGAATCAACAATGACAAAGTCGCGGATACTAAGAAACTTCAACATTACAATGTTTTATTCCAGAGCAATTTTTCACGCAATGTACGGTAATAACTATGTCCTACTGGATGCAATAGACAAGCAGACTGTGGGTGACGTTTCACCACCACTCTGTCATTTTCCTGCAAGTCAAAATAGGCGTGGCTATCAAAATGCACGCGCGCATCAGAAATGCGGTGCGGCAAAATTTCCAACAGTGATTCGCTTTTAACAACGATGGGACGATTGCTTAAAGTATGCGGACAGACAGGAACCAGAGCGATAAGGTCGAGTGAAGGATGCAAGATAGGGCCGCCAGCGGATAACGCATACGCTGTAGAACCAGTAGGGGTCGCCACAATCAAACCATCTGCACGCTGAAGATATAGATACTCATCGTCGATGCGCACCTCGAATTCAATCATGCTGCTAATATTGCCGCGGTGCAACACCACTTCGTTAAACGCTAGCGAATTAAAGACCGCTACCCCATCGCGCAAAATACAGGTAGACAATAACATGCGCTGCTCAGTAACGAAATTGCCGCCCAGCATAGCGGCTATGGTTTGCTGCATGGTATCAAGCGAAATGTCAGTAAGAAAACCTAACCGCCCCTGATTCACTCCCACTAACGGAATACCGAGGGGGGCCAAGGTACGCGCAATGTTCAACATTGTTCCATCGCCGCCCAGCACGATGGCCAGATCCACCTCATCCCCCATCGTGTCCAGAGCCATAACTCTATAGTCGTGCTGCTTTAGGTGCTCGGCTGTGAGACTATCCACCACTACAGAAACATCTTGCTCGGAAAGAAATGCAGCCAACCGTAGCAACGGCCCGGTAATTTCTGGCGTCTTGTATTTTCCGATCAGAGCGACAGTTTTAAAAGGGAATTTCATAGCATAAATTGTGACTCTCTATATCTTTCTGGCAACACTCCTTTAGGCATCCTCTTCGAATTTGGAATTAATAGAATTCAATTCTCATTTAGAGCATAAATTTATCAAATAGAAACCATGGATGAAATTAAACCATAACAATAATTTAATTTCAAAGCACAAAGCTCAAACATCACGACCGAATTAGAGAAACACACTATTACCGCTCTGAATATTATTTGAGGTACTCGGTAACTAACCAGATGCTGATTTGAGAGAAATAATTCAACTACCCCTTTTATTTTATAAGCAAATAAAAAATAAGGCTAAATCAAATTTAACAAATATAAATTGCTCCTACTTTATGGGAGCGTTCTAGCTAGACGAAAACCAACCTTGTATTCATAACGTTTTATCTCTTCGTTCCCCAAACGATATGCTGAGCGCATAAAGTTCGAAGTGTATTTCCAAGAGCCGCCACGAATAACACGTCCTACAGACCTATCATTTCCAGATGTTTTTTGCACCCAAGCACTTCCATTCGTTGGCGCACCTTTATAATTATTATGATAAGTATCCTCCGTCCATTCCCACAAATTGCCTAGCATGTCGTATAAACCAAAAGCATTGGGCTGGAAGCTACCTACCGGGGCAGCTGATGCGCCCTCCCACGGAGTGGCAGCCCCATCCCACTTGTGACCGCAATCACTACAGTTAGCATTGTTACGTCCGACATCATTGCCCCAGTAAAAAGCAGTTGTCGTACCAGCACGAGCGGCATATTCCCATTCCGCTTCAGTCGGCAGACGGTAGTTCTTTCCGGTTTTCTTTGATAACCATTGGACGTAGGCTTGAGCATCAAACCAATTGACACAGGAAACCGGACGGTTATCAAACTCGTTGTCGCCAACAAGGTCTTTACGGAAGTTAAAATCGCCCGAATTACGGCCAACACGATCTTCAACCCAACCGCTTTCGTTGACTGCCCAACATGTTCCTGCATCATGTTTTGTCTCGCCTACAAATGCTGCATACTGATTTCGAGTAACTTCAGTTTTGCCTAAGGCAAAAGACGATAAGGTGACCCGATGAGCAGGACCTTCATCAACGCCGTGCCCGACCTCACTATCTGGCGAACCCATGTCAAAATTTCCTGCAGGGATGACTATCATTTCTGGGCAGTCTGGACAATCTTTGAACATTCCCTTTTTAACCTCAACCTGCTCAGGTTCGCGCCGTATACCTGCGGCGTTAAGTTGCGCCGCACCCAGTTGAACCTCGATCTTTTTAATCGCACCGTCTCCCACACGGAGTTCTTGTTCGAATATACGATCATTAAAAGCATCAACTTTCTTTTGCACCCGCAACTTAAACCTGCCTTCAGGCACCTGAACGTCTAGTGGACATACGCCCTTGAGTTGATCGTCAACGAACACATCAGCGTCCATATCATCGATTTTACAGGTGACACTCAGCAACGACCCTTTCTTCTCCTCAGCCTGCTCCAAGCTTAACTGCGCTGACTCTTGCTTGCCTTCGGCTTTCTTTTGCGGCGCACCCAATGACACTTCAACCGTTTTAATCACGTTATCGCCCATGCGAATTTCTTGCTCGAATATACGTGCACTGGAAGCATCAACTTTCTTTTGCACCTTCAGCTTTAATGTGCCTTCTGGTACCAGCACATCCACAGGGCATTCGCCCTTGAATTTGCCATTAACCAATACATCAGCACCTACGTCATCACCTCTACAGGTTACACTCAACGTAGAGTCAGCCGCATATACGTCAGTGAATGCCGCTAGGGTTACGACTAGTAGGGTTGAAATATAAACTGTTTTCATGGTTTCTCCGTTTAAAAAAATGATTGAAGTGGAAATTTTATTCATCTTTAAATCTTTACCGCCATTATTTATGGGCAGCATAATGCGTTAAACTCGTCGTCGCTGAGACTGGCTTGATGCAGAATGGCGCGTAATGTACCACGGGCAAGTTCATTATTGTCAGGAACTACCAATTGAAAAATAGTTAGTAGCCTGCGGAATATTTTTGGGATGGTATTGGATTTTTTGAAAACAACCGCTTAGAGCAATCCATATCCATAACCAGACTCTCGAACAATAATTTCGGCTTGTAGTTTCGTTCGTAGTTCCTCTGTTAAACAAATAAATTTTTTTCCTAATGACTTTCAAAGCTTGGGGTCGCAGACATTCAAGCGTAAAATATTCGATAAATCAAAATATATAAAATAAAATTATCATGGAGATATATCAAGTAAGGAACAACATTAGAATAACTTCCAGCTTACCAATTGGATATAATGGCAGCTTGTGAATCCAGAGTCTAAGCATTATGTTTTTTATGAAATAGTAGACATATTTGCGCACTGCATAGATGAAGCTTGAATTCTTGACGAGTTCATTAAATGTTAAACTGCTAATATTAGAGACGACCTCGCTTATCCACCAACCAGGAACACAACAGATACTTACCGAAGCAAGGCCACTACTTGCAGATCAGATTTAATGTCAACAATTCTTAACAACCGCGCACAAATTTTGCTTAAGACATTGGTGGATCGCTATATTAACAATGGTCAGCCGGTGGGTTCGCGCGCGCTGCTACAGTTTTCCGGTTTGGAAGTCAGCTCCGCGACTATCCGTAATGTAATGGCGGATCTCGAAGAAATGGGACTGGTGAGCAGTCCGCACACTTCCGCTGGACGCGTGCCGACAGCGCGGGGTTATCGTTTGTTTATCGACACACTGATGGTGGTGCAACCACTGGACAGCGCACGTGTGCAACAACTTGAACACCAATTACAACCGGACAATCCTTCACGCTTGCTGATGCAAGCGTCCAATTTATTGTCAGAGCTTACACATTTTGCCGGTGTAGTTGCTACGCCAAAGCGCGCCGCCATCACGGTGAGCCATGTCGAATTTTTACGCCTGTCCAAAAAGAGAGTTCTGCTAATTATCGTCATGCCAAATAACGAGGTGGAAAACCGTGTATTACTGACGCACAAGGATTACACCCAATCACAGCTCACTGAAGCTGGCAATTTTTTAAACCAACACTATGCTGACTGCCCGTTCCAGGATATCCACCAACGCGTGCAGTCCGAGTTACATCAACTACAGCACGACCTGACATCACTGATGAGTGCAGCGATGGCGGCAAGCGATACGGTAATCGCGCGAAAAAATGAAGATTACGTGATCAGTGGTGAACGCAATCTTCTATATATAAATGATCTTTCTTCAAACATGCAACAGCTGCGCGGGCTATTCAACGTGTTCGAACAGAAAACTGAGCTGCTGCAGTTACTTGATGTAAGCCGCCATGCACCCGGCGTGCATATTTTTGTCGGTAACGAATCCGGGTTGCCCGGATTGGACGAGTGCAGCGTAGTTAGTGCACCTTACACTTCTGACGGTCAAATTATTGGCACGCTGGCAGTGGTTGGTCCCAAACGCATGAATTACGAAAAAGTCGTCCCGATTGTGGACATCACCTCCAAGCTGCTCAGCAATGCGCTGTCGCAACATTAGCAAAAACAAAATATCAACAATTCAAGGCACAATGAAGAACAGTCCAAAACTTTTCAACCGGTATTCTGTTTAGCTTTTTCTCAGTAGAAAATTTCTTGGAAACAACTTTATGCCTTACTCAACTGAACCCACCTACACCCACGGCACACCTGAAAAATGTGCCGTGTTATTACTTAACCTTGGCACGCCGGATGCTCCCACTGCCCAAGCAGTCAAACCTTACTTGCGTGAATTCCTGGGCGACCCGCGCGTAGTGGAAATTCCCAAATTGGTTTGGTGGTTTATTCTGAACGGTATTATTCTTAACACCAGGCCAAAGAAATCTGCCGCCAAATATGCCAGCATTTGGATGCCAGAAGGCTCACCCCTAAAAGTACATACTGAACGTCAAACCAGTCTGCTACAACGCTATCTGGAGGAACGCATCCATGGCATGCCACTGGTGGTGGACTACGCCATGCGCTATGGCAATCCCTCAATTCCCAGCGTGCTGGACAAACTTAAGGCGCAAAACTGCCAGCGCATCCTGCTTGTTCCGATGTATCCACAATATGCCGCTAGTGCAACCGGTACCGCATGGGATGTCATTTTTAATGAACTCTCCAAACAACGCAACATGCCCGCGCTACGCACCATTAAGCACTTCCATGACAACCCTGGCTACATTGCGGCCACTGTGCAAAACATCCGCGATTATTGGACACTGCATGGCCGTCCGGATAAGCTGGTGATGAGCTTTCACGGTTTGCCGCGCTACACGCTGGAAAAGGGAGACCCTTATCATTGTGAATGCCAAAAGAGCGGACGTCTGATAGCTGAGGCACTGCAACTTAATGCAGAACAATACACAGTTTGCTTCCAGTCGCGTTTCGGTCGCTCAGAGTGGATCAAACCTTATACCACTGCCATACTTAAAGATTTGGGTATGAAAAAAACTAAACGCGTTGATGTAGTCTGTCCTGGCTTCGTAGCAGACTGCCTGGAAACGCTGGAAGAGATTGCAGTGGAAGGTAAAGAAGACTTTAAGCATGCGGGGGGCGGCGAGTATCACTACATTTCTTGCCTCAATGAACGACCAGGCTGGATACACGCTTTAACGGATTTGGTGTTGGATAACCTACACGGCTGGATGGATAAACCGCAAGCTGCGCAACTAGAACAGAGCCGCTTAAGGGCTCTGGCAATGGGCGCTAAGCGTTAGCTTGAAAATTATTGCGCCATATGAGCTAACCCATACAGCGTCACAAATATGCCTTTATATCCGAATAAAATTTTCGCGATAATACTTCATCTCATTGATAGATTCGTAAATATCGGCCAGCGCTTCATGCTTACCGTGTTTCTTTATTCCCTGAGCCACTTCAGGCTTCCAGCGTTTAGCAAGTTCCTTAAGGGTGCTTACATCCAAATTGCGGTAGTGGAAATAGCTTTCCAGTTGCGGCATCCAGCGTGCAAGAAAGCGCCGGTCCTGGCAGATGGAATTGCCGCACATCGGTGAAGTGCGAGCGGGCACATGTTCTTTGAGGAACTCCAGCATCTGAGCTTCCACTGCTGCGTCGTCCAGCGTAGCTGCTTTCACCTTGTCGATAAGGCCAGATTTGCCATGGGTGGCTTTATTCCAGCTATCCATACCGTCCAATACGATATCTGCTTGGTGCACTACCAAAACCGGTGCTTCAACAATAGTATTCAAATCACCATCGGTAATAACCAGCGCAACTTCAATAATGCGATCAGTTTCCGGCACTAGACCGGTCATCTCCATATCTATCCAAATGAGGTAGTTTTGATTTTGTGCCATAATTGAGTGCGTGTGTTTATTGATATAACTATCGAATAGGTATTGTGCCATATCAATACAACAAGCTAATTATTTTAATTAGTAAATAATAGCCAGCGCATGCTATAAATTATAAAACAAACAAATAACATCAATTACTTACAGTACATATCGTCTAATAATATCAGAGCACATGAATCCATTCCAATTTTCCGCGTTATTTATTGGCGCACTGTTATTAACTACGGTCGCCCAAATGTGGCTGGCACGACGTCATCTTGCCCACATCCAAGCGCATCGCGCCAAGGTACCATCGGATTTTCGTGAGCAGATAAACCTCTCAGCACACCAAAAAGCGGCGGACTACACAAGCGACAAAACGCGATTGACTATGCTGAGCACTCCATTCAATGCTCTGCTGCTATACATATTCACTCTCGGTGGTGGGGTGCAGTGGATCGCCGACTTGTGGTTGACCACCGTTACCAATTCACTCATACAAGGCCTGGCAGTCATCTTAACGGTGCTGCTACTTTCATCCCTGTTGGAAATGCCGTTCAGCTTATACCGCACATTCGTCATTGAGGCGCGCTACGGCTTCAATAAAATGACACTGGCAATGTACTTAGCCGATACTGCTAAAAGCTTATTGCTTGGCGCCCTATTCGGCCTGCCCTTATTATTTGGAGTATTGTGGCTGATGGAACGCATGGGCGCAAACTGGTGGCTGTATGTTTGGGGAGTGTGGGTAACGTTCAATCTGCTACTACTATTCATCTACCCCTCTTTCATCGCACCACTGTTCAACAAGTTCACTCCACTACAAGATGAGACGCTCAAAATACGAATTAAGGCACTATTACAAAAATGCGGCTTCACTGCACAGGGGCTATTCGTAATGGATGGTTCCAAGCGTACCTCACACGGGAACGCCTACTTCACGGGCTTCGGCAAAACCAAACGGATTGTGTTTTTCGACACCCTGCTGGAACGCCTCGCGCCGACAGAAATTGAAGCGGTGCTAGCGCATGAGCTGGGACATTTCAAGCGTCACCATGTGCTGAAGCGTATCGTTTTCACCTTTGCCTTGAGCCTAGGTTTCCTATGGCTGCTCGCACAATTGATGGAAGCAAACTGGTTCTATGACGGACTTGGTGTTACTACCCCATCCACCGCGCTGGCACTATTGCTGTTCTTCATGATATTGCCAGTCTTCAGCTTTTTACTGCATCCACTAATGAGCTACTACTCACGCAAACATGAATTTGAGGCAGATGCCTATGCCGCGCAACAAACCGATGCGCATGACCTGGCCAGCGCACTGGTAAAGATGTACCAAGACAATGCCGCAACACTTACGCCAGATCCGTTGTATTCTACGTTTTACGACTCACACCCACCCGCTCTTATGCGTATTTCTCGATTACAAACTTTACAAGGAGCCTAGTCATGAAGAAATTTTTTGCTATATTTTTATTACTTTGCGGTACAGCACAAGCCGAGCCCTTTGCCGATGGCCAACCAGAAGCCGGTAAAAAATTATTCGACAAATACCAATGTAACAGATGCCACAACGGCAAGATGGGCGGCGACGGAAACGCTATCTTCACGCGCCCCAACCGCAAGGTGAATGATCCGCAGCAACTAGCGGCGCAAATTGAAGTATGCGCTCGAAATGCGCGCGCTAATCTTTCCACACATGAAAAACTTGACCTCGCCGCTTATCTCAACACGCATTTCTATAAATTCAAGTGAACGCTATGACAACCTTCTGTGATTTGGCAAACAAGAAATGCAAGCCTTGCGAAGGCGGTGTGCAGCCGTTATCTCAAGATGAAATTAACATTCTAATGAAGCAGTTGGATAGCTGGGTGCAGCGCGATCTTACTATCGGTAAAACTTTCGAGTTTAAAAACTATTATCAGACCATAGCCTTCGTAAATGCAGTGGCATGGCTTTCGCACCGCGAAGATCATCATCCCGATCTAAGCGTGAGCTACAACAAATGCCATGTGGAATATTCCACTCATGCTATTAAAGGCCTGTCGGAGAATGATTTCATCTGCGCCGCCAAGGTGGACGCCTTGCTTAAGGTTTGAACCCTGCTATCCAAGGGCAAGTAGTCGCCGCATTCAGCCGCCAATATTTAGTCGAACTGTCTGATGGAGAATTGCTGCCCTGTCTAACACACGGCAAAAAAAGCGATGTGGCATGTGGTGATATTGTACAAATCCAGCGCATAAGTGATGCACAAGGAGTGATCAAACACATCATGCCGCGCCAAACCTTACTGTACCGTTCTGATGCCTACCGCCAGAAACTCATTGCCGCCAACATTACACAAATTATTGTAGTCGTAGCAAGCAAGCCTTCATTCAGCGACGAACTTCTGGCGCGATGCCTCATCGCCGCACATGACCAACGACTTGCAACCCTCATCGTGCTGAATAAATGCGACTTACTGGAAGAAGCAACAACTGCGCGTGCCCAACTAGAAGCCTACCGCGCCATCGGCTACCGTGTGCTGGAACTGTCTGCCAAAGAGAACGCGACCCCTCTATGCCCCTTTTTACAAGGCCACACCAGCATACTGGTAGGGCAATCCGGCATGGGTAAATCCACCCTCATCAATAAATTACTACCGGATGCACAAGCCGCCACACGTGAAATTTCCACCGCACTAAATTCAGGAAAACACACCACCACTCACGCACGTCTCTATCACTTAAATACGGAAAGCCATTTGATAGACTGCCCCGGTGTGCAAGCATTCGGGCTACACCACCTGGATTTTGGTGCCATCGAAGCGGGCTTTGTGGAATTCGCAGCCTACCACGGCCAGTGTCGCTTCCATAACTGTCGTCACACACATGAACCGGATTGCGCACTGAAAAAAACAGAGCAAGAGGGAAAGATCGATGCACGGAGACTAAAGCTGTTTCAGGAGATTAGCCAGAGCAGGTGTTGACCTGCCTCCTTGAAAAGGCAGTAATTCATTGGCTTATAATAACCTCATCAAACAAGGAGCCAATTGTTGCGGATACGTCAGATCCGCACTAACGTTGCCAACCCTAGCAGTAACAACAACACAATCCAGAATACCAGCGCGCGCCACACCAAACCTACCGTACTTTGCATGAAGTCCACGTCAGCCTCATCCCCAATTCCCAATTCGGGACGATCCAGCGGCAAACCGCCCTGTGAAATGGGCAATCCAAGCCGTACACCAATCGCTCCTGCACCACTTGCCAGCACAATGCCCGCTTCTGGATCAGGCCAGTTTTGTGCCTGTGTACGCCAGCAATACACCGTATCTTCAAAATCGCCGACAATAGCAAAGATCGTGGCGGTAAGGCGCAGCGGTAGCCATTCTATCCAATGGTAGGCTTGTCGTGCGAACACGCCGAATTCGCTGAGTTCGGCATCACTCTGATTATCCCAACGCGTATAAATGAATTGCGACATCCGATACAGAATTGCGCCCACTGGCCCAAGCCCTAACATCATTGTAATCACA
>Ga0209181_10003401_pt1 | contig 24597 bp, 17 predicted proteins | sample MAT05_FD_187208 | JGI IMG/M metagenome (GOLD analysis project Ga0209181, IMG submission 187208) | Freshwater microbial communities from Lake Fryxell liftoff mats and glacier meltwater in Antarctica - MAT-05 (SPAdes) (version 2) | ecosystem: Environmental > Aquatic > Freshwater > Ice > Liftoff...
GTTCTGCGGGTTGAGGCGGTCCTCGAAAAGTTGGGCAATCGTGCGGCCCTCCTTGTCCATGGCGGCCCACTTCTCTTCCGAGATGAGCGTGACGGTGGCGTTCGTCTGCGGGTCCAGGTCGATCAGCAGAACATGTTTGCGCTCTTCCTGAGCCAGCATCTCGGCCACTGCCACCGCGGTCGTGGTCTTGCCGACGCCGCCCTTCAGGTTGATGAAGCTCAGGACGTGGGTCTCTTCGCCCTTGAAGCTCTTCACCCAGGCTTCGATCTTCTCGCGCTCCCACACGGGGCCGCTCTGCAGATTCTGGATAGGTCGGGGGAAGTGGTCATAGCGCATGCGCCAGTTGCTGACGGCCTGTTTGCTCGTCTTTGCGAACTCGGCGATCTCGGCGATGCCGACCAAATTGTCTGTTGCCATCTCGGGTGACCCTCGGTTGCGATTGACAGGCCACACGATACACTCCTACTGTGTACAAAGTCAACAGAATAGCATCTATGTGTCGAAGTCGTCATTGGTGCGATTGACGTGTCAAAACTTGCTGGCAACCGCTGCAAGGTTTGTGATCGCAGGTCGTTGACAAGGATTTCTTGTGTGTACTAAACTTCGCTTCGAATTGAAGGAAAGCCATGCACCACGACTCCAATGCTCAGTACGTGCCCTCACGACGCCAGAAGATCGAGCTCAGCCGCCACGCGGCCAAGCGGTCTCAGCAGCGCGCGATCCCGTCCGAGGCGGTGCCGCTCCTGCTGGCCTACGGCGAGCGTAGCCACGATGGCCGCGGTGGCGTGCGCTACATGATGACCCACACCTCGCTGGCTGCCGTGGCGCGAGCTGTCGGCCACTCGCAGCGGCTCGACGCCCTGGCGGGCGCCTACGCCGTGGTCAGCGCCGACGACGAACGCGCTGTCATCACGGTTGGGCACCGCTTCAGCTGAGTCAGCATCAAGAACGCGAACGCCACACCGTGAACACAAAGTCAGAGAGTCGGCCGCTGAACGCCCTCTGGGCGCTGATGGACCTCGGCGCCGATCGCGCCATGGACGAAGGCTGGCTCTTCGCCTTGGCCTGGTTGGCTGCCGCCAAACTCACGCTCAACGGCGGCCGAAGCGATGGCGCCCAGCTGGAAGACTTGTTGTCAGACCAGCATTGGCTCACTCTGGTTGAGCGCGGCCTGCCGGAGGACGCCGTCAAGCTCGTCTGGCGCCAGACGAGCCTGGCGCCCGGCGATCGCGCTCTCGCCAGCCGGGCACTCGCCATCGTTGCGGATCTATCGGAAGCGGTTGGCAATGGCGCATGGGATGTGCTCGACGCGCCTTGGCAACTCGTGGGCCGCCAACGTTCGTCGGCCGCGATGCCGCCGGCACTGGCGCCGGACCTGGCAGACGCGCTTGTTGCGGCCGTGGATGCGGGCCACTCCGATCACCTTTGGGTGCCGTTTGACCCCACCGGGCAGCTGACCTTGCGTGCCGCACGGCGCGGTGCCCGGGTGCTTGCTTCAGGCCCCGGCCAGCGCTCGTCACTTCCCGTCGGTCTGCTGCTGGTGCTGGAGGGCGACCCCGATCTTCTGCATCGGGTGACGCTCGACCGAACCGACCCGCGAATGACAGTGCGCGAGTTCGCTGTAACCCATGTTCTTGTGGCACCGCCGCTCGGCATGCGCGTTTCAGGCAGCAGTGAATGGGCCGAATGGGACTTTGCGCCTGCGCCTTCAGGTGAAGACGCAATGCCTGCGCGGTTACGCGCTGATTCAGTCACGCCTGGTCTCGATCGCGCCGATGCCTGGGCTCTCGCAGCGTTCTGGCCGCACGCTCGGGCTCGCGGCGTGTTTCTGGTCTCACCCGCAGCGCTGTTTGCCAAGGGGCAAGAACAGCGGCTGCGCGAGATGCTCGTCTGGGGCCACGCCGGCAATCCGATCCGCGCCATAGCAACGCTGCCATCGCGCCTGCTGGGTGGCGCCAGCATCGCGCCGGCCATGGTGTTGCTGGATCGCGGGCAGCGCTGGCCGGCCATTCGGATGATCGACATCTCTGAGGCCACTGTGGGCGGCAAGCCCTCAGTGCGCACCGCGCAGGAACTGGACGTGCAGCATCTTCGTGGCCTGCTGTTCGCCCCTGCACCCGACCCAGCGCAGTGCATCGAAGTACCGGTCGAAGCGCTGGACGCGCTCGACCTGAACCTCCAGCCGGCGCGCTACATCAAGCGCGTGACCAACTTGCCTGGGCCCAGGGCAACACTCGGCGAACTGGTCGATATCGTTCGGGCCCCGGTGGCATCGAAAGACTTGTTCGCGGTACCGGCATGGGAAGTAGGCATCCCCCACCTGGACCGATGGACGCCTATTGCAGCGCCGCTGGCGAAGGGCAAAGACAAGTTCACATCGATCGACCCGCGAAAGGCAGAGGGCTCGGTGCTGCGCTCGGGTGACGTGCTGCTGTCCATCAAGGGCACCATCGGCAAGGCCGGTCTGCTGGGTGATGTTCCTGAGGCCACGCCGAATCTGCGATTCGGCAGCCCGCAAGAGATCGACGAAGACGAAGGCCGCACATGGCCGGTGGTTGCCGCGCAGAGCTGCATCGCGCTCAGGCTCACGTCGAACCGGATGTCACCCCAATTGCTGTTGCTGTACCTGCGGTCTGAAGACTTCCTCCGCCAGGTCGACGGGCTGCGCAAGGGCGCCACGGTCGCGCATGTCACGCCCTCAGTGCTGCTGAAAGAGATTCAGGTCCCGATCGTGCCGCTGACCGAGCAGGCAGCGCTGATCGAGACCTACGATGAGCTGTGCCGGCTGGAAGATGCCATCGCAGCGGCGGAGCAGCAAACCAAGGCCCTGCGCGAATCGCTTTGGCCCTTGCCTGTGGAGGCCGCGCGATGACCGCCGCGCCGCGTGACAAGGTAACGCTGCTGCCGGTGCGCCAACAGCTGGCCCAGGGCCCCTGCAGCGAGGAACAGCTGCGCACCGACCATGCGCACCGCTGGCAGGCGCTCGGCTGGGGGACGGAACAGATTCGGCTGTGGCTGCGTTGCCAGCCCGGTGTGAGCATCGACGAAACCGACCCATCGCACCTGGTCTTCCGGCCCTCGGCTGACGCGCGCCCCACAGCGCCAAGCCTGGCGGACCAGATCGTCGACCTGCTGGGTGCGGCAGCCAAGCCGATGCCCATCGCCCAACTGATGAAGCGGCTGCCTGCTGGCGCCAACGTCACGGAGCCCATGCTCCGTGCGGCCGTTAATGCCGACCCCCGCTTGCAGATCACGGGCCCGCTCGTGAAGCTGGCCTGAACAACAACACCAACCGGATTCCCATGGCTGACGACACGACCTTGCCCCAACGCTACGCCCAGATTCGCCGCAAGTACGCTGAGTACACCGAACAGTCTGAACTCAAGTCCGACCACGACTTCGTGAAGGCAGGGCTCGTGTGGGGCGTGCATCAGGGCAACCAAACGCCAAGCGTGCTGCTCATCGCGCTGGAGCCAGGGCACTGGGACCTGTCGCGCGAAGACAAGTTGGACCAACTCATGTACGAGTTGTTGGCCAGCGTGCATGGCGACTGGCCGGTGTTCGCCCACCTGCAAGACGACAAGTACTCGCGCTGCTACAGCCTGTTCGGCGTGGACGGCAGCGACGGCACGCACTCGGTGGACGAGGTGCCCTCGCTGGAGCTGATCCGCAACTATCAGAAGCTGGAGAAGGACCCAACCTTCCGTTGGTCGATGCGCATCTACACCAGGCTGATGCACCGCTTCGACGCCTTTCACGAGCAGGTCTTCCAGACCGTCAAGGACCGGGTCAGCGACAAGAACGAGATCATCGAGGAGGTGGCCAAGCTGCTCTTCCTGGAGACTTTCCGCGTTCATCACCCAGCCGACCTGACGTTCAAGGATGCGCAGGGCAACGAACTGCAGTTCCGCGAAGTCTTCGACTTCCGCTATGTCGCCGCGCATGGCGCAAAGGCAGTCGAGCAGATCAAGGCGGCGTTCGACGCCTTCAAGTCTCACGCGGACTACGTCGTTGTCACTGACGATGGGCAGCCCAACGCCATCTTTCCGGCCGACAGCCATTTGCGGCTGACCCAGCCTCGGAACTACGAGATGCTGCTGGAGGCCATGCAGGACCTGGGGCCCGTCACGGATAACCAGGGCAAGCAGATCGCCGGAAAGGAGAAGGGGACGTTGGCCGACGTTGCGGGCGACCTGCTCGGCCGAGTCTTTGACGTGTTCCTTCGAGCCAACTTCGAGTCGAAGGGCGGACTGGGCGTCTATCTCACGCCCAACCCGGTCAAGCAGGCCATGCTGGAAATCGCGATGCACGATATCCAGCAAGACACCAAGACAATGGAGCGGCTGACCGCCGGCACCTTCCGGTTCTGCGATCCGACCTGCGGCTCGTTCGGATTCGGCTCGGTGGCCTTGAGCCATGTTGACAACGTGATCGAAAACCTCGCTGGCATGAGCGATGCGCGCAAGACTGCTCTGAAACAGGACCTTCGAACCAATGCGTTCATCGGCGCCGATGCGGCGCCGCGCATGGTGATGCTGGCGCGAGTGAACATGGCCTTGCAGGGAGCACCAAAGGCGAAGATCTTCTTTACCGAGAACTCACTCACGACAAAGGCATTTCAACCAAACACTTTCGATCTCATCACGACAAACCCACCATTTGGCACGCCGAAGTTCAGCGGCGACAAGAAGGGGAAGGAGTCGAAGGAGCGATATGAGGCGGACATGGAGCAGGTGCTCGGTGGCTTCCGACCGACTGAACATGTAGTGGCCGAGTACAACGCCTACTACGACCATCTAAAGAAGAAGTGGGTTGACACTGGCCCGCTGAATCTTGATCTGGATGGGATTCCACTTTGGCCAGGCTTTCGAACAGACCTGCGCAATGTCTCCACCGGCAAGAGGCCCGTTTACCACCTCTACCCGTCGACAGCCGGCTTGGCGATGGGCAGCAAGCCTGACAGCAAAGGCAACTGGAAGCCGATCGGCGCGGCCATCGACCCTGCTGTGCTGTTCATCGACCGATGCCTTCAACTGCTTCGGCCAGGTGGAAGGCTGATGATCGTATTGCCTGACGGCGTGCTGTGCAACTCCGGCGATCGCTACGTCCGTGAGTACATCATGGGAAAGAAGGACGAGAAGACTGGCACGTTTGTTGGAGGCAAGGCAATCGTGAAGGCGGTGATTTCGTTGCCTGCCGATACCTTTAAGCTTTCAGGCACTGGGGCGAAGACTTCGGTTCTTTACCTGCAGAAGCGGCGTTCGAGCGACGAAGGGCCGGAGGAATTCGCGCCAGAGCCCCAAGGGGATGTGTTCATGGCAGTGGCCAATACGTTGGGATACGTCGTCAAGAACAACATCGAAGACTATTCAACCGGCGTGCCCAATGATCTCGACGAGATCGTAGGCGACTACAAGAGGTCGGGGCGATGAGTAGATCCTCAAAGGTTGGCGTCGCCATCCTGACAGAAGCGAGACTCGACGCGAACTACTACGCAGCGCGTTTTCTGCGGAACGAAGCTGTGCTTGCCGCCAGCGGGCTGCGACGAGTCAAAGTGCAATCAATCTCGGCCCTCTGCAACTGCGGAGCCACGCCGGTGGACGTCGCCTATTCTGACGGTGGCCTTGGACTTGTTCGGACCTCTGACGTCAGGCCGAACCATTTCAAGTCCGATGGGGTGTTGCGAACAAGGGAACTCGCACTGTCCGATTTGAGGGAATCGGTTGTAGCTCGGCCGGGTGACTTGCTTTACACAATGAGCGGGACCATTGGCTACGCTTGTGTCGTACCAGATGGCGAACAAGCTGTTAGTTTCAGCAACACGATCGCGCGCGTGAGGTTGCCAGCAAAGAGCCCAGATGATCCCCACTACGTTGCCGCCTTCTTCAATTGCCGGTATGGATACGAGCAATCCCTTCGGCTTGTCAGCGGAGGAATACAAGGGCACGTAATGCCAAATCCATTCAAGGAGTTGATGGTTGTTCTGCCGGATTCTGCTACCCAGAAGTACATTGGTGAAAAAGTTCGTCAAGCCGAACGGTTGCGGGCATGGGCGAAAGCGCTGGGCACACTTGTCTGGGAGGAGTTCGCAGATCTGGTCGCCGATCCCCTTCCATCTCGTGTTTCATGGCGAGCCACCGCAACGGATCTTGATCCGTATCGAATTAATCCCAAGCAGTACGACCCTGTTGTCCTAGACCTGGTCGATCGAGCCAGAAGGAAGTGCACGCGATTGGAATCGCTCGGCGACCTGTTTAGCGATCGCGACATTGCCGGAGGCGCGACCCCAAAGGGAGCGATGTACTTCGATGCTGGAGTCCTCTTCGCTCGGGTTCAAAATGTAAAGCCACTGCGCCTCGATTTGTCCGACGCGGTGTACATCGACCGAATCGCTGACGACGAGCTCTCGCGCAGTCGCTGTGCGGTCGACGACCTCATTCTTTCCATCACTGGCTATCCCGGCACAGCATCACTGGTCACTCCTGAAGACCTTCCCGTCAACATCAATCAGCACTCCGTGCGGTTTGGTATCAGAGCCGGGGTCGGTGCTGCGTATGTTTGCGCAGCCCTGAACTCTCGCTTTCTAAAGTACCAAATTGATCGTCTCGCAATTGGTGGGACTCGGGATGCGCTGGACTATCCATCGGTTTGCCGTTTGTTGATTCCACGATTCGATGCTGAGACTGAACGTGCGATCGATGAGAGTGCCAGGGACTTCATCGCGGCGCTGAAGATGGCGCAACGACTTGTTGTAGCCGCCGATGCTCTTGTGGATGCACTCGTTGAAGGCTCGATCGACGAACGACTCATCGTCAATGCGCAACAACGGTTGGAGGCTGGCGACGATCAGCTGGATCGAGAAATTTTGATGCGCTTCAAGGCAGATGGCATCGACGGCAAAGCTGCTCCGCTATTTTCAGACCTCGACGGTCTGTACGCCTTGCTCGATCAAGCCAATCAAGGCTGACCGGCGGAGATGGTCACGGTGTCGCGCTCCCCAACTCCGACTTTGGCCGATCTCGGCTTGCAGCCGGCCGTCGGCGAAGACATGGGCAGCTTGTTACAGTGGCTCAACTCTCATGGCCTGACCAACACGGCGGGGGTGTTCGACCGGCCGCCAGATCAAGCCATTCCAGGTGCTGCACTTGTTGATCGAGGCGTGGCTCTGGCCCAAGCCACTAGCCGGCATTCAGTCCGGCCGCTGAAGCAGGACGAGCTGAAGGCTCTGAAGGAGCGATTCAAGAGTTCGAGTCTCGAGGGCATCAGCGCTGAAGCGATGTGGGCTGCTGTGGGCAACGTCGAGGAGAGCGTGCGCACCTTGGCTTGGGAGAGGCTGCCTGCCGACGCGATGGCGTTCTACCGACCGTTTCACTTCCCGCCCTTCGATCAATGGGGCATCTACCTGCTAGTCGGCCCCTTGTTGAGCTATCACCGCGGGCTGATGCAGCAAAGCAGCGGGCTGAGGCTGTTCTCGCCCGAGACCTTGATGCACTTGGTGCTCTTCGAGGTGTTCAACCACGAGTTCTTCCACCACCTCGTGGAGTCGACGGCCACCACCCTGGAGATTTTGCTGGCGACTCAAGGCGACCCGCAGCCACTGTACCTGCTGCATCGGGCGGCGCAGATGCGCAACAGCTTCGGCCATCCGCATGCGCCGCTTGAAGAGGCGCTGGCCAACGCCTACGCCTACAACGCGCTGGGCTTCATCAGCCGGGTGAAGGCGGGGTTCAAGACGGCCAGCGTCAAGGCCTATCAGAAGGCCGTTGCCAAGCACTGGGGCAAGGAGCCGCCGGGATATCGCGATGCGCATTACTACGCCGGTGCTGGCTACGTAGATGGCGGCGCAGTTCTGTTGGGCGAGCTGCTGCAGAAGCCTGGCGTGATGAACGATGTGCCGTTGGCGGTGGTGGCCAAGCATGTGATGCCCAGCGGATTTTCGGCGCTGCTGGCCAAACCCGATGTTCCCACGTGGCTGGTGGGCTCACCGGCCGAGCTGGCGCTGTTCAACGCACTGGTGCCAGCGCCCAACGAGGCTTACACGCAGCTCTTCTGGCCCTACAACACCGACCGGTTTGATCAGTTCATCGAACAGAAGCAGGCGGAAGAGAAGGCGAAGAAGGCCGCGCTGCTGGTCACCCGTCGCGCCCAAGGAGCAGGCCGTTGATCGATCTGGCCGTCATCCGTTCGATTCAGGCGCTCTTGCATCGCGGCTACGCCGCCGATCCGACGCACAGCCTGGCCCCCTTGCTCACGGGCATCGCCCACCCTGCGGTGGGCGGCTGGGTCGCCAGCCGGCGCGTGCTGACTGAACGCCAGATGCTGGGCCGTGACAACGAGCTGGTGATGGCGCTGTTGGCACTGGAGCCAGGCTTGCGTATGGGCTGGTTGCGCATCGCAGCCGCTCGCTGTCGTGAAGCCGCGCAATTGGCCGATGAGGCTCCTCTGATGGACATGGTCTCCCAGTTGGGCGTGGCTGCGGCCTGGGTGGATGCAGAGCTGCCACACGCATCGCTGGCGCCGACCGAGACTGCAGCTGTGGAGCGCGAGCTGTTGGGGGTCAGCGCCGAACAGGCGGCCGCAATTCCGGTGCTGATGCGCGTGTTGGGTTCAAGCCGTCGTCTGCACGCCGCGCAGGGCGCTGAATTGCCCAGGTTGAACGAGGTAGACCAAACGGGGGCTCAGGCGCAGCAGAACTGGCTTCCTGGCCGGCTGCTCGCATTGCCAGGTACCAGCGCGGCGGCGCAGTTCGTTCTGCAGGGTGCGGGTGAGGTCCTGAGCGATGCAACGCCGCTGGCCTGGACCCTCGCGAACCCTTGGGTGTTTTTCCTCGCGGCCGTTGCCTACGCGCAAGACGCCTGGGCAGCCGAGAACCGCGGCGGCCTGCTGCTGGAACTGCCGGCTGGACAGGATGCCTTTGCGCCTGCCGAGATCGCCGTTCTGGTTCAAAGCAGCGACGGTGCCGAGGTGCCGTGCGGCACCCTCGGCGGCCTGGCTCTGCGCAGCCTGGCTCAGCTGGGCGTTGACTGTTTCCCTGCGGAGCCGACCCCTGAGGCGCTGGACGCGCGGCTCACGCCGCTCGTGGGTCTGCTGCTTCAACGTCAGGTTTGGCGGTTCGTTGAGGCAGCCAGCGGCAGCCGAGGCCAGTACCGCATCCATCCCGCCTTCGCGGACGAGACCTACAAGATCGCAGGCAGCAAAGTCTTCAACCGAACGGGCCGCCACGTCTGGCAGTCCGTGAGAATGCAAGCAGAACAATTGGCCGGGGAGCGTCGCGCTGCCCGAGTCACCCAGGGAGCGAATTGATGGCGAGCAAATCCGACGCACTGACCCCGGCAGCGGTGGCTGCCATGGCCACGCGCCACGAGTGGGCCGCCACGGGCGTGTCGGACTACCCGCCGCGCGACCCGCTGGTGGGGCAGAGCCGCTTCTTCAAGCGCTACCGCACGTTCATCCATACAGTGGACACGGCCGCCGACAGCTTTGCGCATGTGTTCGCACTGGAGGGCGAGTGGGGCCGAGGCAAGTCGCGCATCGGCTACGAGCTGATCGCCCAGATCAACGACTGCTCCAAGGGCTGGTTCGTGCGCGACCAGGCCGGCATGCTGACCGACCAGAAGCTCTTCGATCAAGCGGGGCAGGACCGCTACTTGGCGCTGTACATCCGCTACTCCCAAGTGGCTTCGGACTATCAGAACTCCGACAACTGGTTCGGGTTTGGCCTGTACAAGGCCTTGCTGCCGCTGGCCACCAAGCGCTTTGACGGGTCGATCCAAAGCAAGGTTGCCGAGCAGGCTTTGCGCCGGCTGGAGCCGATGGGCTTTGACCCCGCGCAGCTTGCTGCTGCGCTGGAAGTGGCCAAGGCGCACAGCGACGAGTTGCTCTACGAAGACCCCGCACTGGTGGTCACGCTGGTACAGGCCGCGTATGCCTACCTGCAGATATTCGGCATCGGCTATGTGTTGGTGGTGCTGGACGAATTGGAAACGGTGGCGGAGGCCGCCACTTACGGCCTGGAGCAGGACGACACCAAGCGCCTGGATGGCCAGGCCATCCGGCTGATCGGCAAGGCCATCAAGGAAGAAGACCCGAGGCGCCGGCTGCCCTGGCTGCGCTACGTTGCGCTTTGTTCCCCCTTGCTGGGGCAGCAACTGCGTGAGATTCAGTCTGTGGCTAGGCGGGTGGAGCTGGTGGAGCTGGAACACAGCGCGTTCGCGGACGTGTCGGACTATGTGAGGCAGCTCAAGGAGAGTGGTCGCCTTGGCTTCGACTACCCGGTGGGGCTGGTGGAAGCCGCGTATGCGATGAGCGGCGCCAACTTCGGTTGGTTCAACGTGGTGATGGCCAACGTCGACGCTGTCATCGCCCAGTACAAGGCGGCGAACAAACCCGTGCCGGAGATCGGCGTGCTGTTTGACGCGCTGGTCGAAAGCTCCAGTCGCGTGGCCAGGCATGTGCTGGATGCAAAGGCGATCGAGGGCATCAAGACCGCAGACCATGCCTTGCGGGCCACGGCCAAATCGCTGCTTTATGGTCAGTTGCCGGTGCCGCTGGACAAGTGCCCACCGCGCGCCCGCGAGCTGCTGGAAATCCAAAACGAAGACGGCGAGCCGGTTGCCAGCCTGTACCGGAAAGTACCGTTTGACGCCTTGCGCTGCCGGCAGGCGCTGGAAGACGCCAAGTTCACCCGCAAGCAGGACGAGTGGGTCTATGCAGCCGTTGACCAACCGCTGAGCCTGGACGGCTTGCTCAACAACCTGCGCACGTTTGCCATCAACGAGCCAGACGCCGGGGTGCTGCTGCTGCCGCTGGCGCGGGCCGAGTTCAAGCATCTGCTGACGCTGCTGTACGACCACCCGGCCATCGAATTTGCGGCCGACGCACTGTGGCAGAAGCTGGTTGGCGGCGAGATCCAGTTGCCGCCGGGGGAGGCCACGCACATCGGTCCGAGCGTGGCGATGCTGCTTCGGTTGGATCTGCGGTACCGCAACCAGCAGCAGAACTCAATGATCTTCCGTGACCCGGCCTGCGCGTCGGCGCACGAGGTGTCGATGAAGCGCTTTCTGCAGGACGCCGGCGCGAACCCAGCGCTGCGCTTCCAGGTGCGCCTGACCGGATTGTTCCGTTTGCTGGACCGAAACTGGGGGTACGAGCAAGCGCCGTACCCCAACACGCAGGGTCTGTCGATTCAGCTGTCGCCCCGCCGCGCCGGTGTGGCCCAAGGTGGCGGGCTGATGTTCTGCGACGCGCTCAAGCTGCATCCCGATGGGCTGGCTTGGTTCGCCTGGGTGAACAACCGGCAAGACCTGGACAAGTTGCATGCGCTGGCAGCAGCCCGCCGCGCGGACGACGGTCGGATGCCTGTGGTGGCGTTCACTGCGTCGGCTCACATGATGGAGCAGTACACGCGCGGCGATGTCACTGATGCGCTGCGTGACGACGTGCTGATGTACTACCTGAACCCGAGCGAAGTCGACCAGGTGGAGCGAGTTGGCCTGCTGGCTGATTATCAGAAGGGCTTTGAGTTTGCAGACGCGGCACTGACCACCCGGTTCAAGAACAAGCTGAATGCGCTGCGAGACTTCGGCTACCAGGCCATGCATCAATGGCGCAAACGCTTGAACAGCCGTGGGCTCATCGCGTGGCCCATACGTTCGGCTGGCAAGCTGACGCCGGCCGAGCGAGACATGCTGTTCGCGGCCTGGCGTTTGTTCGTGGTGAACCAGCCGCAGCTGGCCAGCCTGCATGACCTGAAGCCGGAGCATCAGCTGAACGCGGAAGACGTGGCCGCGCTGCTGCAGAAGCTGGCGCCGCCGACGAAGACGCTGGCCCAGGGCTACACGCTAGACGAGCACGCAGGCTTGTTCTCGGAGCTGGCGAATCCGCAGTTGGCTGCAGCGCACATTCCCCAGTTCCTCGCCACCATTGGGAGCCCGGCGGTAAGCCAGCAATGGACACTGGAGAGAGCCAAGCGTGATTGGTACTGGGGCTACCTCTGGCAGCAGGGGGCGGCCACGCCGAAGGCCGTGTTTGATGACTGGATGTGGTGGTGCGACAAACTGCACCTGCTCCAGCTCGAAACCTCCAGCGCGTCGCAGGCCAAGTGGGTGTCGTTCCCCAGGGCGGCGTTCGAAGGCGCCATTGACGCGGCGAAGACCTGGTTCGCAGGCAACGCGACCGATGGCTATTGCGCGACAGTGGCGACGCTGGAACGCGTCTTCGGCTACGACCGGATTCCCGGCCTGTTTGCACCCCTGGACAAGTCACCCATGGGGACCGAGACCGTGGTGGCGAACGAGCAGCTGGTCGCGGCGCGGGCTCGCTTCGACAAGCTCAAGACTGACGAAGAGGCGCTTGTCGGCAAGTCACTTGACGACGTGACCGCGGCGCTGCCGGTGCTGCTGCAAGGGCGCTCTGAGGTGTTGAGCAAGGTCTCCTGCGTCAGGCCGATCGGCGCGGGGCCGGTTGATCTGAACAATATCAACACCCTGCGTCTGGAAGACAAGGCGCAGTCGCTCTACCAGCGCATCGAACAAGCTCGCCTGTTTGCTGACTTTGTCGAGAAGTCTGGTAAGACCGTCAGTCAGCGTGTCCAGTCGCTCATTGCCAGCATCGATGCCGAGTGCGGCGAGCTCAAGCACTTTCCGAAGAGCTTGTTCACGCTGTCGTTGCAGACCATCCCGAACATCCTCGATGGCGCACTGGCCCAGCAGAACAGTTCTGCCACGGCGAAGACCGAGGGAACGGCAAGTTCAGATACCTTGCTGCACTTCCTGAGGTCTCTGCAACTCGACAAGGCAGCGGAACGCCTGGCCCTACTGGCCGAGGAAGCAGGTGTCGATCTCAAGGCTGGCTCACAACAGCCGTTTGCCGAGGTGGCCGGGAACATCATGGCCACGTACCGCTTGGCCAAGATGCGGTTTGAGGACATCGCAGAGAACCTGGCTGGGCTGGAGGCACGGGGCCAAAGCGCCAAGCGACTTCTGGATCCGTTGCCACCAGACTACCCTCTGCCTGGACACCCTGCGACGGCCGAAGCCGTGCTGCAGAAGCTGATCTTGGTTGTCGACGCCTTCGAAACGGTCGCTGAGAACGCCACGCTGGAGCGAGAGAGATTTCGTGGACAGTCCATGAAGGGGCAGTTCTCGGCGATTCGAGACGTGCCGGAGCGGCTGTTCAAGCCCATCCAGACGCAGTTGAACGTGTTGGGCGGCGATCTGCTGCAGATTGAGAACGCGGTGCAGGCCTATCAATCGGCGAAGGTGGCCGAGCTGAACGAACTGCGACCAGCACTGGAGCCCCTGTATGCGGCGGCCGGCGCGACGGCGCCGGTCCACGTGGCCGTGGACCAGATCGCCACATTGAGCTTGCACGATCTGGGGATGGATCTTGCCGCCCGCCGGCATCAGTGGGAACAAGGTGCCGCGACGGTGCTTGAAGGCTCTGGCATGACGGTGACCGAGTGGATCCCGCTCGCCAAGGCAATCTTGGCCGGTGGCAACCCGTCCATTGACGGCGCGACGCAGGACGCGCTCGTGAAGAAGGGCGTTCTCAAGGTGAAGCTCGCCTTCGGAGCTGGCGCTTGAACTTGCTTCTCTCCAACGGACTACAGGCGCACCGACGGGGGCGTTTCCTCGGCACGTTGCTCGGCTTGGCGACCGCTGATGTACGGCCTGCCTGCGCGGACGGCATGGTGTTGATGACGGGTGAAGAGATTCAAGACCCGTCTTCAGACCCAGCGGCTTGGCTGCAGTGGGCGAGGCACCCAGGGCACGCGCTGGTGCTCTTGCCTCCGTTTAAGGCAGGCCCTCTTGTCGATGGCTTGGATTGGACTGTCAACCTGGCGCAGGACCCGCCGGCAGCTTCACCTTTCGCGCCGCTTGCGTCGCTTCTTGCAGCCGAAGTGAGTTTTCAGCTTTCGGGCGTCGACGGAGACAGTGATGGCTCGCAGGGTCACTTGTGGATCAACGGCCGGCCAAACACGCGGTTTTGGAAAGCTCACTCGAACAGCGGCGTGGTCGCCGCGACGACCTTGCCGATCTGGTCCATTACCCTGCTGGACTCACCTACGCTGGTGCAGGACTGGCTGAGCGCCTTGTTCTCGCACGTGGGTAAGCTGGCAGCGCCCGAGACCCGTCACGCTGGAAACTCGGTTGCCACGCCGACTCCGCAGGACTTTGCCGTGATGGTTTGCTGCCATGCCTACGGGGTTGGAAGTCCCAGAGCCTTGGCGGATGCCCTTCAGCGACAGCCGGTGCAAGTAATGAACCTGCGCGGATTCGATGTGCCCGGGATATTCGTTAGGCTGCAGGCGATGGCTTTGGTCGACGAGCATGGGCTCAGCACCAAGGGGTTGGACCTGCTGATGCAAAGTGCTTTCTGGGGCTACGCCGCCCAGTTGAAGGGGGGTGTGTAGATGGCAAAGAACACAAACTTGGCCCAAGCCCTGGCGATCGACAGCCAGCTCAGGTTGCCGGGCAGTGCCGGCCGCCTGCTGAAGCAGATCCGAGACATTGAAAAGGTCGCGCCGCTGTTTCGTGATGCCGGGTTGATTCGTGCCGTGCCCAAGGTGTCGACGGTTGACCTGGCGGTGTCAGGTGTGGCGAGCCATTCCTGCATCAGCAAGGCACTGGGTGGCTACATCTACGCCTCCGCAGCGGTGCGTACCGACCTGTCGATCCAGGAGAACAAGGTCAGCACGGTTGGGACGGATTCGGTCTCCGAGCTGGACGACATCGACTTCGAAGCCCAGCGTAAGCGTCTGGATCTCGTGGAGATGCGCAACAGCTACGCGCTCGTTGAGCGCTTGCTGCAGCAGGGCGGGCCGGTTCAGTTGGTGTTGATCGACACGCCGCTGTTCATCAGCCGGGTGATGACGCCGCTGAAGCGCAATGTTCGCCACTGGGCTGAGTTCGAGAAGACACGGGACGCGATCGAACAGTTCTGGCTGAACCACCGGGCCAAGCTGTTCCCCTGGAACCCGAGCGGCCCCGTTCTGGTGAGCATCTTGGTGGAGCGGTTCAGCGCCATCGTGAGCATCGCCCGCCAAGACCTGCGGACCGAAGAGGGACGCAAGCTGGTGCTCGTCAGCGATGGCCTGGTGGATTCTGGCGTTGAGCGTCTGCAGGGCCTCGAAGAGCGGTTGATGGGCATTGGGGACACCCGGTTCATCAACGGCATCCTGGGCGGCTTCACCCGCACGATTGCTTTCCGGATGGCTGAGAACCCGGAAGATCGGTCACGCATGGAGCCTGCAGCTCAGGCGGTGCAGGGAGTGATCGGCTTCCACTATCGAAGCAGCCGCCCCGGCGAGATTCGCCTTGCGCAGCTGGCCGGTGATCAGAAGGACTGGACTTCGGAGCGCCTGGATACGGTCGCATGGCGCCTGATGGTCTTGGACATGCAGAGCCAGCGCAAGGCGATGCCCTTGCCGCAGTTACTGAGCCGGCAGCAGCTGAACATCTTGGAGAAGTTCACGGCCTACTACCGGCAAGGTCTGGGTGACGCATTGCGCGGCAATGAGGTGGAGACCACGTGGTTGTCAGGCTTGGACGAAGGAACGGAAACATGAAGCACAAAGTACTCGGGAAGCTGGTTGGCAACACGGGAGAAGCCAGCCAGCTGACCATGGTTGTTCAGGATTCGTTCTCTGTCCGCCGAGGCGAGTTCATCCGTGTCATGCATCAAGAGCGGGCCGACGAGGGCATCGTTGCCGTGTTGGGTCGGGTCACCCGCATCCAGCGGTCCAACATGCTGTTCAACGCGGGCTTCGGTGACGGCGTGACCGAGCTTGAGCTGCTGCCTGGAGCGAACGTCACGGGCGAAAACCTGGTTGCCAGCATCGAACTCATCGGATACCGCGACCCGATTTCCAGGCAGATCAAGATCCCGCGTCGGCCCCTGGACCCTGGTGCCACGGTGGAGACCGTGGACTTTCAGTTCCTGAGCGACTTCTACGAGTTCAACGAGCACACCAGCCTGCACATTGGCAACCTGGTTGGCTACGAGCGTGGCGACAACACGGTTCCGGTTTTCCTGGACGTGAACAAGCTGGTCACCGAGCACATGGCCGTCTTGGCAATGACGGGGTCGGGCAAGTCCTACACCGTCGGCCGCATCATCGAACGCCTGGTGGCCCTGCACAACGGGACCGTGGTGGTGTTCGACCCGCACGGTGAGTACGGCAAGGCGCTGGCCAAAGGGCAGCTCAACTTCAACGAGCGCGATGACGGCGAGCGCGACAAGCGAGACGAGCTGGCGCTCCCCAAGATTCGCGAGACCTTCGAACGCCTTCAGAAGGCCGGCGCCGGCATCCACGTCTACACCCCGCAGAACGAGGCGTTCAAGTACAAGTACGCTGACAAGAACATCCAGCTTGCGCTCCAGTTCGACCACTTCGAGATGGATGACATCGCGGAGATCCTGCCTGGCCTGTCGGAGCCCCAGCAACGGGTGCTCGACGTGGCGATCCGATATTGGCGAGTTGCCGACAAGACCGAGCCGCGTGACATCAACCGCCTGAGGCACCTGCTCGGGGATGGGATAGAAGAGCTTCGTGCTTGGGACGACCTATCGGAAGCGGAGTCAAAGGCGCTGAACGGGCGCAGCGCCGCTGTCGCTTCGATGAAGCTGTCGCGAGTTCTGAACGAGGCGCAAAGCTTCTACTCGGCCACGATGTCGGCACCAACCGACATCTACAAGATGATCGGCCGCCCTTCGAACAAGCAAGGTCGCCTCGTGGTGGTGGACTTGCAAGGGCTCAGCGACACCGCAAAGCAGGTGATTTGCGCGCTTATTTCCAGCGAAATTCTGAGGGCCGCGTCCAGCAAGAACGATCCTCTGCGTCCATGCTTTTTGGTCTACGAAGAAGGGCACAACTTCGCGCCGGCTGGTGGCAACGCGGTCAGCCACCGAGTCATCAAGAAGATTGCAGGTGAAGGGCGGAAGTTTGGCGTGGGTTTCGCGATCGTGAGCCAGCGGCCGTCGAAGCTGGATGCCGACGTGACATCGCAGTGCAACACCTTGATCACGATGCGCTTGAAGAACCCGGACGATCAACGGTTCATCTCCAAAGCTTCTGACATGGTGAGCAAGGCGGACCTGGATGAGCTGCCGAGCTTGTCGACTGGCGAGGCGTTGATCTGCGGCCGGTCGATTCCGGCGCCGCTACTCGTGAAGATCGGTGGCAAGGCTTTGATCCACGGCGGGGAATCGCCGGAGGTCTTGCGCGTCTGGGGTTCGTTTGATGAGTGAACTGCTCGACAAGGTCGTGACGACCATGTCGTCGCTCGACTTCGTTGCGCGGACGTACCCCATGCTCACGGAGTGGGGTGTGCGTGACCAGGATGTGCTGGTGCACAGCCTGGGCTGCAGCGCCTGGACGGCGCTCGGGCAAGAGCTGGGTTTGATGGCTGTCTGTGAGTGCCCCGTGCCGACTGCCTACAGCGCCGACATTCGATCGGACTCGGTCTGGTTTTCGCCGAGCAGCCGGGGGCCGGAGGTCCTTGTTGAGTTCGAGCGGTTCGATGGATCTGCCCGCGGTGAGCAGAAGCTGGACGAGAAGGTCTGCAACCTGCTCGATGCAGCCGCTCGGTGGGGAGGCGTGCCAAAACTTCTGGTCCTGTCGGCCTGGAGCAAGGGCGTTGTCTCGGCGCCGGATACGAACAAGCTCAGTGCGCGGTGCAGGCTGGGCTTCAAGACCGCGGTGGGCGTGCAGGTGCCGCCAATCCGTGGTGCAGCGGTCCTATTCAACCGCCTGATCTTCAACGTTCAGCGGGACGGGTCTCTTTCGTTGACGCAGTCCCGGTGTGAGAGGCTGATGTGAACCTCAAGTCAGCCCACTTCCTGCCGGGGACGAACAAGAAGCTCGGCGACAAGTACCTGCTCCTGGAGTGCTTGGGAGACGGTAGCCACGGTTGGGTGTGGTGCGCTGAGCGACTGGCTGATGGCGTGGTTGTCGCTGTCAAGATTCCGAAGGACTTGACCAAGGAAGACAGGCACCTGGCCGAAGGCAAAGAGTTGCTTGAGATTGAGCCCCATCCCAACGTGGTCAGGATCACGGACATGGGGCGGATTCCGCCGGAGAACGAGTGGTTCTTCATTGAGATGGAGTACTTCCCGAGCCAGAGCCTGGCTCAGAAGCTTGACCAGCGGAGCCAGCAGTTCGGAGACACCTTCGAGCGCCTTTTCAACATCTTTGATCAGGTGTTGGCCGCCGTGGAGTTCTTGGCGGACTTGTCGCCGCCAGTTTCACACGGTGACATCAAGCCCCACAACATCCTGATCGGCGCTGAGGATCTGGTGAAGCTGACGGACTTCGGCAGCTCTGCGCTGCCGGACGAAATCTACGTCCGGACGCGCGAGAACGGCGGTACGGTGCTGTACGCCGCGCCGGAGTTCTCGGACAGCGTTTCCCGAAAGGGAACCTTCGACACTTTGCTACGCGGCGACATCTACAGCCTTGGCGTGTTGCTTTACCAGCTGCTGACTGGGCAACTGCCGCACGAGACGCCTGCGCAGGTTCGGCGCCATGCGCCGTTCAAGCGGCCGACGGAGATCAACAGCGGCATCCACTCCAGCATGGAGAAGGTGGTGCTTCGGTGCTTGCAGAAGGATCCTGCTGAACGGTTCGGCACAGTTGTTGGACTTCGCCAGGCCTTTGCCTCGGCGCGAGCCCACCAACTGACTCAGCCCAAGCTCGCGCTTCCGATTGCTGCCGGTGCGCCGCACGAAGACTGGTCAACTTCGGTCGTCGGAGCTCTGGAAGCCAGGGACTACCTACGGGCGGCGAAGCTGTCGTCTGCGGAGTACGAGCGCTCGAAGGATCTGTCGGCGCTGCTCCAGCAGCTGAATGCGCTGCACCGCGCGAACCGACTTTTCGACTTCAAGGCCGTACTGGACAAGGAGTCCGCCAGCTTTGCGGCAGTTTCCGGTTCAGACGCTTGCGCCATCCGCTCTCTGGCCGTCAAGGTGATGCTGATGTTGCGAGAGGTGGATGCGGCGGACGAGTTCTTGAAGCAGGCCCGCGCGCTCGATGGTGAATCCTTGGACCTCGACTTCCTTCAGGCGTCGCTCCATGGGCTGCAGGCGGAGTTTCCGCAGGCGCGCGAGGTTCTCGAACGAATCAACCGTGCCACCCCTTCCAAGCCGCAGGTTCTTGTGAGGCTGATCCAGGTTTGCGAGCAGATGCGCGATTACCCGGCGGCGGTCGGTTATCTCAGGCATGCGCTTCGTGTCATCCGGGATGCGCCGGAACTAGAAGCGAAGCGGCAGCGGTACCAAGCGCTGGGACTGTGGTGATGGCCGCCAACAGCAGGAATGTCGACGACATGAGCCGACCGTTGCTTCACATCGCCGGCGCTGGTGTGCCGGCGGGGAATCGAAATCCAGCGGCAGCCACCCTCTGAGGCAGCCTGGACAAGTACAGACCATGCGCCGCCGAGTCCTGATTTCTTGGATAGCTGTCAACAATGATCCCTTCGAGCGAGACCGGACCGGAAACGCGTTCCGACTCGTTGAGGGCTCACCGGTTCCAGGGCCAACTCTGACGTTGTTGTTTGATGCTGATTCGCCCTACGCCGGGAGCATCGCCGATGTCGTGCTGCTCCACAGCCAGCCCCCAGAAGGGCAAGAAACACGTCAGTCACGCGCCTTCCAACAGACGGTGGAAGAGCTGCGCCTTCGTGATCCCGGGCTGCGAATCCATTCGGAGCCTTGGGATGGCGATGACCCTACCGATCACGTTCGGCTCTTCGACTTCCTGAGGGAGAAGCTGCCGGCGTTGCGGAGAAAGTTTGCTGACAGGGAGCTGATCCTGCATGTCAGCCCAGGCACGCCTTCGATGCAAACCGTGCTCGTGCTAATGGGCGAGACCGGTTTCATCGATCCACCCTTCGTGCTCGTCAAGTCGTACCGGAAAGAGGAGCGCAACGGCCGTCCCGCAGTCGTGCCCGTCCAACTCGGTATCGACAGCTACTACAAGGCTTATCGCGCTGCCCGGCCCTCGGAGGTGTCGTCGGAAGACGCGGCGGTCGTCTGGGATCCCGCGCGGTTCAAGTCCAGTCGCATGCGTGAGGTCTTTGATGAAGCTCGCCGATTTGCTCAGTTGAATGTGCCAGTGCTCCTTTTGGGCGAGCGCGGCACTGGCAAGACGACGCTGGCGGGCTGGGTTCGCTCTCACAGTCCCTATCGGGTGCCGGATCGAGACGGGCATTGGCCAGCGGTTGCGTGTGGTCAGTACAACCCCGAGACGATGCGTGCCGAGTTGTTCGGCTACAAGCGAGGATCCTTCACTGGTGCGCTCAAGGACCACGAAGGACTTCTCGCGGTGGCCCACAAGGACACGCTGTTCCTCGACGAGATCGGCGACGTTGGACGAGACCTCCAGCGTCTGCTGATCAAGGCTGTCGAGGAAAAGCGCTACATGCGTCTTGGTGATGACCGGCAGCTGACGAGCGACTTCAGGCTGATCTCGGCGACCAACCTTCCGGACGAAAAGCTCCGCGAGCGACTCGATCCGGACTTCTTCGACCGCATCAGCATGCTGACACTGCGGATGCCGCCGCTGCGCGAGATTCCGGAAGAGATCCCATGGCTCTGGGAAATGGTGTTTGCGCAGGCGGCGCATCGGGCTGGCAGTGGCCGTGTTCGACTTCCAGCCAGCGCACACCGGGTGATCGTCGACCAACTGTCGAGGCATCCGCTCCCCGGCAACCTGCGGGACTTGTTCCGTGTGGCGTACCGAACCATCGCCGCCAGAGTCGATCAGCACTCACCGCTCTCAGCCGCCGACGCGTCGGAGTACGGACTTGCGGGTGTGGAAGGGCCCCCCTCCGAGATTGGGGCCGACGCGCTGCCCAAGGCCGTGGCACTTGCCTTCGCCGAATCGACAAGTCTGGAACCCCTCGTCGCATCGGGTGAGTCGATCAATACGAAGGCGGTCGAGAGAGCTTTCAAGGCCTACCTGGCTGAAGAGATCCGCAGGATCGCCAAGAAGCGCGGGGTCTCCTCTGAATCCCTCTGCGATGTCACGGATCGTGCCTTGAGGGAGTGGGCAACCACTCGAGAGGGGAAAAAATGATCCGACCGACGGAACAATTGTTCCTGAAATGGCTGTCATTCAGGGGCGTCAACAGGACTGAATCATGTGTAGAAAGGGATGTTAAGTCATTGATTTACAAGGATTTAATCCCCTCCATTAGACTGTCATGCCGAACGTTGGCACGCATATCGCACTACTGGTTGGTGTGGAGCACGGAATCCTTCCGAGCCCGATCAACCCAGGAGCACCAGCGAAATGAACATGACTGTGACCACGAACGGCTCCGTATTCGGCAGCGCACCGGCAGTTACCCAGCACGCCTGGGCCCGGATGTGCGGGCGCCGGTTGAACGGACAGACCATCGATGCGGTGCTGAGCTATGGGCGAGTGATCCACGTACGTGGGGCGGCGATCTACGCCATCGGTCGGAAGGAAGTGGAGAGGCTTGGGCGGTCAGGCGTGGATGTAGCGGAGTACGAAGGTGTGCAAGTCGTCTGCACCCCGGACAGCTCTGCAATCTTGACCGTCTACAGGAACAGCGACTTTCGCGGGCTCAAGCCGCGCAGTGGACGGCGTTGGCATTGATGGCCTGCTCGTCACACAACTTGAACCACGAGGGGTAGCGCATGGGATGGGCCAAGTATCTGGAAGACATCGCCAGTCGGCATAACGGGACGTCTCTGGTGCAGAACCAGTTCCAAAAGGAGCTTGGGCGTGTGGCACGGCCCGGCAGCCCCAAGGCTCCGGGCAAGATCAAGTTGAAGAATCAAGGAGAACAACACATGTCAAAGCTCAAGGATTTTGTGGTCACTACGGCCCGTCCGTTGCCGGTCATCCTGCTGGCCGATGTCAGTGGAAGCATGGCCACGAACGGCAAGATCGATGCACTCAACGACGCGATTCAATCGATGATCGAGAGCTTCTCGGCTGAGGATCACAGCCGCGCCGAAATCCATGTTTCGGTGATCGCGTTTGGCAAAGGTGGCGCGCGGCTCCACCAACCCTTGTCGCCAGCTGCGCAGATCAAGTGGGATCGGGTCACCGCAGCGGGCAATACGCCAATGGGTGCTGCGTTCGACCTGGTCGTGAAGATGGTCGAGGACCATGACCAGATTCCGAGCCGAGCCTATCGGCCGACCGTCGTACTCGTATCCGACGGCCAGCCTACTGACGAATGGCGGGACCCTCTGCAGCGCATGCTCGCATCGGACCGTGCCGCCAAGGCCTCCAGGTTCGTGCTGGGAATCGGAGATGACGCCGACCCAGCAATGCTGGCTGAGTTCTTGGCAGACCCCGCGGCGCGCGTGTACTCGGCGCATGAGGCCCGCCAGATCAAGAACTTTTTCCGCTGGGTCACCATGAGCGTTACTCAGCGCACACGCAGCGTGAACCCAAACAGCGTGGTGGTGGTCGATCCCATGGCCCTCGATGACTATGACTTCTAGAAGTCGATTGGCACGCAGGAACCGAGTCGATCACTTCGGAGCGAGTGTCGCCGGCCCGGCACACCGCGCATTGCGGCGGCCAAACGAGGACCAGTGGTTCGGTGCTTCTGGCGCCTTCGGCAGTCTGGTCGTAGTGAGCGACGGACTGGGCTCGAAGAGCCAGGCGAGGCATGGTGCCAAGAAGGCCTGCATCGCCACGTTGCGGGCTGTCCGTGCCTGGCACAAGGCTGGAACGTGTTCAATAGATGACCTCGTCGGCAGGATCGAGCCGCTCTGGCTTGAAGAGATCGCACCGTTCGACCGCGCTGACTGTGCCGCAACTTGTTTGCTTGCGGTGGCTCATGTCGGCGGGTGGGCCTATTTGGCTGCGCTAGGCGACGGCATGGTGGCCGTTCGAGTTCGAGGAGTCATCGAGCGGGTGGAGCACCCTCGAGGATCCGGGTTTTCGAACGAGACTCAGTCCCTTGGCAGTGGTGGTGTCTGGGCAACGCGCTGCTTCGAATGCTCCGAGATTGACATCGCCGTTCTGGCATCTGACGGAGTCTCGGATGACCTCCGTTCCGATCGCCTTGCCGACTTCATCGCTTGGCTGAACGACGAATTCGCTCACCTTCAACCGGTCGCACGTTGGCGTTCGCTGCGTCGTGAGTTGACCCATTGGCCGACACCTCGACACCTCGACGACAAGACGATTGCGGTGCTGGCTTGGCCGAGCAAGGAAGCTGCATGAAATCCGTCTCACGGCAGGTGACCGATCTGAACGGCGCACGTCACGTCTTGACTCGGCAAGTCGGGCGCGGCGGACAGGGCGCGGTCTTCGAGGTCAAGGGCGGCCGCCTGGCTGCCAAGATCGTCTTCGACTCCTCGGCTTCCCGCCGTGAAAAGCTCCGCAACCAGCTTACCCAGATCAAGAGATTGCCTCTGGCCGACCTCGAGATCGCGCGTCCACTCGAGATGCTGCGTGAACCCGTTCTTGGCTACTTGATGGAGTTGCTGACCGGCATGCAGCCGCTGAGCGCGCTTTGCCATCCACCCAAATCGGTCGCTTCAGTCAAGGCGTGGTATTTCGAAACCGGCGGTCTGCGTAGGCGTCTGGCGCTGTTGGCCCGCACGGCCGATGTGTTGTCCGCTCTTCATGGGAAGGGACTCGTCTACTCGGACCCCTCGCCGCACAACATCTTCGTGTCCGAGTCCAGCGATGCCATTGAAGTCAGGTTCATCGACAGCGACAACATCCACTACTCGTCGAGCGCGGGGGTTGCTACTGTCTTCACTCCTGGCTATGGAGCGCCCGAACTCATGCGATGCACATCGGGCGTGAACTCGCTCACCGATGCGCATGCCTTCGGTGTTCTGTGTTTCCAGACCTTGTCGCTCGTTCACCCGCTGATCGGCGACTCAGTTTCGAACGGCCCGCCAGAGAGGGAGGAGCAAGCATTTGCGGGGGCTGTGCCGTGGGTCGATGATCCGAGTGATCGTTCGAACATTTGCTCGAGCGGCATACCCCGTAGCTTGACGCTGTCTTCGAGGTTGGCTGAAATCTCACAGAGAGCCTTCGGCATTGGCCTCAATCAGCCCTTGAGGCGCCCCGGAGTTTCGGAGTGGGCGGAGAGATTGCATGCGGCTGCAGACGCAACCGTACTGTGCCCAGAATGCCAGGGCACTTACTACATGAATGCCAAGCAATGTCCGTGGTGTGAGGCGCCTCGTTCTGGGTTCGCGATTGCAGAGTTCCACCTTTGGGATCCCTCGCTAGGCGAGGGTTCTGAGATCGTCTCGAAGCCGTCCGGGGATCGGCACAGGCCGGTCATTGCGGCCGCCCTGGCGATCACCGATGGGGAAACCAAGGTCATCACGCGACGACACGTCAACGGGCACGCGGGACGGGAAGGGCAGCGACCTGTCATTGCGCTGAAGCTCGAAGGATCGCGTGTCACGGTTCAAGCCCTCGATGGAGCAACCTATCGACTTACATCGCCCACCGGGGCGCGGTCCGCTGAAGTCGGACCTAGACCCTCACCAATCCTGCTGAAGCCGGATGAAGCCTCTTGGCGTTTGCATCTCGGATCGATCGACACCCTCCACAGGGTCGTGTCCTTCACCGCGCGGAAAGCG